>Ga0247772_1000002_pt1 | contig 292548 bp, 257 predicted proteins | sample UWRJL151409C6_FD_179945 | JGI IMG/M metagenome (GOLD analysis project Ga0247772, IMG submission 179945) | Plant litter microbial communities from Arlington Agricultural Research Station in Wisconsin, United States - UWRJ-L151-409C-6 | ecosystem: Environmental > Terrestrial > Plant litter >...
GGAAGCGCCACCGGCATTCATCCCGGCAGATCCCGAGCCGCCATTCGCGTGTGGCAAAAATTCGTGACGATCCGGAGCGCACGCGAATGACAACGCCCAGGCAGCAAGCACGGACGCGAGCCAGCGACGGGGCAACATCAGAATGCTCCTTTCAAGCCGATCGAGCGATCGCCAAGGAAGGGCTGGATGCCCGCAGACGCCGGCTTCTGCTTGCCGCCCAAAATCAAAAGCGTGATGCCCGTCGCGATGGCGGCACCGCCAACACCGAAACTTACGGCCGCGAAAGTCTTGTTGCGTGCTTGGTCGTCTTCCAACGATTGCACGTAGCCACGATCCTCACTGGGACACGCTGCGCCTCCGCAAGCTTCATAAGCCTGATCCGCCTTGTCTCCTTTGCTCTTGGCGCCGAGCACGAACACCGTGCCCAGTGCCGCGCCCACCACACCCACTCCCAACGCGCTGTAACCGGCGATCTGCAGGCCATTCACGGGCAATGACGACGGCTCGCGCTCCGTTCCGTTGCTTTCGGCCACAGCCGCGCTAGGCGCGACGGGGGGGGCTCCCGAGGCGAGCCTGGGGTCGATCACTAGCTCGATCAATTTGCGTTCCCCTGACTTGAAATTTGCGGCCACGGGCACGCTTCCGCCCACCGTTCCGTGTGCCTTGAAGACGTGCGTTCCCGGATCGATCGGACGACGCACGGACACCAGTACTGCGGGCACGACGATGCCATCGGTGGTCACCGTCAAGTCCCGCGCGTTGGCGCCCTTGATCTCGATCTCGACGTACGCCAGCTGCTCCATGATTTCTTCCAGTTGAACGCTGGCGTTGCTCACCGCGTCTGCCTGTGCCTTGGGGGCATTCGCCTGCAAAGGCTCGCGTTTGATACGATTGAAGAGCTCGGAGGCTTTGACCAGGTGGCCCAGCTTCCGCTCGGACTGAGCGATGAAAGACAAGTGCACCGGCGAGTGCACGACCGCCTCCGCCCGGGAGAATAGTTCGATGGCGTCTGCCCAACGTTGTTGCTCGAACGCTTCGACGCCCTGGTTCGCTGCCGCTCGCGCGCCGGACCGCTCTTCATCGGACAACGCGGACACCGAAGGTGCCACCAGACAGACAGCCACCAGAACGCTCCAAGATCGAGCCCAACGAAAAAGCATGCGCCCAGCTACCATGCACGATGCCCGCTTCGCTCGTGCTTTGTCTTCGGTTCATGCTCGTCGCAGTCGCGAGCGAGAACCGCGTTGGCCGCCGAGTCGGCGTGTTTCACTGAGTAATGAAGGATGACTTCCATAGCTGCCCTGAAACAGGCTGAAGGTTTCAGCCATGCGGACTAATCTGAGCCCGTGATTTCCATCGCAGATGTAACGGCTGCTCCGCTAGACATCGAATTGACCGAACCGTTCGGCATTGCCACGGGCGCGCAGACGCTAGCCGCCAACGTGCTCGTCACTTTGACGCTCTCGGACGGCACGACGGGCACCGGGGAAGCGGCGCCATTCCCGGCCGTCAACGGCGAGACGCAGGGCGCGGTGCTCGATGCACTCGCGGCCGCGAGTTCGTCGCTTGCGGGGCTCGATGCGCTGCGCTGGCGGCCCGCGGTGGGCGTCGCAGAGCACGCCTTGCGCGGCACACCGACCGCGCTGGCCGCGTTCGAAAGTGCGTTGCTCGACGCGCTCTGTCGTCGCGCCGGCATCTCACTCTGGTCCTTCTTCGGCGGCGCGCAGAAGGAACTCGTCAGCGACATCACCATTCCCACCGGCTCCCCCGAGCACGCCAAAGCCGCCGCAGGGCGCGCCATCGACGCCGGTTTCGCGACCTTGAAAGTGAAGGTCGGCGGAGTGCCGTTCGATCACGATCGCGCGCGTCTGGCGGCGATCGTCCAGGCGGCGCCCAACGCGCGCCTCGTGCTCGACGCCAACGCGAGTCTGAGCGCTGAGGAAGCGTTGGCGTTGTTGGAAGCGCTCGGGCACGCCAAAGGTCAGGTTGCGCTGTTCGAGCAGCCCACCGCCAAGCTCGACCTCGACGGGCTACGTCGAGTTCGTGAACACGGGGGCGTGCCGGTCGCTGCGGACGAGAGCGCCTGTTCGGCCGCCGATGTGCTGGCATTGATCGCGGCACGCGCGGTCGACGCGATCAACATCAAGACCATGAAGTGCGGCATCGTCGAGGCCACGGACATGATCGCCGTCGCGCGCGCCGCAGGGCTCGGCTTGATGATTGGCGGGATGGTCGAGTCGAAGCTATCGATGACCGTCTCTGCTTGCCTCGCCGCCGGTATGGGCGGCTTCGCGCATGTCGATCTCGACACGCCGTGGTTCATGAAAGATGCTCCACTCGAAGGCGGCTGGCTCGAGCGTGGCGCGACGCTTCGCGTCGACCAGATCGGCGCGGGCCACGGCGTGAGCTGCACGTTGCGGCGCTAACGAGCCCAAACTCCCGCAATTACAGGGGTGGGTCAACTGGGCGAAGTTGACAGGTGGGCGCAGGGATTGCACAATTTGGGCATCACGCGGTGAGCCATGGGGCTCAGCGTTCTCCCTGTGCCTCCCGCCACCAAGCCTTCCGCACCCGTTCTTTCGCCGACCGTCCCCCCCGATCCTCGGCAGCTCTCGCTGCCGCTCGTGGCGGCGGGTTCCGGCATCGCCAGCCCTCGCTCGATCGCGAGATCCGATCGCGTGTTCGTGAATCGCGATATGCGCTTCTCCAACATCGACTGGATCGGCTTCGACATGGACTACACCTTGGCCATCTACCGCCAAGAGCGGATGGACACGCTGAGCGTCGAGCTCACCATCGAGCGCATGATCCGGCGCGGTTACCCCGCGTACTTGAAGAACCTCCAGTACGACATTCGCTTCCCGATCCGCGGCCTGCTCGTCGACAAGCGCTACGGGCACGTGCTGAAGATGGACCGCTATAAGGTCGTGCAGCGCGGTTACCACGGCATGCGCCGCTTGCCCCAAGAAGAGATCACGGCGCTCTACCACGACAAGCGCATCCGGCCCCATACGCCGCGCTATCATTGGATCGACACGTTGTTCGCGCTGAGTGAAGTCACCAGCTACTCCGCGATCGTCGAGGCGATGGAGAAGCGAGGCGAGAAGCTCGACTACGACAAGCTGTTCGCCGACGTGCGCGCGTCGATCGACGAAGCGCACGCCGAGGGCGCGGTGTACGCGAGCGTGACCAGTGACATCGGCGCCTACATCGAGCGCGAGCTGGAGCTGGCGCGCACCCTGCACAAGCTGCGTTCCGGCGGAAAACGGCTATTTTTGCTGACGAATTCGCCGTTTGGCTACACCGACCAGGTAATGACGCACCTGCTCGCGGACGTCATGCCGGAGTACCCATCCTGGCGGCACTATTTCGAGTTCGTGATCTGTTCCGCAGGCAAGCCGCGCTTCTTCCAAGACGGCCGGCCACTCATGGAGCGCGATGGCGACGTGCTGCGTCCCGTGCGTGAAAAGCTGGAGCGCGGCAAGGTCTACGAGGGCGGCAACTTGGAAGAGTTCGAGCGCCTGGTCGGCATGCGCAGCTCGAGTGTGCTGTACGTCGGCGATCACATCTACGGCGATATCCTGCGCTCCAAGAAGGAATCTTCTTGGCACACGTTGATGGTCATCCAAGAGATGGATGAGGAGATCGCGGCCTACGAAGCCTGCGCGGACGACCTCGGCCGCCAACGCAGCCTAGACGAAGCACGCAACAAGTTGGAAGACGAGCTACGCTTCCACCAGGGCCGGATCAAAGAGCTCACCCGCGCCACACCGATTCAAGCGGGCGAGGAAGAGAGCGAGCGCACGCGCACCAAGCGCGCGCTCGAGCGGGTACGGGCCGAGCTGCGTAGCATTACTGCCGAGTACGAAATGCTCGCCGAGCGCATCTCGCAACGCTTCCACCCCTATTGGGGCCCGCTGCTGAAGGAGCAAAACGAGATGAGCAGCTTCGGCCTGCAGGTGGATCTGTACGCCGACATCTACACCCGCAGAGTGTCGTGTCTGCGCGCCTATTCGCCGCAGCAATACTTCCATTCCCCGTATGATTTGATGCCGCACGAGCTGTAAAACGAGCTCGCTGGCCACTGAGCCGGTTAATGACCGGTGCGCGCCCGTGCCTGAACCGGCGCCGGCGCGAAAGTTAGCGAATGTGTGTGGACAAAGCGAAAAGGCCTCGCCCTCCGAACTGTGCTACGGGAAGCGCCGCTACCGTTCGAGCTGAACTGACCAAAGGACTTGTTGGATGAATCTGGTTGAGTGGCTTCAAGGCTTGATGACGAGCTTCGGGGCATCGTGGGTCATGTGGCTGATGATCTTCCTGAGCGTGATCTCGGTGGCCATCATGCTGGAGCGCGGTTACTTCTACTTCACGCTGCGCGACGACATTCCGAAGCTGGCGAGCGATCTGCGCCGCTTGCTCCGTGACGGCGATGCCGAAGCCGCGCTGCGTCAGCTGGAGGCGTCTCCGAGCGCCGAAGCGGCGGTGGTGGTGGCCGGGCTGCGCGAAAGCGATCGCGGCATGAAGGCGGCGGACGAAGCCATGCAAGGCGCAGCCGCACTGCAGCGCATGAAGCTCGAACGCCGCCTCGCGTATCTCGGCACCTTGGGCAACAACGCGCCATTCATCGGTCTATTCGGCACCGTGATCGGCGTCGTGCAAGCCTTCGAGCAGCTCGGCAAGCAGGGCATGACGACCGCGCAAAACGCCACCTCCGCCGCACCGACACAAGTCATGAGCGCAATCGCCGAAGCGCTGGTCGCGACGGCCGTGGGCCTGGTGGTCGCCATCCCGGCCGTCGCGATGAACAACTTCTACCAGCGCATCTCGCGCTCGATCTTGGCCAACACGGACGCACTGAGCCACGTGCTCTTGTCGTACCTGGCCGGTGTCGAAGCCGGACATGCGCCGCCGCCGCCCGCGACCGTCGCCGGTCTGGGCAAGGCCGACAAGGCCAAAGCCAAGCCCTCGGCATCTGCTGCCGAGGGAGATTGAGCCATGGCCGGCGGCAGCAGTAACGACGATGACGGCATGGTTTCCGGCATCAACGTCACGCCGCTCGTCGACGTGACGCTGGTGCTGCTGATCATCTTCATGGTCACCGCGCGCATCATCGTCTCGCAAGGCATGCCCATGGATCTGCCCAAAGCTGCGAGCGGAGAAGCATTGCAGCAAGTCTTCTCCGTCGAGCTCTCGGCGGACGGCAAAACGCGCGTCGATTCGGACAACCTCGCCAGCGACGAAGCCATCGTGCCGCTGGCCAAGGCAGCCAAAGCCAAGACCGCGGATCTTCGCGCGGTCATCCGCGCGGACCGCAAAGTCGAACACGGCCGAGTGATTCACGTGTTGGATTTGCTCAAGCGCGCAGGCGTGGCCAAGATCGCGTTCGCGGTATCGCCGTCGGACAAGAGCGGCACCCCCGTAGAGGCTCCGGCCGGCAAATAAGCGAGGGCCGCGCACCGAGATGACGAGCACCGCCGACTCCATCACGCCGAACCCAGCCCAGCTTCACGCCGCGGCTGCATCGGACGATGCAGATCCGCTAGCGCCGATCCTGTCGCTGGGCGATCGCGTCATGCGCGCGGGGCTGATCATGGGCGTGCTCGGCTCGCTCTTCTTGCACCTCGCGGTCGCGATCCAAGCGGCCAGCACGCTCGGCGACGTACACGCCTTCGCCGTGCTGGTCCGCGCTGAAGTGCGCGACCGCTTGCAGGCACAGGTCGACATCGATCTCACCGAGCCGACGCCGCCACCACCGCCGGAGCCCGCGCCCGAACCCGAACCGGAACCGCAGGCCCCGCCGCCACCGCACGCGGCAGCCCCGCTACCAAACACCCCTGCCCCGCCCCCGCCCGCTGCTGCAGAAGCGGGCAAAGTGCTGACGCAAGATCCAGATCCGAACGAACCGGTCGATCTCACCGCCGACGGCTTCGTGAGCGGCAACGGAGATCGCTTTGCCGGCGGCGTGACCGCCGCCAACGGCACCTCCACCAACGCCGTCCGCGATCTGCGCGCACAACCCGACGGCGTCGGCAAAGCCCCTCCCCCGGGCCCCGTTGCTCCCCCTTCGGGCCCCGATCTCTCGCGCGCCGCCGCGCCCATGGCCGGCAGCTGGAACGACTGCGAATTCCCCGCCGAAGCCGACATCGAAGGCATCGACAACGCAGTGGTTCAACTCACCGTCACCGTCGGCCCCAATGGTCGCGCCAAATCGGTCACGGTCTTGAAAGACCCAGGCTTCGGCTTCGGACAATCCGCCCGCACCTGCGCCTTCCGCAAACAATTCAACGCCGCCCTCGACCGCGCCGGCACCGCCATCACGATGTCGACCGCGCCCTTCACCGTCCGCTTCTCGCGCTGAACCGCATTTCCGCGTCACTCAATCGAGAGAGTGGGCGATCGCGATCCAGCAGCGCAGCTCGCGACCGTAGTGATTCCTCGCCTTTGCAATACGCAAGGTGCGAGACGATCAACGGCTCCCAGAATTTTTTTACCGCAGAGCCGCAGAGATCGCAGAGATCAGAGGAGATTTTTGGGTCCTGCTCTGGGCGGCAAGCTAAGCCGAAGAAGCTTCGAATTGCGGCTCGCGTCGTGGACCCAAGCCGAAGGTTTTGGGGCAATTGCGATCGAGCGCCGACCGATGTGGGGAAATGAAATTCAATGACGCGGCTATCAGTCGCCTTCAATTGGGCTTGTTGCTGAACTTCAACGTCGCGGAACTCCGTCACGGCATCGAGCGCGTCATCGACACCCACGACGAGTTCAGCTGCTCACCGGCCAAGCAAGGCTGACTGAAACGTCGTTTCGCCGGCGCTCAGACATTTCAACGCCGAGGTCGGCCGCCAAGCGCGAACCCCCAATCTCCCTCCCTTCTGTATCTGCGATCTCTGCGGCTCGGCGGTGAAAATTCAGGGAGCGCTCTGAGCGCTCTAGGATCGCAGGTACGGCCTTGCCGTCATGCGCTTTGCAGATGGGGCCGAAGAGTCGACCACGCTGCGCGCAGAGAGGTGCACTGCTGGATCGCGAGCGCCCTAAAATTTCCCGCTGATTGATAGGAAGGTGAGCTTGTTGTTGGTTTCGCGGAGGCGGCCGAGCAGCATGCGGACGATGCTCCACAGGACTTCGTAGGCGAGGTCCTTGTGCAAGAAGAGCAGGTCGTCGAAGCCGTCTTTGGGGATCGCGAGCAGCAGGCAGCGCTCGTGGACGCGTGCGTCGGCCGAGCGCGGGGCTTCGTCGAGGAGGGCCATTTCGCCGAACATTTGCCCCGGCCCGAGGACGGCCAGCGCTTCTTCACCCATGCCGGGCACGTCGCGGCTGATGCGCACCTTGCCCTCGAGGATCAGGTACAATTTGTCGCCCGCGTCCCCATGTTGGAAGATTTTCGTGCCGAGCGCGTGGCTCTCTTCGGTCGCGACCTTGGCGATCAGCTCGATCGCTTGCGGCTTGAGGCCGGCGAAAAGGTCGATTTTAGCGAGCTGCTCGATGCGATCTTTCATGAGATTTTGCGGAGGCCGGGTTGTGACGGCTGGACTCTAGCCTGGAAAGTTCGCGATCCGCACGCCTCCGCCCGAACTTCGCTGACCGTCTCGGATCAGGAAAAAAACCCGCTCTGTAGCCATCCACAGCCTGTGGAGATCCTCCGCACAGCCTCCGAAGCAATCCATAAACCATTGAACTCATTGATAAATTCAACTAATCTTCTGTGCACGCCGCACAGAATTTGACGTCTTTACACCTGTTCAGTATCCTACGCCGGCCATGCAAGGTTTGACCGCTCGCCAGGAACAAACGTTGGACTTCATCCGCAAGTCGATCGAAGAGCGCGGCTACCCGCCGACTCTGCGAGAGATTGGCGAGTACATGGGGATCCGTTCGACCAACGGGGTCAACGATCACCTGCGTGCTTTGGAGCGCAAAGGTTACCTGCGCCGCGAAGACATGAAGAGCCGCGCGCTGAAGCTCGTCAGCAGCACCGAAAGCTCTACTCCCGTCAAAGTGCCGGACGACGACTTGGTGGAGGTTCGCGTGCTCGGGCGCGTGGCCGCCGGTCTGCCGCTGCTCGCGGAAGAAAACGTGATCGATACCGTGCGTGTCGACCGCATGTTGGTCCGCGGCGGGCGAGAGGTTTTCGGCCTGCGCGTCACCGGTGATTCGATGATCGAAGCCGGCATCATGAGCGGGGACTACATCTTCGTAAAGAAGCAGTCGACCGCGGAGCGCGGTGAGATCGTCGTCGCGCTCATCGGCGACGAAGCCACCGTGAAGTACTTCTTCCCCGAGCGCGACTACGTTCGCTTTCAGCCGGCCAACTCGCAGATGGCGCCGATCTTGGTGCGCGCGTCGGACTTCAAGTCGACGATGTTGCTCGGCAAAGTCGTCGGCGTTTACCGCCGTCTCTGAGCTCGAGTCGCGGCGCCCGTGTAGTTCAGTTCGCGCTCACTTCGCGTTCGAGTTGCGCAGCTGCATGCGCGGGTGCCCGTTGCACCTGAGAAAACGAGTTTGAATTCCAGCTCGTTTTTTCAGCCCGCGATGCTTCGGGCGCCCAAGAATCGCACAGCTCGGTTGACGTCAGACGAGCCGGATTGCTAGCGTTCTTGCGGAAATAGACCTTGCGGCTGCGGGTCTCAGTTCGCGAGGAACGGACCACGGTGCGAAGCGTCAACCACAGTCATCGGCCAGTACCAAGCTGGCTGGCCTTCGCGCTCGCGCTGAGCGCGCCGTCGATCGTGGGTTGCGGCAACACGCTGTATGCCATCCAAGCAAACTCTGCCGCCGGCAAGCTCGAACAAGCGCGAGAGCTGGGCGCGGAGCAGTCGGCACCCTACGAGTACTTTTACGCCAAAGAGCATCTGCAGAAAGCGCAGACCGAGGCGGCTGAGGCCGATTATAGCGACGCGGCAGACCTAGCCGAGGCCAGCGCAGAGTACGCCGACAAAGCGATCCGCCGCGCCCATGAAGCGGCCAGTGGGGTGACTCGATGAGGCGAGCACGCGCGCTCGCGTTGCTGCTCGGTGTTCCGTTCGCGCTGACCCAATGCGCGCAGTCAGCCGAATTGCGCGGGCAGATCGCGGGGCTCGAGAAGATCGTGGAGCAAGCGGAGCGCAACGGCGCGATGCGCTGCGCGCCGCGTGAACTCGCGATCGCGCGCAGCCAGCTGGAGTTCGCGAGCATCGAGCTCGATCAGGGGTTTGCATCCAAGGCCCAGGCGCACTTGGCCAAAGCCGAACCGAACGCGCGCGCGGCCGAACTCTTGTCACCGCCCGAGCACTGCACGGCACAGGGCGATAGGGATGGCGACGGCTATGTCGACCCACTCGACCAGTGCCCAACCAAGCCGGAGAACTACAACGGCTTCCAGGACCAAGACGGCTGTCCCGACGACCCAGACAGCGACGGAGACGGCATCGCCGATTCGCTGGATCAGTGCGAACTGAACCCCGAGGACAAGGACGCCTACCTCGACAACGATGGCTGTCCCGAACCGGACAACGACTTGGACGGGTTGTTGGACGCCGTAGACAAATGCCCGAACGAGCCGGAAGACCTGGACGGCTACGAGGACGAGGACGGCTGTCCCGATCCGGACAACGACAAGGACACCGTTCCGGACGTGACGGATCAGTGCCCGAACGAGATCGGCTCTTCGACCCAAGAGCCGCTTGGCTGCCCGGGCAATCGCCTAGCAGTCGTCACTGACTGCGAAGTGAAGATCACCCAGCAAATTCACTTCGAAACCAACAAGGACAAGATCCGCCCCGAGAGCTACCCAGTGCTCGACGCGGTGGCGGACGTCCTGGCCAAAAACCCGAAGATCACGCTCGAGGTCCAGGGTCACACCGACAACAAGGGTGCGGCCGTCTACAATAAGGACCTATCGAACCGCCGCGCCCAGTCGGTCATGAAGTACCTGATTGCGCACGGCGTCACTAACGCCCGCCTCACTGCCCTGGGTTACGGCATGGAGCGGCCCCTGGTGGACAACGGCAGCGCCTCGAATCGCGCGCTCAATCGCCGGGTCCAGTTCGTCCGCTCGGAGAGCAGTAAAGAGGGCTGCCCCAAGACCGGCACTCCCTGAAAGCGCCTGATTCGCGCGTGCTTCCCAAGAAAAGTCCGTGCTCGGTAGACGCCGCCGAAAGCAGAAGAATTGGGGGCGATTCCCGGACCCAACTGATCTACGAAGGGGGCCCCAAGAGATTAGTTTTTTGCCGGCGCCCGAGCGACCGGCCATGATTCAGCCCGCAACTCTGGCCCTCCGCTGAGGGCCCCCCCGTTTGGAGGACTCCGTGTATCGCCGATTGTCGATCCGACTGCTTTGCTTGGCCCTGTTCACGTTCTTCACGCTCCCGGCATTCGCGCAATACACGCGCGACAACGCCGCCTCGAAGAAGATCGACGAGGCCATCAACGAGCACTATCTGGCGACCGACTTCGACAAGGCCGAGCAGGTTCTCACGGGCACCATCAACGCCTGCGGCGACAAGTGCAGCCCGCCCGTGATCGGCAAGGCCTGGATGTACGTGGGCATCGTGCGCGGCAGCGGCAAGAACGATCAAGCCGGCGCAAAGGACGCATTTCAAAAGGCGCTCGCTGCGGATCCGGCAACCAAACTCGACGCGCAGCTGGCGACCCCCGAGACCCAAAAGACCTTCAACGATCTGGGCGGCGCCGGCGGCGCCGCGGCCGCAGTGGCCGCGCCCGCCGCAGCCAACGAGGACGCAGGCGACAAAGGCGGCTTGAAGTGCACGCCCGACGTGCGCGAGCTACAGACTCTGCGCCCGATCCCATTCGACTGCACCAGCGACGAAGAAGTCGCCAGCATGGAGATCCGCTACAAGTCTTTCGGCTCGGAGGAGTGGAAGACGATCAAGATGAAGAAGGCGGGCGACGCCTTCCGCGGTGAAGTGCCGTGTGATGCGACCAGCACGGCGGGCACGCTGAAGGTGTTCGTGCGCGCCAAAGACGCCGCCGGGGAAAGCGTGGACTCTTTCGGGTCGAAGGCGAAACCGGTCGAGTTCATGGCCAGCGAAAACACGACCGCGACGCCCCCCGCCTACCCGGGCGAAGCAGCGCCCGCGCGTTGCATGGCGAAGGAAGAGTGTCCGCCAGACTTCCCGGGTTGCCAGGCCGGGCCGGCACGCGGCAACAAGGGCTGGGGCGTCGCGTGTGAAAGCACGAACGAGTGCAAGATCGGCTTGGAGTGCGGCAACGACGGCACTTGCGAGACGCCCGCGGCCTGCGAAACGAATGCCGATTGCGAATCCGGCGTGTGCAACGACAACAAGTGCACTTCAGGTGAAGGCAGCACGCCTCCCAGTGCCTACAAGAAGAACTGGATCGGTCTGCACTTCGCGCAGGACATCGCGATCATCGGTGGCACCGACGTATGCTCCGCTTCGTCGCGCGCGAACGACGGCTACGCGTGTTTCGACGAGGGCACCGAGAACGCCTACACCGGAAACCCGTTTCCCGGCGCGGGGATCTCGACCGGCACCGTGATCGCAACGCGACGCTTGCTGCTCAGCTTCGACCGCACGATCACCCGTAACCTCACCTTGGGCGTCCGGCTCGGCTTCGCGTTTGGCGGCGGGCCGGCCGTGAGCGGCAAATCCTTCCTCCCCTTCCACGGTGAGCTGCGGGCCGCGTATTGGTTCGGCAAGGGCGTGTTCGCCAAGAAGGGGTTTCGCCCGTATATCCACCTGGGCGGTGGCATCGCGCAAGTGGATGGCAAGGTCAAAGTCCGCGTGGCTGATTGCCCCGAGACGCTCGATGACGCGACCTACAACAAGTGCATCGCGGGCGATAAGTCGGTGGCCAACGAGGACTACAACGTCACGGTGGCGCGCCCGATGGATGTCTGGCGAAAGATGGGTCAGGGCTTCATCACTGCTGGCGGCGGCGTGATGTACGCCTTCACCCCCACCATCGGCGCTCAGTTGAACGTGAACTTGATGTACATGCTGCCGAGCTCGGGCGTCGTGATTCAGCCGTCGCTCGGCGTGGCCTACGGCTTCTGAGCGCGCAGGCCGAAACCGCGCGTCGCTGAAACTCAGCGGCGCGCGGGAGCGCTCTTGCCGATGCGCCGCAACACTTCCTGCAGATCTTCCCACACCTCGCGCTTCGCGGCGGGGTTTCGCAGCAAGTAGGCGGGATGAAACGTGGGCATGACGTCGATCTGCCCCCGGTACGACTTCCATTTGCCGCGCATGCGCGTGATGCCTTCGGTCGTGCCGAGTAAACCTTGCACCGCGGTAGCGCCCAGCGCGATCACCACGCGCGGCGCGATCAGCTCGAGCTGCTCGTTCAGGTACGGCATGCACGCTGCCATCTCATCCGGCTCTGGCTTGCGATTGTCGGGCGGCCGGCATTTGACGACGTTGCACACGTAGACCTCGTCGCGGTCGAAGCCCATGGCCTCGATCATGCGATCGAGCAGCTGCCCCGCCTTGCCCACGAAGGGCAGGCCCTGCGCGTCTTCATCCGCGCCCGGCCCTTCCCCGACGAAACACACGCCCGAGCTACCCCGCCCACGCGCGAACACCGCTTGCTTGCGCTGCTTGCACAGCCCACAGCGCGTACACGCCCGCGCCATCTCCGCCAGAACTTCCAGCCGCTGCACCGCGTCGACCGCCGCGACAGGCGACTGACTCGCAACTGCCGACGCAACCGGCGCAGCAGCCATTGGAGTCGGCGCCACCGCACTCGCCGCCACCGCGCTCGCCCCCACCGCACTGGCCGCGACCGTGCTCGCGATCGGTGCACTCGCGATCGGTGCACTGACGGCATGCGGCCCGGAAGCCGCCGGCAGCTCGCGCGGCGCTCGCTCGAGACCGGTCGCGCCCGTGCTGACTTGCCACTCGAGGTGCGCGCGCAGGGCACGCGTTAGAAAGCGGAGCTCATCGAGCGCCGCGTCATCCGTCATTTAGCGAGTCCGGTTGGCTGCGTCATCGAGCTCGCTCCTCCGCTTCAATGATCGTGAGCGGCCAAAAAGCGCTCGGCATCGAGCGCCGCCATGCAGCCGGTGCCGGCCGCGGTGACCGCCTGACGATAAACCCAATCCGCGACGTCCCCCGAAGCGAACACGCCGGGCACGCTGGTCCGCGTGGTACCGGGTTCGACCTTCAGGTAGCCATTGTCGTGCACTTCGAGCTGACCCTTGAATAGGTCGGTCAGCGGCGTGTGGCCGATGGCCACGAACAACGCGCCGCAGTCGATCGTGCGCGTATCGCCCGATTTGAGGTCCTTCACGCGCACCGCCGTCACCTTGTCTTGCGTGACATCCAGCACTTCCGTCACCACGTGGCTGCGCAAAATGCGGATCTTCGGGTTCGCGGCCACGCGCTCTTGCATGGCCATCGAGGCCCGGAACTCGTCTCGGCGATGGATCAAAGTGACGTTGCCGCACAAACCTGCGAGGTAGCTGGCCTCTTCCATGGCCGTGTCGCCGCCGCCGACGACGACCACGTCTTGCCCGCGGAAGAGCGCGCCGTCACACACCGCGCAGGCGCTCACGCCCTTGTTCTTGAGCTTTTCTTCGCTGTCGAGCCCGATGTAGTTGGCGCGCGCGCCGGTGGAGATGATCAGCGTCTGCGCGAGATGCAAAATGTTCTCGTCTTCCCCCACCCAGACCTTGAACGGTCGGGACGAGAGATCGACCTTCTGCACATCCGCGGTGATCAGCTCGACGCCCTGATGTTCGGCTTGGGCGCGGAAGTTCGCCATCAGATCTTGCCCGGAAACGCCCTTGGGGAAGCCCGGAAAATTCTCGACCTCGGTCGTGAACATCAACTGGCCGCCGGGGATCAGCCCACCCGCGTTGAAGCCCTCGACGCACAACGGCTTCAAGTTCGCGCGCGCCGCGTAGATCGCCGCGGTGAGGCCCGCCGGGCCGGAGCCGATGATGAGTACTTTGTGCAGCCGAGGTTCACCCATGTCGCACGGTCTAGCATTTGTGGGGCCATGCGTGCAGGCCCGTGAACGTGAACGTGAACGTCAGCGCTCTCCCCTCTTTCTCCCATCTTTCAGCGCCGCGTGACCCAGACCTGTTCGATGGCAGAGATTTTTGATGGTCACCCAGCCCGACGCGCCCGGCGCAGCCTTCGGCGTCCCAGGGCGGGAACAGAGACGACCGGTGAGGTGCGATGCGGGATCGCGATCGCCCAACCCTACGCGCGCCAGCTCCGGCACCCCTGTGCCCCCGTGCCCTTCGTTTGGAGCTCGGGCCGCAGCCGCTCGCTCTCGTTCAGCGCCAGGTGAGCGATGAGGAGTCGCCGTGCGACGCAAAAAAACAGGGTTCGAATTCGAACCCTGTTTTCAGATTGGATGGGGAGCCCTCGCGGGCGCGAAAATCGAGTTCGAATTCGAACTCTGTTTTCAGATTGGATGGGGAGCCCTCGCGGGCACGAAAATCGAGTTCGAATTCGAACTCTGTTTTCAGATTGGACGGGGAGCCCTCGCGGGCACGAAAATCGAGTTCGAATTCGAACTCCGTTTTCAGGTTGAGGAGGGCACCGGCGCGCGCGTTACTCCATGATCGGTGAGGCTTTGAGCGCGGCTTTGCCCTCTTTGACGTACACGCTGAACTTGACTCGCTTGGCGCCGTGGCGCGTGAGCAGTTCTTCGTTCTTTTTCTTCAGCGTTTGTTCGAACTTCTCGTAGCTGAAGCCGTCGGTGCTTTCGCCGCACTGTTGTTTCAAGCTCACGAAGTCTTGGAAGACCGCGTGCCACTCGGCGAGTTCGGCGGCTGCACCGTCGACGCGCATGGGCGGCGTCGGCAAGCGCCGGGCGACCGATGAGTCCTCGCTCGACATCGTCGAGTCGAGCGAGCTGGCGGGTGAGCCCGGGCGTCCCGGCGGGCGCGGCAGCTTGGGATTCGTGGGCACGTTGGGCACCGAGCGCGGCGGCATTTGTCCGGAGCTCGGCGAGGGCATGCTCGACGGATCTCCGGGGAAGCTGAATGCGCTCATTTGAGGCTGATCGGGGATGTTGCCCAGGACCTGCTTCATGTCCGCAGGGCCGCGCCGCGGTCCACCGCCCTTGGCCATCACCTGATCCATGCCGTCATTCAGATCGGAGGCGATCTTGCGGAACACGCCGCGGAAGCGGCTGGGCTGAAGTTGATCGGTTTGGCCCTTGGCCAAGCGCTGGGCCTCGTTCTTGAAGATCGCGATCGGCCGAGTGTGCTCGAGCACGGAGAACACGATGCCGATCGCGGCCGCTGCGATCGCGACCACGATCGCGATGGGCAGGTTCGCTTGCTGCTTGTCTTTGTCGTCGGCGGTCTTGAAAAAGCCGAATACGCCATCGACCGAGACCGGCATGCGCGCGACCGCGAAGCCGCCGCCGAGTTGCCACGCCTCACCGGGCAGACGCGAATATTGAACGCCGAGCATTCCGCCGATCGTGCGGACTTTGCTGCGGCCTTTGTCCTTGTACTCGGGGTCTTGCTCGAGCGACGACATGTCGCCCACGATTTGATCGAGATTGCCGACCGCAAAGCCCTCGGGAGCGCCCGACGAAGCGCGCTCCCCATTGGCGTAGAACGCGATCGCCGCGCCGGTGCGCGATGAGAGCTCGCGCGCAAAGCGATCATCGACGATTCGTGCGCCGATGATCGCGCCGGCGGGCAGTGAACTCATTTCGAGTTCGACCGGGCGCGCCACGACGCGATAGATGCGGTCCAAAATCAGGGTGTCGTCGCGGACGTAGCCACGGAGGGCGTCTGCCACGACGGGGTACCCGCCGAGCTCGAAATCACTGAGCCCGCTGGCCTGCTCGTAGCCCAAGTGAGCCACGACGCGACCCGCTTGGTCGACGGCGAACACGGCGTCGAACTGCTCGTCCTTGGGGATCGAAGCGCTGACCTTCTTCAGCGCCGAGAGCAGCTTTTCGCGCGCCTCTTCCGGCACCTTGGCCTCGGAGTCGGTCGACTTCTGCAAGTACTTGGCGATGTCGGGATCGACGCCGAATTGAATCAAGCGACCTGAACGTTGGCGTGCGTCGTCGCGCAGATACCAGGCGACGACCTGGGAGTCGGACGACAGTGCTTCGCCCATCGCCCGCGCGCCGGCACGATTGTACATGCTGGTCGCAATCGAGAGCAGGAAGACCGAGAGGCCCAGGAACAGGCCGAGCAGAACGTACCAAAATCGTGAAAGTACCATCGCTATTTAGCGCCTTCTTTGAGCTCTGCTGCCGAATCGCTCGCCGGGGCTTTGTCGTCCGCAGGCGCCGCGGGCGAGTTGCCGCCGTTCACTTTGACTGGGATCTTGAGCTCGATATCGGCGGCGGCCACCGTGACGGGGGTTGCCGGTCCCACCTTCTTGCCCGCGAAGTACGCTTGCAGCACGTAGTCGCCCGGCTCCTGCACGTTGAGCGAAAACTCGCCCTTCATCGATGGGTAAGCGGCCTGCGCCACGTTCGGCTCGGACACGATCCACATGCGGAGGCTGGGCGCGGCCTCGTCCCGGATCTCGAACACCCCTGCCCCCGGCACCGACCAATCACGAGTGGCGCCCGGCCCCGTGTCGCCCGGAGCAAACGTCTTGATGCCGACGCCGAACAGCTTGTGCTTGAACGGGTCGGTGTTCTGAAAGGTCAGGCGCGTACCCGGCGTGACCACGATCGTCACGGGCGTGGTCCTTCCGCCGCCAACGCGGATCAGCACCGGAGGTTGTGCTTTCTGCGGACCGGTAGCGATCGCCGCGATGCACAGCTCCTTCGGAATGTGCGGGAACGGACGGCGGAACTCGGCGCGCACGGTGGGCACCGGTTCACGAAACGAATAGCCGTGGTTCTTCGGGTCCTTGGCTTCGGCCCAGACTGGGTTTTGCAGGGCGCGAAAGCCCTCGAAGCGTCCCTTGATGCGAGCAGCGTCCGCGGTGCTGGGCAACGCGACGAGGCCGGCGGCAAGTAACAACAGCCAGCTGCGGCGCGGCCCGTCGATGCGTGGAGACCCCGAGGGGTTGTGGCGAGCGTTCATTGCCGCGTCACGGTAATCCAGCGCGCGGGACAACGGAAGCTCGGATTTCGACCCACAAAAGGCGAATGGGCCGGCGTTTTAGACCGGCCCATTCATAGGTTCCTGACCACGTGAGTCGCGAGGCAGAATGAGTACTCCGAACCCCTAGCTTAGCTAGGTGGGAAACTCTTATTTCGCGGCTTCCGGCTTCCCGGTGAGGTTTTCCGGGCCTAGCTCTCCACCACGAACTCGTCTCCCGATTCAGAATGCTTGTAAGGGATTCGTTAGTACAGCCTCCCGGGCTCTGCAGAGGGAACCGTCATTCACCTTATGGACGGCGTCACCTTTGTCAATCTTCGTTGACCCGAGACTGGCGCAATTCCTTCATTATTTTCAGACGTTGCGAATCGTTTAGGGAGCTTGACGGCGGCCCTCGGTAGGGCCGGAGGGCGGATCAATCGGCGCACCGGCCGACTCTTGACAGGCGGGCCTAAAGGGGGGCGCGCGAGGAGTTACCGAAAACTGGGCCCGCGGGCTCCGGATCCTGCAGCTTCCGCCCATGAGCTTTGCAGAGATCCCGGCGGAAGTTGACGGCTTTGGTACCGGCGAGGTGAGCCTCGTAGGTCCGGAGGTGCTGCGCGAGCTGCTGCGCTCCGCCGACGACGACGGCTACCTCTCGGTCGTACTGAGCCCGCCCGGACCGGGCCAGCGCGGTGAACTCGCGCTGGTGATCTCCGAAGCGATCGACGGCGCGCTCGAACAACGTGGCGCGTGCCCACCAGGCATCGGCGCAGCGAGCGACCTCGGGGCTTCACTCAGCGACCAGCTGTACCGCGCGCGCTTGGTCGAACTTCGCGGTCTCGCGCTGGCACTGCCCACGCTCGAAGGCATCGCCAACTTGGCGGGGGCGCTCGACGCTGAAGATAGCGCCGTGCTGCGTTGGTGGATGGCCGCCACGCGCGAGCGTCCGGTGCGCGTCTACATCGACGCCAAGAACCGCTACGCGGGCGTGTATGACCGCCCCACGCCACTGCAAGACTTGCTCGAGCAACGCCCGCGTCGCACGCAGCCCCCTGCACCGGCCTTGGCACCCGAAGTGAGTGCGAGCTCGGAAGCGATGGAGCTCTCCTCGCCTCCGCCGGTGGTCGCGCTGCACGAGCAGCTCGAGCAAGTCTTCGAGTGCGAAGTGACCGCCGAAGAGCCCGAAGAAAGCCCCGTGGAACGCGAATTTGCCGCCGACCTCGGGGTCGAATTCGTGGCCGCGCTCGAGGAAGTGACGCAACCGGCACCTGCAGTAGCTGCCGTGGAAGCTGCACGAACCAATGACGCGGTCGTCGAACCCGAGCTCGCCGCACCCGAGCCGGTGGTCGTTCCTGCGCCGGTCGAAGAAGCCGCTGAAGTGGTCGCCACCGTGGCCGCCGAACCCGCGCTCGAAGGCGTCGAGTTCGCGCGCGGCCCGCTGTTCCCGAATGCCGACAACGATTGGCGCACCTGGATGCACGATCTGGAAGCAGCGCGCGGCCCGAAGCCGCTCGGCGTCGTCGAACGCATGTTCGTCACCAGCTATGTTCCCCTGTGCGACGCGCTCGCACGCGGCATCGCCGCTCCCGAAGCCAAGAAGACGCTCGACACCTGGTCCGCGAGCTTCGAGCAAAGCTACAAAGAGGCGTTCGACGCGCTACGCGTACGCGGCAAACGCCCGACGATGGTGCTCGATGTGCCGGAGTTGGCGCTGCGCATGGGGCGGCTGCACGGCGCCCGCTCGGTGCAACTCGTACTGGTCGACGGCTTGCGCTTCGATCTCGGCCTACGCGTCGAGCAACGGCTGCGCAGCTTGCTCGGTCAGAGCGCAGCCCTCACCGAGCGACTCTTGCTCTGGTCGGCCCTGCCCGCCACGACTTCCGTGCAACTCGAACTGATCGGGCGCGGCGCGGAAGCCCTGCGCGAATTCACGGGCCACGTCGAATCCGAGGTGCCGGTCGCGCGCGGCCGCATGGCCTCCACTTTGCGTCGAATCAAGGCTGGCCACCGCGAGCTGCTCAAGCTCGACATCGTCGAATCGAGCATGTCCGAGCCCGCGGATGGCAGCGAAACCGACCGCCTCGACGACCTCGCCGACGAAACCGCGAGCGCGCTGGGCTCGTACATGAAGCGCCTGCCCTCGCGCACGCTGGTGATGATCTTCGGCGATCACGGCTTCGTGCTCGATCCGCTGGGCGGTGGCACGACACGCGCGCGCCACGGCGGCGCTTCACCAGAAGAGGTGCTGGTGCCGGCCTACGCTTGGCTCGTCGGTGGCGTACACTGAGGCTTTGAACTAGCCACCTGGCGCTCGGTCGCGCCAAGCGAGCGTATTCAGCAGAATACGGATCTCGTTCCTATCGGGGAGCCGCGCGCGCTAAGCTTGCGCGGTGAGCAAGGACGTGGCGGTCGATGTCTACGGTTACCTCGACTACCGAGCGTACCTACGTGACTATTATGCGGCGCGGAAGGCAAAGAGTAAGGCCTTTTCGTATCGTTCCTTCTCGCGCCGTGCGGGCGTCGCGTCGCCCAACTACTTGAAGCTGGTGGTCGAGGGTCAGCGCAGCCTGAGCGCAAAGATGGCAGAGAAATTCGCGCAGGCCTGCGGCCTCGATCTGGATGCCGGCCGCTACTTTGCTCACTTGGTCGCCTTCAATCAGGCCAAAACGTCGACCGAGCGAGCGCAACACTACGGAAAGCTCACCAGCTTTCAGCACTATCGCCGCGCGCACAAGCTCGAGATCGCGCACGCCGCGTACTATAGCGACTGGTACATCCCAGCGATCCGCGAGCTCGCCGCCGCTCGTGATTTCCGAGAAGATCCCGAGTGGATCGCCGATCAATTGGTGCCCACGATCACGCCCTTGCAAGCGGCGCGCGCCCTCGAAACTCTGATCGACCTCGGGCTCTTGGTGCGGGCAGACGCCGATCGCTTGGTTCAGGCAGATACCATCCTCTCCACGGGCGCGGAGACCCGTGGCTTGCACATCACCGCCTTTCACCGAGCGATGACCCAACGCGCACTGGAATCGATCGACCTCGTGCCAGCGCAAGACCGCGACATTTCCTCGCTGACGCTGTGCTTGAGCCGGGGCGGGCTACGCGCCTTCAAAGAGCGGCTCCAACGCTTCCGACGCGAGCTGCTCGAGCTTTCGGCGTTGGAAAGCGAGCCCGAGCAAGTCGTACAACTCAACTTTCAGCTCTTTCCGCTGAGCCGCGGCAAAAGGCGGGAAACGAGCCGATGACTTGGACGAAGGTCGAAGGCATGCTGCCATCCGTGCGTCGTCGCCCCTTCTGGTTGAGCTCGGTTGGCCTACTCATTTTGGCCACGGGGCCTCTGAGCAGCTGCTCGAGTGGCACCGAAACCGGGAACCCGACCTTCAATGGTGAGCTCAGCTACACCGCCTTTTCCAGCGACCCCTCGCAGGTCGGGCTGCCCGCCCCGGGCTCTGTAGCGGTCGTAGAAAACGCGTGGCTCGACCTGGATACGGTCAGCTTTTTTGGAGCCGGTCGCTGCCGTACTTCGCAACCCGCAACGATTTTGGTGCCGGCGCTCGGGGTTGGCGACCACGCTGCTGGGAAGCACAATGTCACGCTCTTCGAACTGACCGCGGGCCTCTTTTGCGGGCTCGATTTGCCGTTCGCGCGTGCGGCGTCCGGCGACCTCGCCGGTGCACCCGCGGCCCTTGCCGACCATTCGATTCTAATCCAAGGGGCTTTGGCCGATGGCACTTCGTTTCAGATCCTCAGCAGCGCGACGCCGACGGTGCACCTTGCGGCGGATGCCCAGGCCTTCTCACTCGATGCGGCAGCGGCTCGAACCTTGATCGCATTCGACGTAGCAGCATGGGTGGCCAATTTGGACTTTGCGTCGGCCTCCCGGGTTGGCGAAAGCATCACCATTTCCGCGCAAGAGAACCCGAGCTTGCTCGCCCAATTCGAACGGAACTTGGCGGGCGGCGTTGCTCTCTACCGAGACGAAGACGGCGACGGCAAGTTGGATGCAACGCCCGTGCGCCTGGCGCACGGTGAGTAGCTCCCAAGAAAATATAGTGGAGTGATCGCTGGGCCGCGGTTCGGAGGGAGGGAGACCCGCGGACCCAGCGATCAAACCGGGCCAACCCGCATCGGCCGCTGGGGAAGGCGGCACGTGCTCGGGTCGGCCAAAGATCACTCGGGAATGAGCACCTTGTCGACGACGTGGATCACGCCATTTTTGGCGAGAATATTGGCTGGTGCGACCGTCGCAGCGCTGGCTGTGGAGTCCTTGATTTTGACGCCACTGGTCAGGTCAACGGTGAGTTTGGACGTGGTTGCGGTGTCGAGGGTGGTCAGCGCCTGCTTGTCGGTCAGATCGCCCGAGCCCGCTGCCGCGCCAACCACGTGGTACTTCAATAGATTCGCGAGCGCGGCGCCCGTGGGCGGCGTCACGCCGGTGAATGCCGTATCCGTCGGCGCGAACACCGTGAACGGGCCCTTCCCTTTCAACGTTTCGACTAGACCTGCACTCGTCAACGCGCCCGCGAGCTTGCTGAAAGTGCCGGCCGCGACGGCGGTTTCCACGATGTCCTTCGCGGGCGGAGTGATGATGAAATTGATCACATGGATGATGCCGTTGCTCGCCATGATGTCGGCGGTGGTCACGGTAGCGTCGTCCACCTTTGCGCCGTCGGTGAGCTTGACGCCGGCCGTCTTGTCGATCAGCACCGGCGAGCCGGACACCGTGGTGAAGACCTGATTGTTCTTGAGGTCCTTGGCGGCCGCACTGCCCGCGACCACGTGATAGGTCAAAATAGTCGTCAGGTCCGCTTTGCTGAGCCCGGCAAGGACGCCGGGATTTGCGGTCTCGAACGCAGCGAAGGCCGCGTCGTCCGGCGCGAACACGGTGAACGGTCCCGGCCCTTGCAGCGTTTCGACTAGGCCGGCCGTCGTCAACGCGGCAGCCAGTTTGGTGAAGGTCCCCGCAGCGACCGCAGTTGCGACGATGTCTTTCGCCTCACTGGCTCCTGCCGAGCCGCCAGCGCCTGCTTCGACACCAGCACCGCCGCTACCGGCCTCGCCCGCCGCGGCGCCCGCCGCACCAGCGGCGCCAAGCGCGCCACCCTTGCCTCCCGAGGGTGCTCCCGCGACCGGACCGCCCGCGGATCCGCCACCTTTTCCTGCGGAAGAAGCGCCCGCGCTACTCCCTGAGTCCGAGTTGTCGCTGCTGCACGCGAACAACGGTTGGCAAGCGACGAACATGGCCGTCAACCAAGGCAAGTACTTCATGATGGTTTCTCCTCGGAGCGACTGCTCCGCACTGCTGGACCCGAGTGGCCCGCCCGATTGCATATGCTCCTACGGATCAGCGATGGCCAGACCCGTCCGCGAGACTGCGTATTCAATCGAATACAGAAGCTCGCGCTCGGACTGCTAACCCGGCGCATCGATCTTACTGACGAAGTACATCGCAGCGCCCACGATCGAGCTGACGATGAGTCCATATACGAAGATGTCGAGCGTCATCGGTTTTCCTTGCCGATCAAGAGCAGCGTGCCGAGCGCCAAGATCGAAGGCACCCACAGGCCGACGAACCCTCCTTCCTCCCGATGACCGGAGAACCAGAGGGATACCGAGAGCAGGAATGACAAACCTGCTCCGAGTAGAAATAACGATTTTGCACGTGTTCGATGGGTCATGTACTCACCTTCTTCAAGCCGCAATTTCAGATCAGTACGGAAGGCGTCGCGTGGTTTGCTCGATCGAAGGCGCGGCGCGGACACAACGGAACCGCCAACGACTCGAGCGTGAGGTACAACCCGACCAGCTCGACCCCGAGGAACGTCAAGTCGGGGTGGAGCTTGGCGCGACTCCGAGCTACCTCCTCGAAAATAGCCTCGAAAGTTGCGCGAAAATGCGCGATGGAGAAGCGGATTTCGGAGGCGTCAGCCGGGCCGAAGTGATCGCGAAGCAGCCTCTCGATGCGCTGCTCGAAACCAGCCGACGGCTTGCAATGCCAACGGTACAGCTCGATGCCCTCCGCCAATTCGCGTGGAGCTTCGCGATAAAACCCTGCATACAGGCTGCGAACTCGCCGGACGAAATCAGGGTCTGGATGATACCAAAGGCTGCTCGGAGAAAACGTGAGCAGCGCTTTGCCCGCGTGCCAACCAAAGTGCCGAGGCCGCAAGTCGAGGAACCACGGCCCGTCCCAACGGAGTAGGTGAAAGTAGAGCGCAAGCACTCGTTCGCCGACCAGGCGCCGTTCGACTTCACTCAGCTCGGCTGGATTGAAACGCGGGGCGCCAGCCCTGGAAATGCAGATCTGTTCGCCGAGGCCAGCTGCATTCAGCGATGCCTGCAAGGCGGCGGCATGAAGATCGTGGTCGCCATTGCCCGAAACGTGGCGAGCCACCTCGCTCGCCTTGCGCAAGACCTGCGTGACATGGATGACCTTGAGCGCCGAGACCGAGGTGTAAGGCAAGAAATCACGGAACGGCTCGGGGGCAAGCCGCTGCGCCCAGGACTCAACCCCGACCATCGGGCCCTGGCTCCGAGTTTGCGCGGCCAGCGACCAGGAGATGACCCGAGCGACGAGCCTTGGTCTCCAGATAGAAGCGGTTGTGCGAGTTGGGCGCGACCTGGTGCGGTATGCGGCGGGTGACGGCGATGCCTTGGGCGCGCAATTGCGCGATTTTGTCGGGATTGTTGGTTAGCAGCGCGATGCTGCCCACCGCCAATACCCGGAGCATCGCCGCCGCCACGGAGTAGTCCCGCTCGTCCGCGGCGAATCCGAGGGCCAAGTTGGCGTCGACCGTATCCATGCCCCGCTGCTGAAGTTCATAGGCGCGGATCTTGTTGGTCAGACCGATGCCACGCCCCTCTTGGCGCAGGTAGAGCACCACCCCGCACTGCTCTTGCCCCAAGCGGGCGAGTGCACGCTCCAGCTGCGCTCGGCAGTCGCAGCGCAACGAGGCGAGTACGTCGCCGGTGAGGCACTCCGAGTGGAGGCGAGTGAGCACGTCTTCGGCGCCAGCAATTTCACCGCGCACGATGGCCAGGTGCTCTCGTGAGTCGCGGTCATTGCTGAAGACGTGGAGCTTGAACGTACCGAACTCGGAGGGCAAATCCGCACTCGCGGCGATCCGCACGGTAATGGGCGGCAACTGCTCCGAACACCGAACGCGGGACGTTTCGACGATACTTTGGACCGACGCCATAGCGATGCTCTCCAATAAATACGTTGGCTGGCCGCGGATCGAGCCTTGCGTCGCGGCCAACGTGGTGGTTTAGTCTTGTACACATTCTGTACAGGTCAAGCCCCCATGCCCGCCCGAACTGACCCCGAATCCGCACCTTCCCGGCCCAGCCCTGTCGCTGGAACGAGCTCAATCAAGGTAGTTTCGGAGCTGACCTCGATTCCGATGGGCACTTTGCGGGCTTGGGAGCGCCGCTATGGGTTTCCCAAACCCGCTCGGCGCACGGACTCGAACCGCAGGCTGTACTCCGCCCTTCAGATCGAACAGCTCCAGAACGTGGCACGCGCGATCGAGCACGGCTACCGGCCCGGGGACGTCGTGCACATGCCGCGCAGCCAATTGCGCGCCCTGCTGGCCGCCGCGCCGCGCCGCGCACCGTCACCCGGCCCCGCGCCGAACGCTCGCGGCATCGCGGACGTCCCAACGTTGATCCAACTGCTCGCCCAGGACGACGTAAAGGGCATCGAAGCCGAGCTGCGCTTCACCGCGGCAGCATTAGGCGCCAAACGCTTCGTGACCGAGTGTGCACAACCGCTCGCCGAGGCCGTCGGGCAGGCCTGGGCCAGCGGCAAGCTCACGATTCGCCATGAGCACTTGCTGACGGAGTGCCTTTCGACTCAATTGCGCGCGCTCTTGTCGCTCCAGCAAGACGCCGAGGGAAGCCCGACGGTCTTGCTCAGCTCGCTGCCGGGGGAGCCCCACACGCTCGGCTTGCAGATGATCGCCGTGTACTTAGCGGTCAGCGGCGCCAAACCCCGCTTGCTCGGCGCCAACACGCCCGCGAGCGAAATTGCCGCCGCCGCCCGTGCGCTCGATGCAAGAGTCGTCGGTCTGGCCGTAACACCCGCGCTGAGCGTGCTCGACACGCTTCGAGAATTGCGCTCGCTGGCCCAGGCACTACCCAAGTCCACCCCGGTTTGGCTCGGGGGCTCGGGGGTCGGCGCGCTCGGCCGCTTGCCGAGCCGCACCGAGCCCGTCTTGTCCTGGGCCGCACTCGACCGCGCGCTTTCGCGCGCTCGAGCACGTGCGCGCCAATAGCGCGTTCAGGGTGTCGGCTTGGCCACGTACAGCTTACAGTTCCCATTCGGATTGATTGGGCCCTTCAGCACCTTGCAGGCTCCGCAGCCTGCTTGCGTCGGCGCGACGAACAGAGCGCACTGCGAACAGCGCTTGGTCGCATCCAGGGATTGGTCCTGATATTGAGCGGTGTCCTCCCGTGCCTTGAGTTCATCGGCGGACAAGCCCGGCGCCTCACTACAAGTCACGCTCTTCGAACAAGCGGCCACGGCGGCCGGGGCGATCACGGCCAGCGAAAGCGCAGCGAACGGCCGAAAAATGTCTCGTCGTGCCAGCTGATTGCTCATTGGATGATGTGCCCACCGTTGGGGTGAATTGGCCAACAGCAGCATGTACAGAAGTTGTACACATTTCGAGCGCGTCAAGTCCGCCTCAGCCGCGCTTCATGCTATGAACGAGGCATGAATTCCAGCACGGGCACGGCGACTCTGGTCACCGGCGCAACCGGCTTCGTTGGTCGCGCCTTGGTGCAAGCGCTTGTCACCCGCGGAGAGCCCGTTATCGCGCTCAGCCGTCGCCCAGTCGGCTCGCAGTCGTCGGACCGAAGAGTCACCTGGCGAACGTGCGATTTGCTCAATCCGGAAACGCTGCCCGGCGCGTTCGCGGGCGTTCGCGTCGCGTACTACCTCGTACACAGCATGGGCAGTGGCCGGGCCGGGTATCGCGCGCTCGAGCGCCGCTCCGCCGAGTCATTCGTCGCCGCCGCCGCGTCGGCGGGCGTCGAACGCATCGTGTACTTGGGCGGCCCCGCGCCTCCCGGTCGCCCCTCCGAGCACCTGCGGAGCCGGCTCGAGGTGGGTGAGATACTGCGCTCGGGTCCCGTGCTCGCAGTCGAGCTTCGAGCAGCAATGGTGATCGGCAATGGCAGCGCTTCTTGGCGGATCGTGCGCGATTTGGCGATGCGCCTGCCGATCATGGTGCTGCCGAGGTGGCTCGCCTCGCGCACGCGGCCGGTCGCCTTGGCCGACGTCATCGCGGCGCTAGTTGGCGCAGCACAATTGCCGCTCGAACACAGCACATGGTTCGACTTGCCGGGGCCGGACACGGTCAGTGGTCAGCAGATCCTCGAACGCATCGCGGCCATTCGGGGGCGACGCTTCTTGGCGATCAAGGTACCGTTCCTGACGCCGCAGTTGTCGGCGTTGTGGCTGAAGCTGGTGACTCGCACGGATTTCGCGCTGGCGCGCGAGTTGGTGCAAGGTTTGAAAGACGACCTGTTGCCGGAAGACGATCGCATCTGGGCGCTGCTCGGCCACACGCAGCTGCTATCGTTCGACGAAGCGGCGCGAAGGGCCCTGGCCAGCGAGTGAACGGAACGCGCGCGCGCTCGACACTGTTTACGCTTGCGGTCGTGGCTTGGTTCGGAAGCTTCGCCGTGCTCGCGCGGCTCGGTACCTGGACGACCTTCGCGATTGTCGGCGTAGTCATCGCCGCATTGCTCGTCCGCTTGCGAATGGTACCCACGGTGCGCCTGACACCCAATCGGCTCAATGTCGGCATCGGGCTGGCTACGGGCCTGTTCATGGTCTTGTTCACGCACCTTGCCTACGGCTGGCTCAGCTCGCGTGCCCCGGCTGTCGCATCAGGCACGGCGCGCTTGATGGGGCTGCTCAACGTGAGCGGCTTCTCTGCCGGCTCCCGAACCAGCCTGATCGTACTCATCGCCAGCTGCGAAGAGATTCTATTTCGAGGCGCCCTCTCGGGTCGCGCAGTGACGGGCGCGCTGCCCCTCAATTCGCTCTCGAGCCGCGAAGTCGGCAAGGTAGTGGCCCTAGCGGCCGTGTACGCCTTCACGACCACTCCGCTTGGCAGCCCGCTCCTCGCAATTTGCGCGCTGCTGTGCGGCTCTCTGTGGGGCGTACTCGCCTTGGCAACGGGTTCCCTGATCGCGCCGATACTGGCGCACGTGGTTTGGGACTTGGGTGTGCTGATTGCGTGGCCGTTGCTCAGCTGACGGGCGAAAGTTCTTTCTCGCGAGGTTCGCGTCTTGCGCTGCTATCAACGACGTTGCCCTCAGGGTAGGACGGGCACGACGAACGTGCTGATGCTCTGCGCTGGCACCGTCACGTTGGCAAAGGAACCGCCGCTAAGTGAGCTCCCCAGGCTCGCCAAGTCCTCATCGGCAGAGGTACGGTAGCTCGATACGGCGCCCAGCGTGCCCGAATCCAGCTCGATCGCGAACGTGGTCTCGACCGAACCTCGGTTGATGGCGACCAGTGTCAGCTCGGTACTCGCCGCATCCTTGAACGCAGCGAGCAGCAGATCGTTGCCCAGCTTGCCCGCCGCCTGGACTCGTGACGAACCCGGACGAACGAAGCGACTGAAGTGCCCGATGGCCCATAGATTCTTGTTCGGTACGCCAGCGCTGTCGACCAAATCCTTGTACCACCAGTGAACGTAGGCGCTCACACTCGCCGTCGTGATATCTGCCTGGATCACGCCCGCCAAGAGCAGCGCAGTCGATAGGGGCGTCTGATCCTTGAACGCGGTCGTGTTCCACTCCGTGACCCAAACCTTCTTGCCAGCCGCGAGTGACGCGCTGAGCGGCTTGGGCGCGTAGCTTGCGACATTCCACGGACCGAAATCGTATTGATGAGCGGCGACGATGCCGATCAGCGGCCCGGTATCGGCGTCCGCGAGACTCGGCAAGATCAAGCTCTCTTTGAAGTTCGCATCCTCGGGCGCCACGATTGTGAATCCGGGGAGCGAGCTGAACACCCCCTTCTTGCGGAACTCATCGTTCAACACGCCGAGGAAGCTGTGCAATTGCTCCGCGGACCAATCGCAAGACTCGTAGTTCGCCGGGAAATTCGGTTCGTTTTGGAGCGAGAGCGCGGCCAGCGGCGCGCCCATGTTGCTGGCGAAGCCGAGCACGTAGTCCGCGAGCAAATCTGCGTAGTCCTGATAATGCGCTGGATCCAGGTAGCCGCGTATTTGAGGCGCGTTGATATAATCGGCGACACCGAGCTTCCAACGCGATGTGTCGTTGTTCGGCGGCGTCCAAGGCGTACTGAAGTAAGTGGGCACCTGATAGTCGGGATTTTCGCTCAGCTTGGCGATCAGCGCGCGCATCGCCGACAAATCCCAATTCTTCCAGTTCAACGTAAAAGTCTTGTAGGCGTCGGCATCGACTCCACTAGTGACGTAGTCGTAGTTACCACCGCCCATGAAGTTGTCGTTGTTGGTGGGTGCCTCACGAAACGGGATTCGGTTTCGCAAGATCGACAACCCTGCACCCTTGCTGACACTGAAGAATGCATCCAGCTCGGCAGCGGGAGGGATCACTCCCCAAGCGGTAGCCACTCCGAAGCCGTCGATCTTCTGCTGCTCGGTTCCGAAGCTCACCTTCAATACCGTCTCGGCAGGGCCGCTACTCGGTGCGCCGCCGACATCACCACCGCGGCCCGCGACGCCCGTGCTGCCTGCCGCGCCGGTCGCGCCCGCTTCGCCAGCGGGGCCCAGCTCACCATTGCTCGAAGCTCCGGCGTCCGAGCTGGGCGCACCCGGTTCACCGGCATCCGCCCCATCTCCATCGATGCCGTGGCCAGCGCTTCCGCCCATGGCGGAGCCGCCACCGCTCCTGGCTCCAGCGCTTTCGACCGCGCCGGCATCGCCCGCCGCATTCGATCCCTGGCGCTCTCGCAGTTTCGGCTGATCGGCGCAACTGAAGCAGACCGCCAACAACGTTAGACAAGAAGAATGTCGCACGGCTTGGCGCGCGAATCGTGACGATGAACGCAAGGGAGTAGTCCGATCGAAATTCCGGAAGAGGATCGTTGAGTCAACACGGCGCTGAGCTCAGCGAGTTAAGGGCGAGTCCGCCGCCTCCCGTTCCGCAATCGTCGGCAAGCGCGAGAGCTAAACCACTGGGGTGACAAACCAAGAGCTGCGAGAGAAGCAGCGTCTCGTTATGACATGGAGGTAAAGGATCGAAACCGTCCCAGAGTAGGACGGCCTACCGATACGAATGGCATGCTCGATTCGACGCTCCACGTCTTCGCCTGCCCCAACCGACCCGCGTCGAACGCGAACGGAGGCACCTCGCCCCGCGTGAGCTCGATCGGTAACTTTCCGCCCGTCGCGGAGTTCGCCGTTGTCGCCAATCACGGCACATCGAGGTTGGGTACAAGCGTCCCAGTGTTTCGGTGCGACCGGGGGTTCATCGCCCCAACACTGGTGACGAGACGCGGAGGCGTGATACGAAGCCAGCCGGTACGATGGTGAAAAAGATTCGGAAGGCGAGTACCGGCGCCTCGGGAGCTGAGCGGCGCGCCTCGATTCTGCGTGCTCTCGACAAGCGGCTGACGTTCAAGGGCGACGTGCTGTTCCCGTGTATGCCGGTGATGGCGGACGAGTTTGCGGCAAAGCTCACGACGGTTTGGGCAACGCTGGGGCGGCCTATCTCGAGCGAGGAGCGCGACCAGCTGCACAGCGGCCTGCGCGCGGCGCTCGCGCATGGCTACGAAGAGTCGCCACACGGCGCAATCCTGGTGCGCTGGGAGGCGAGCCCCGGCGGCCCCGTTACCTACGAGGCCGAGCTCCAGCCGCAGAGCCTCAGAGAGCGCTACGATGACTGGGCCGAAACGCGCACGGGGCCGCTATTTGGTGCAGAGCCGGATGCCAAGGTGATGAGCGTGGCCTCGACGCTGGGCAATGGGACGGCGGTGCTGGACGTGGGAGCGGGCACAGGGCGCAACGCGCTAGCGCTCGCCGCCAAAGGTCACCCCACGGACGCGATCGAGTTGGTCCCCGCGTTCTGCCAGACGATGCGGGAGAGCGCGGCCCGTGCATCGCTCCCGCTGCGCGTGTTCGAATCCGATATTCTGTCCGGCGAACTTCGCCTAGAGCGAGCGCGATATCGACTCGCGTTCGTCTCCGAGGTCCTGACCCACTTCGGCACGGTGGAGGAAGCGCGCGCGCTGTTCGCCAAGTTGGCTGACGCGCTCGCGCCGGGTGGCGTGCTGCTGTTCAACGTGTTTCTGGGAAGAAACGGCTACGAGCCCGATAGGCTCGCACGCGAGTTCGGACTCACCTGGTTTTCGAGCCTGTTCTCGCACAGCGATCTGGCCTTCTTGGTGGAAGAGCTGCCGTTCGAGCTCGTCTCCGATGAGTCGGTGTTCGAGTTCGAGAAGGCACACACCGAGCCCTCGGCGTGGCCACCGACGACATGGTTCGAAAGTTGGGCGCAAGGCTCCAACGTCTTCGACGTGCCAGTGGGCAAAGCACCGATCGACTTACGCTGGCTCGTGTACCGAAAGAAGTGAGCTGCAGAAACAGAAACAGCCGCCCAACACGCCGCCCCATGAGGAGCGGCGCGCAGAGCGGCTGAAACGGCTACGTTATCCGCCGTCCCCTTCGCCGAAAACGAGGCAATTTTCGTAGGCGAGTTTCTTCGCGTTGCAGGCCTTCGCTTGAGGGCGGTTTCCGAAAATGCCGTAGTCGTCTTCTCCGCCGCTGCAGGTCCAGTTCGCGACACCTGGGGCGGTAGCGTTTTCGCAGTTTTGCCAGGTGACCCGCTCGTCGTTGCAACCCGGGACCGTGATCTCGACCGCATGACCGATGTCGGCACAATACTGGGCGCAATTGTCGGACTCTTCGACCCGTGGGCAGCCAGAGCGCAGCTGCGCACGGCACTGCAGCACGCAGCCGCTATCGACCGCCTGTGCGGTGGTGCAGCGGGGTGAGGCTGACGTCGCATTCAGGGTGACGGACGGGTTGTTGTCGGGTGCGAGTGTCCAGCTGGCGGTCTGCCCCGCCGTGAAGTCGACCCCGAAAGCAAACGAGTGCAGGGTCGGCACGCCCACATCGAAGCGCGTGGGGCGAAGGTTGGACGTGTCACGCGCCGAAGCGTTCTTGGTGCCATAAGGAATCGAGACACCGACCCCGTTGTCGTTCTGGTAACCGAAGATCGCGGTCAGCGATCCTTGCGGATTCGGGGTCACGCAGGCGAACGTCGGCTTCAAGACGTCTTGACCGCCGCGCTTGTACGACAGATCCAGGAATGGCAGGTACGAATCGATGCGCGCAAACAGGTTGTAGTCTTCGCAAGAAAGGCCGGTCCAGTTGCCCACGCCGGCGATGTAATCTTGGCCGGACTGGTTCAGGATCAGCGGGCCGCCAGAGTCACCGAAGCAGCCGTTCGACCACGGCGCGGCGCCGTTGGTCTTCAGCCACGCGGCGCGGATCGCTGGATCGAATATGCCGGGGTTCGGGTCGTCGGGGTGATAATCGGCGGTCGTGGGTGAGCCCAGCGTGATGGTGCGGCCGCTGCGCTCCGTGCCGAAGCCAGCGCCGGTGGTCGGCGTGGGCGCCGAATTGGAACCCCAACCCGTGATCGTCATCTGCACGCCGGAGTTCACCTTATTCCGATAGAGCGGCAGGGGATCGAACGGTGGCTTGCGATCGAGGAAGACGGTAGCGATATCCGCGCGGTTGGTGTTGCCGTCGTAATTGGGGTGAATCTGCCACGAGTCGGCCTGGGCCCAGTGCGACGGTCCGCCGATTGGCGGCGGGACGAGCCCGGGCACCCCCGGCGCGGCTGGCTTCAGCTCAGCAAGATCGGCTGCGTAATTGTCTCCGTAGTAGACGAACATTTGATAAGTGGTCGAGGGAAAGCAGTGGGCAGCGGTCACCACGACGCGCGGGGCGTAGTAGGAGCCCGAGCAAATGCTCACCGCCTTGCCGTCGTACCCGGCGGCATACAGCAGCACCACCTGATCACGCCCGGTGTTGGACGTCGCCCGGATGATCTCAGCAGATTGTGTCCCGACATCTTCGTTGCCCTGGCCGCCGCAGGCAGCCACCGACGCCAACAGCCCACACAGAACCCAATAGCCAGTCTTCCTGGATTTCATTCGCGTGCTCCTCCGTTCGGTTGGGTCCCCCCAACTCGGAAAAGCAGCATAACCCATAACGGCGCCGCCATGGGCAACTCTATCCCCTAGGGATGGACCGGCAGTGTGACACGCGCGTCATGCGCGCGAACGGCCGGCCCCTGGGCTCACCATGACGTGCCGCACTACGATCCTCGAGCGATCAGCGCGTACGGATTCTTGCCGCGCTTCGAGCGCTAGAAAAAATCCGACGGCTCACTTTCTGCGTCGTTCGATGCCTTCACGTGCCAGCTGCTGGCGACGGCGATGCCCAATAGAGCGAACCCCAGCACGACATAGGTCACCGCCCAATGCAGCTTCGTCGTCGGGGCGAAGATCAAACCGCGCTTCACGGCAAGGTGAAAGCAGACCAAGACCAACGGCGCCACGGGCACGCTGCTGCGCGTCTTCCACAGCAGCAGCGCGAGCACCAGCGCGAGCGAAACGTCCATCGCCCAAGCGTGCTCCGGCAATGGCCCCCCTTCCCAGCCCAAGGTCCACACACACAAATAGGCGCAGTAGCCAGCTGCCGTGAGCAGGCGCGTGCATGCGGCCGCTGGAGCCTGAGTGAAGGCTAGGCCCGAGTTCGTTTCGACACCGATTCGAGCAGCAGCGGGTTCGTCCAGGTCTACTTCGGTGAAGGAGGCCCTCGGCGACTCGATGGGTCTACGAAAGGCGAACAAAACGAGCGCCAAGGCGGCCATGCCGGCGACGAGAAAGAACTGCTGCGGCATGAACCAGCCCGCGACCAGCGCAGCCAGCACGCAGCCCCAAACTTCGCGTTCACGGCTCGCCCAGCGTGTCCGCAACAGGAACACGATGGGCAGGAGTACACCCAGCTTCAGCTCGAACTCATGAGCCCAGAAAAAGACGTGGCAAAGGAGCAGGCAGCCCCAGAGTCCCCAAATGCTGGCCGCTGTGCGGCGCAGCACGCGCTCCCCCCAGAGGTCCAGTGCAGCAAGGCTCACGACGCGACGCGAGCAGGCGAAAGCACCCGTAAACAGCGCAAACAGCCAGAGCCCGACGAGCGCGGTCAGCGTGCTCGCGTCGACGAGCAAGGCAATGCGCGGCATTAACGCGACCCCGAGCGCCCCGAGCACGGGCAGCGCAACCGCAGAGCGCGATAGGCGCACACGCACGGCACGGGCCATCGCGTACAGCTTCGCTACGAAACTCGCGAACCAGACCACCGTCGCGATGGCCCCGCTGCCACCGAGGTACGCGCACGTCTCGGTGTGCAGGGTCGGGTCACATTGATAGAGGGCGGCGAGCAGCACCAGCATCACCGCTGGTCGACGCAAGCCGTGCTTGGTCAAAAAGCTCGCTCCTGCAAGCAAGGCCCAAGCGTAACTCTCGGCGACGACCGCCACCGTGAGACTACCGTGCGGGCTATGGGCGAGTGCCGCGGAGAGCTTGTTGACTCCGATCAGCAGCGAAGTTGCGCTCAACAAATAGAGCGGATTGTATTCGATGAACCAACGCCGAAGCAGCCGTTGCCAAAACATGCGCCGGCGACTGCAACTTCGATGCCCCACAAGATACGAGCCCGAAATCGCGATTCACTGTCTGATCCTTGGCCATAACCCCGACAGTTTGACAGCGCGGAGTTTTCCCGCAGGCCATTCTGACAGGACACGCGGGTCCAATACAGCAGCGCTCGCGGACGGCCGAGACCATGATAGCTTGCGCGAGACGGTCGACGCGATGACTCAACTCTCCCCGATTTGCAACGTCTTCGGCTTCCTGCATTCGCCCATCGGGCTGCAGCCCGTGGCCGCCGCGCTGTGCGCGCGGCTTGCGCTGACCGGCGAGCAGATCTGGCTCAAGCGCAGCTCGTTCGATGGCCAGGAGACCCTGCAGATGGAAACAGAGATGTATTCGCTCGAAACCAGCCCCAGCGACACCCCCGGCACCTGGCTGTTCAACGGCGAAGTCGCCGGCAGCCCGGACGAGATCTTCGAGGCCTTGCTACCGATCGTAGAGAGCATGAGCTCGGCGGGGTTTTCGGCAAGCTTCGAGATCTACGACGCCGCCTTCCGGCTCCTTGGCACCTGCCCTCGCTGAAGGCGCAAGCCCGGAGGGGCGCGCCTGCCAGAGTGAGTTGTGCAACTCGAGGTGACCGCGACAATCGGCGCCGCCTGCGCATTTTACGAGCGGATACGAGTAGTTGCGCATAGATCAAAAAAAAAGCGCGAGCGCGTGTCGATCCGACACTTCGATCTTCGTCGCACTTGCAGAAGCGAGGCCCACCGCCCACGCGAAGCACGGAGAATGACGCGATGCGATTCATGGTCATGCACAAGATGACGGAAGAAATGGAACGAGGACTACCGCCGGACCCCGAAGTCATGGCGGGCGTCGGCAAGCTGATCCAAGAAGGCATGCAGCACGACGTGTTCGTGTCGGGCGAAGGGCTCAAGCCAACTTCCGAGCGAGTACGTATCGCTTACGAGGACGGCAAACGCACGATCACGGATGGCCCTTTCAGTGAGGCCAAGGAGCTCGTGGCAGGTTTTGGCTTGATGCGCGTCCGCTCCAAAGAAGAGGCGATCGGCTGGTGCGATAAGTTCGCGGCCGTGATTGGGGACCATGAGCTGTACCTGGGCCCGGTCGTCGAACCCTGGGACCTGGGCATGATGCCCAAGCCGGACAACGCGCCACTGCGCTTCCTGGCCATGCAGCAGCTGGACGAGCGGTCGGCGCAAACACCGCTAGATGCAGAGAAGCAGACGCGCCTGGCGGCGTTGATCGCGGAGATGACGGAGGCGGGCGCGCTGCAAGCCGCAGGTGGACTCTCGGGCACGAAACAGGGCGCACGCGTCCGCTTCAAGGCCGGCAAACACACCGTAATCGATGGCCCGTTTGCCGAATCCAAAGAGCTCGTCGCGGGCTATGCAATCCTCGATTTGCCCTCGAAGCAGCAAGCGATCGAGTGGGCCACGCGCTTCGGTGAGGTGGTGAAAGTGAACGAAGTCGAGATCCGAGAGCTACCCGACGCTTGATGCAGGCGCGCGGGCACGACGCGGCGCGCCCGCGGGACGCCGACGGGGGTGAATTTTTTCACACCAGATTTCGGCAGCGGCGGAACCTATAGTGTTCGCGGCAGGACCTATAAATCATGAACATTCGCTCCTCGATCTTCGCCGCCCCCCCCATCCTCGCCGCTGGCTTGCTGCTCGTGAACTGCAGCAGCACGGACACCCCCGCTGGTGGCAACAGCGGCGGAACCCCGGCCGGCGGGGCCTCGACGACGGCAGGCGCGGGCGGCAGCAAAGCCGGCGCGACCAGCGGCGGTGGCGGCTCCAACGCGGGCGGGCAGAGCACTTCTGGTTCGAGCAGCGGTGGGGCGGCCGCCGGCAGCAGCGGAGCGAGCGGCAGCGGTGGGGCCGGCGCAGGGACCGGCGGAGCCGGAATTGCGGGCTCTGCTGGCGGCCCCCCCGCAACGTTCGCCACCGTCAAGAGTATCATCTCGTTGCAGTGCTTCGGCAGTGGCTGCCACTCCGAGACAGGCAATCCGCTCCAGTTGACGATGGACGGCGCCACGCTCTACCCCAAGCTGCTGGCGTACACGACGACCAACTGCGGCAAGCTCGTGAACACCGCGAGTCCAGCCGATAGCGCGCTAGTCAAAGTGCTCAAGGCCGATTGCAACGGCACTCCGCGCATGCCGTTTCAGATGTGCCCGGAAGACGACGACCCACGCTGTGTCACCGCAGAAAACGTCGCGGCCATCCAAGCATGGATCGCCCGGGGCGCTCCGCAGCAGTGAGTCAAACTCGGCCTCACAACAAAAATACCAACCAAAACGCGATTACCATCCCGGCTGGTACGAGCGCCACCCAACGCACGCGTCGCTCGAGCAGGGCGAATGCACCCAGACCGGCAAGCACGGCGTTGCCGAGCGTGGCCGCGCCTCCGAAGACGAAACGCCCGGCACCTTCGATCCCATTGGCGGACGGGTAAGCGATCTGCCAATAGGTCGCGATACCGGGGCCGAGCACGACTGCCGCGACGATCAGCACTACTGCGGGCCAGCGCGGCAATTCGGGCCTCAGGAAGCGCCACACGAGGAGCGCCGCGAGGAACGCCAGCACGGCCATCGCTCCCCTGCTCTCGATGAAGAAAAACCTCGCGTCGAAGGCAGAGTTACCGCCGCCAATGTCCGACATGGGCAGACGCTATCACACGCTAAAGCACGTCGGACTGCGTATCACAGCCCGCGTCACCAGACCGAGCACCAGCCCGATACGAAGAGACGGCGATACTCAGGGTTTGTCGGGCTTCATCTCGAGGATCGGCTTCGGGAAATCGCGCAGGTGGTCATTGAGCCAACCGGTCTTGGCGAAGGGCATGATCTCCAAACCATCTCCCTTGCTCGCGACGCCCACGGAAACCGCTTGCCCGCCCACGACGATCGCCATCTGCGTCTTATCGCCCTTCTTGTAGACCCGACCTGCCGCGTCCCAAACCTTGCTCTCCGACGCGAGCGTTACGTCCGTCATGTCGCCGACGCCGCGCACGCGCGCAGACGCTCGAAAGGCCCTCAGGCTGGTGAACATCGGGATCAGCTTGCTGATCACGTCCTTCTCGGCCAACGTTTCCAGCACCGGATCGAGATCGCGGGCTTGAACGCCGAAAGTGCCGTCGAACGCCAGCGGCTCCTTGTTCCACACGGTGAAGCGCGCACTTTCCACATCCATCCACCAATCGTTCGATTCGCTACCACCGGCTCGGATGCCCAGGTCTCGGGTGCGCAGCACCAACTTCTGAAGCATGTTGATCTTCAGCTTCGGGTTGAAGCGGAGCTCGGTGTCGAGCTTCATGTTGGCGGCGGTAGTCACGTCGCCGCCGGAGACTTGCAGGTCCTTGGTCACGGCGCGCAATTTTCCCTGCGTCCAGTACTCGTGATCCATGTCCAAATTGAGTGAAGCATTCAGCTCACCTTTCATCTCGAGATCTTTGCTGTCCGTGAGCACGGCGGGAAGGTCACGGAGATCAACGGACACGATCTGGGGCATGCGGAGCAGCGCTTTCTGGAGATCGGTCGATTTGCTGAGCTGAATCGTGTCCAGCTGCGCCTCTTCGTGGTGGTCGTGGATCTGGATCGTGAACGCCTTCATCTTTTTGGCTAGAGAGACGTAGGTCGACTTGGAGCTCGAGCGAATCAGGGGGAGCTGCTCACTCGAGCCGGCAGCGTCGAAGTCCAGTTGCCAATCGGTGCCCACGCCAAAGCCGAGCCCCTTCAGATTGATCGAATCGGTCTGATAATACAGGTGGCTCTTCTTGCCGAGCTTGCCGCGGTCGAGAAACAAATCGACGGCGAGGGGTCCCTTGCCCTTGGAGAGTTCCAGGTGTTCGGCTTCGAAGTAGCTCCCGAGGCTGACCATCGACTCGATCATCGCGCGCAGATTCACGCGCGCCGTCACGAGCTCCATGAAGCTTGCGTCGGCGTGCTCCTTCGGGTTCAGCTTCGGGATGTCAGCGCTGATCTGACCTTGGAGACCGGTCGCGATCGTTTCATTGGCCCCGAAGCGGAGGTCTCCCGGTCCGAGGTCTTGCACGGCCGTGTCGACTTGCATCACGTTCGGCCCGACCGTAAAGCCGCCTCTCAAGCTGCCTTTGCCGAGGTAGCGATACTCGAAGAACCACAGCTCCTTGACCGCGATGTCGAGCCCTTCGACTTTCACGGTCCAATCGGGATCGTCTTTCTCGGTCGCTTTTGCCGTTGGTTCGCGAATCACGTTCGCACCGGGCAAGCCTTCGAGTGGCGGATACGCCTTCACGCGGCGGGCGATGTTCTTGGTGTCTTTGACCTGAACGCGCATCTGATAGAGGACGTCGTGTGCCGCCAACTTGGTGACGTGCACGCGCCGCTTCACGAGCTCGAGCAGGCGCAAATTGATCACCAGATCGTGACCGTCCAAGATGAATTGCGTCGTGCCATTGCTGAGAATGCGCACGTTCTTCATGTACACTTTGCCGGGCCAGATGCTGTACGCGGGGTTTTGGATCTGCACTTCTAGATCTTCGGATTTGACCATCCGTTCGACTAGGCCGGTCCACAACGCCAGGGTAACCAGCACGGGGTACGCCGCGAGCGCGAGGGTGATTGCAACCAGCCAGCGTAGCTTTCGTTTGCGTGTCCAGGTGAACGGCGGGCGTTTCGTAAGCTGCATCAACCAGGCGGGCATCCTCATCGGCGCTCGCGGAACTGCACTTTTCGTTCCAAAAGCCGCGCGCGACCGACCATGGCGGCGTGAGTGGGGCAAAAGTGAACTGGCGCGTTGTTCGTCGTCAGCTACGTTTTGCAATGTGTCCGTGCAGCTCGATCTCTTCGGTCGGGAAGAGCCCAGTTTCGACCGCACTTTCAGCGCAATGCAGCGCTTCGAGTTGATGGGGGATGCTTGGCTCGAGCTGATACCCAACTGGCTGCGCGGGCATCAAGAATTGTTCGACTCGTTGCGAGAGACGACGCGCTTTCGCAGCGAACAGCGCCTGATGTACGAGAAAATGGTGGAGGTTCCTCGGCTGTACGCGACGCTGGGCGAAGACGGCCCGATCCCCGCCGTGGTGCGGGGAATTCAGCGGGCGCTGTCGGAGCGCTACCGCGAATCATTCACTAACATCAGCCTCGGGTATTACCGTGACGGTCGCGACAGTGTGGCCTTCCACGGGGATTACGTGGCGCGGACGCTACCGAGCGCGCTGGTTGCGACGGTCTCGGTCGGCGCGCCGCGGCGCTTCCTGATGCGCCCCACCGGCGGCGGCAAATCGCTCGCCTTCAGCTTGGGCCGCGGCGATCTCCTGGTCATGGGCGGCGCGAGCCAACGCACCTGGCAACACGCGATTCCAAAGTCGCGCACGGCCGGCGATCAACAGCGGATCGCGATCATGTTCCGCCCGCATTGGGAACCACCACGCCCCGGCTGACCGGCAACTGACCGCAAGACCGGGACAATGGCGCAGTCCTTGCTCCCCATTGGAGCATGGACGCCAGAATGCGTAGGACATTGCATGGTGCTTTGGGTGGTGTGATCGGCGCCGCGTGCATGACAGCAGTGCGCATGCTTGCTCATCGCGCCAAATGGATCGAACAAATGGTGCCTCAGGCCGTGGAGGCGAAGGCAAAGCATCAGTTGCCGATTACGCCTTCCGCCATCCTGTCCGCCCTTCCGTCACAACGGGCGCTGCATCACATCGCCGACCAGCTGATGCATCTTGGCTACGGCTCGGGGCTGGGTGCGGCATACGGCCTCGTCCTCGGCAAGGGACCGGCCTCGACCGCGAAAGTCGTTAGCTATGGCCTAGGCGTCTGGGGTTTTGGCTCTTTCGTGCTGCTGCCAGCGTTGAAGATCATGCGCCCGGAATGGCGTGCCAAGCCGGCCGAGATCGCCGTCAACCTCGCCGCGCACTTGCTCTACGCGGGCACCGTCGCGTTGTTGACGGAAGAGCTCGAACAGCAGTCGTTCGCTCAACCGTTGCAATACCCAGCCTCGCTCGTCGCCGAGACGGGGTGAGCTGGTTGGGGGCGATCGCGAACCCCACGACGCACCTCGCGTCGGCGCAGGGTAGCCGCGTCGCTGCTTAGCCAAAAACCAGAATTGCCCGCGCATAAGCCAAGCTGAAGCCTTGCTTCATGACGTTCGCTTGAGACTGCGAGCCGGGCGCAGTGGTGATCACCGCCAGTTCCGCGCCGCGTAGGCGCGCCTCGTCGAGGCGCGCGACGATCAATGCGGCCTGCACGCCGCGGCGACGTTGTGCGGGCAGAGTCGCCGAACCGCTGAGCAAGGCGATACCGTCGATCACTCGCATACTTGCGGCACCCGCTAGCGTACCATCCACCGAGGCGAGGTAGCGATCGAAGTAGTGATCCTCGAGTACGTCTTCGATCACTTCCTCGACCAGCCGACGGGATAGATTGTCGACAACGAGGCCTGTCTCATCCGGGCAGGTTATCGCATTGACGGTGGCTTGCTGCCAGGTCGCCCGCGTTGCGGCATCGACTCGTTCGATTCGTATTTGCGGCGTGCGCGCCACTGGCACGACGGTCGCAGACAGTCGGCGAACGAGCACATTTTCGAAACCGATCAGCCGGTAGCCCCGCGTGCTCAACCAGTCACTCGATTCGAAGCGTGCGAGGGTCGAGAGTTCGACGCGCACCGGCTCGCCTCGTGCGCGCCATTCTTGCTCGATGTCCGCGAGCGCAGCGGGCTCGATCGGTGTGTCGAACCCGACGCCAATCAGCTTGTTCATCGGCGATTCAGGGCGCAGGTAGGAAGCGACGCCCCCGCCGAGTGTACGCAGCACGGCTTTCGGTGCGCGACCCGACGCACGCACGGCCTCGGTTACGGCTCGTGTCAACTTTGCTTCCGCTTGCTCGATGCGCAATGCCGTCGTCGTGTCTACGAACATCGAATTTCACCCTGCAAAAAATGAACGAGGCTCGGAGAGTCAGGAGTGCTCGTGATGCCAGCGCTCGAAAAGGTCCTTGAGCTCCTGCGTGACTTCCTCCGAGCTCGCAGGCTTGCCGAGTGAGCTGGCCAGGCTGAGCACGGTCTTCATTTGCTCGAGATAGGTGGTGCACGGCGGACACGTCTCGAGATGCGCGTCGAACTGCGTTCGCTGCTCAAGGGTGAGCGCGTGGCCAAGGTACTCGCTCACGAGTTCGACGACTTCTCGGCACGGGAGGTCCAACGGCGCTGCGCTCATGGTAGTTCGTCCGCCTGGGAGAGGTGTTGCTCGAGCCAAGCGCGGGCTTTGGTCCGCGCTCGGTGCAAGAGCACTCTTTGATGAGTGCCGGAGATGCCCAAGATGTTACAGGCCTCCTCGCCGGTCAGGCCCTCCACGTCACACAGCACGAGCACCTGCTGCTGAACGGGCGACAGGCTCGCGATCGCCTCTTCCAGCAATAACCGCAGGTGCTCGCGCTCGATTTCGGCGTCCGGAGCCGGAAAGGGCGTGGGAGAGACCGCCCAATGCCCGACCCATTCGCCTTCGGTGAGGAATCGCTCAGGGGCTACCGTGGGACCGACGATCGCTTCCTCTGCGACGAGCTCGGCCAGCGGGACTAGACGTCGGCGGGCCCGAGCATGGCTGCGCGCGACGTTGATCACGATTCCGTACAGCCAGGTGCGCAGCGATGAGCGTCCCTCGAAGGTGTCGAGGGATTCGAGGGCGGTCAGCCAGGCCTGCTGCACCACTTCGGTTGCTGACGGGGAATCACGCACCCAGGCATGCGCCAGACGCTGAAACGCCGCTTGATGCAGCCGGACGAGTGCCGTGAACGCGGTGTGTTCACCCCGCTGCAAGGCTCGGATCGTCGCAAGGTCAGCGGCGTAGGGTTCCATCTGAACGCGAAGTCAGCTTACCCCAGCTCTCGATCCGAGGCTTCGTAAGTCGGGAGACTCGCTTGTAACATTCCTCTACTGTCCGGCACTAAACGCCATGAGCGACGAGTTCTCCCAGTCAGGCGTGCCCAGCGCGCCTTCGGCGACCGGCAAGGCCGGCCGACGAGAATGGATCGGCCTGGGCATGATTGCGCTGCCGTGCCTGCTCTATTCCATGGATCTCACGGTGCTGAATCTCGCCCTGCCCGCGCTGGCAACCGCCTTGCAGCCCAGCAGCTCCGAACTGCTCTGGATCGTGGATATTTATGGCTTCCTCTTGGCAGGCTCGCTGATCACCATGGGCATGCTGGGTGACCGCGTGGGGCGCCGCCGTTTGCTCTTGATCGGCGCGGCGGGGTTTCAGGCAGCGTCGGTGTTGGCCGCCTTTTCCAGCACTGCGACCATGCTGATCATCGCTCGCGGGCTGCTCGGGATCGCGGGAGCAACTTTGGCGCCCTCTACGCTGTCTTTGATCCGCAACCTGTTCGAGGATCCGCGCGAGCGTACGTTTGCGATCGGAGTTTGGGCGACGAGCTTTTCGGTCGGAGCGGCGATTGGTCCGCTCGCCGGTGGACTGCTCTTGCAACGCTTCTGGTGGGGGTCCGCGTTTTTGATCGGCGCGCCCGTCATGCTTCTATTGCTGGTATTGGGCCCTTCCTTGCTGCCCGAATTCCGCTCTGAACAGGCAAGCCCGATCGACTGGTTGAGTGCGCTGCTGTCGGCCATCGGCGTGCTGCCCATCATTTACGGCATCAAACAGGCCGCTTTGGGCGGTTCGGTCTTGCTCTCGGCCTGCTGCGTGCTGGGCGGCCTCGCGGCGGGCGCAATCTTCTTTCGCCGGCAGCGCCGGCTGGCAGAGCCGCTCGTGGATGTCGAGTTGTTCCGCCAACCTGCGTTTGGGATTTCGCTGGCCACCAACACGCTGACGCTATTTATGACCTTCGGTACATTTCTGTACATTGCGCAGTATCTGCAGCAAGTGCAGGGGCTCTCAGCGCTCAGTGCCGGGCTTTGTACCTTGCCATCCGCGGGCGGCTTCATCGCCGGATCGATGCTCGCACCGCAATTGGTGAAACGCTTCCTGCCCGCTCACGTCGTCACCGGCAGCTTGCTGCTCGCAGCAACTGGGCTGACGATACTGACTCAATTGCAAGTCAGCTCGCACCTCGCCTGGGTGATCGCTAGCTCCGTGCTACTGGCACTCGGCTCGGCTCCCGCAGTCACGCTGGCGACCGATCTGGTCGTGAGCAGTGCTCCTCCAGATCGAGCCGGAGCCGCCTCCGCGCTTTCTGAAACAAGCGGTGAATCCGGGGGCGCGTTGGGCATCGCGATTTTGGGCACACTGGGCGGCGCCGTGTACCGCTTTCGGATGCAGCAAGTGAGCGATACTCCTCACACTGGTGCGACTACTGACACGCTGAGCGGCGCCCTGACCGCGGCGAAGCTGCTTCCGTCTCGAGCGGCGGCCTCATTGCTCGAACACGCCCGCGCTGCGTTCCTCGAGGGCATGCACCTGGCCGCACTGGTCGCCGCAATCGTCGCCATGGCGTCGGCTGCGCTCGTGTTCACCCGCCTGGGTCGACCAAAAGCAGACGGCGCGCTGCCGTAACTCCGCGGTTTGCGCGCGCTGACGCTCATTGCGCGATGCAGTTTTCCTGCATGGTCTGCCAGATCAAATTCGCAATCACGATCGCACCCGCTTCGGATGACTGAATCCCGTCCGACGCGGTGTACTCGGGGTGCCCGACCCAATGCGGTTGAAGATCGATGAAGTGGCAGGGCACCGAACTATCGGCGCACGCTTGCTGCAGCCGCGGCCGCATGTTGGCTACGCCGGGCACGGTCGCGAGCTCTGGGACCAAAAAATAGACGATGTGCTCGACGGTGCCGTCGCTTGCCACCTTGGCTAGGAACTGTTGAAACGCGCTGAGAGAACGCTCGATCGCGGCGGGCACCGCCGCCGACCCGCCGGACATTTGAGCGGCTATCGGATCCCAAGTGCCTCCGTCCATGAGCAGGACCTTGACCTTCGTCGCGCCGGCTTCTCGAGTATCGTACTGCTTTGCGACGTCAGCCATGCTGGAAGCAGCGAGCGCCAGGTTGAAGTAGTCTTCATTCGGAGCGATGGCTTCGGCATTGCGCGCCAGGTCCCTGACTCGAGTATGCTGCGTTCCCGGGCTTTGAATCCACGAGTCCCCAATCCAGAGCACCTCATTGGCGGCCGTCTGCGCATGGGGACATAGCTCGCGGCTGCCTCCAGCGCCGCCATCATCCCCCGGCCCGATGACCATTCCGCCACCTCCGTTCGCCCCCCCGTAGCCGCCCTGGTCACTGCTGACAGAGCCGCCTGAGCCGTCGCCAGCATTGCTTACGGGCGCTTGATCGCCCAGACGGATGAGCTTGCTACCGCAGCTGGGCAAGACGCATAAGACAATTGCCAGCCACCAGAACCTGAGGACAGATGTCGATTGATTCATTCTGCGATGCATCCATTGGCGCTGATTAAAACGAAGGCCGGGCGCATAGTGACGCTGCTCGCGGCAGTCGGGTATTTCGCGGATCTCCGTGAAGCGGCTGCCGAACCGAGTCGCGCCATCGCATTGGCGAATTTCGAGATCGTGGCGGATCCGAGCTGCACCACCCGAGCTGACCTAATTGCGCGCGTGCGCGCTCGCCTACCGCAAGTTCGACTCGTGGACGATGACAAGGGGCTCGCGATTCGGGTCCAAATCTCCGCGGCTTCTGCGGGGGGCGTTGCCGGTGACGTGACGCTCGTGAGCCCGGGCATGAAACCGTCATTCCGCCGCGTGCCTGCTCGCAGTTGCGTGGAAGCCGCCGATGCGGTGGCTTTGATCATTGCTGTCACGCTCGATCCGATGGCGGCAGACACGCGTTCGGACGGTAGCACGGCAGCACTTGGGACGCCGTCTGCCGCCGCTCCCGCGAGCTTGCCCAACGACTCCGTCACCGCGACGGGAACGACGCGCACGTCCGTACCGAAGGGCAAGTCATCCCGGCCGATCGCGGAGCCATCGAGTGAAACATCAGCAAGCGAAAGCGTATCGCCGCGGCCTCGGCTGTTCTTTGGAGCACAGCTTGCGGTTGAAGCTGTGGCCGGCGTGACACCGGGAGTCATGCCTGGTGTTTCATTGTTCGCGATGGCCGGCATGGAGCGCCCGTCGCACTGGGCCCCTGCGCTCGTATTCGGTGTGCATCACGCTTGGCGGAGCGCCATCGAAGAGCAAGGTGGCGCGGCATCTTTCACACTGGATGCGGCGAGTCTCGACGTCTGTCCGCTGCGCTTTCGGCTTGGGGTGATGGAAGCTCGTCCTTGTGGCACGCTGCTTTTTGGGCGCTTGGCTGCTCGTGGCTCGAATACGCTGAACCCTGCCGAGGAAAGTGCCCGCCCGTTTTGGGCGGTGGGCGGGGCCGGCATACTGACCGCCGATCTGCCCTGGCGTCTCCAGCTGCTGACGCGGTTCGTCATCGGGGCAAACCTCGTCCGCGATTCCTTCGAATTCAGCCCTGCAACGTTCCATACGGTGCCGCCGATCAGCGCGGCAGCGAGCGTTGGCATTGGGCTCCATTTTCGGTGAGCGCCGCGCCTACGGCGCCGGGATCTGAGCCAGCCGGGCCACGCGAGCAGCTAGTGGGCCGGGGCCGTATGCGACGACGAACCGCTGAGCCAAAGTACGAGCTTCCGCAGTTCGACCCATTTTTATCAGCGCCTCGATCTTTACCGCCGACACCTCCGGGCGGAACGTGCCACTCGGGTACTGGCTCTGGTAATCGCGCACGATCGCGAGTGCGCGCTGTGCTCCGCCGCTCGCAAGCGCGCTTCGTGCTGCATCGACCAGCGCGATCTGGTCCGCCAGTTCACCAGCGGGGGTTTCGCGGCGGCTTCGCGCGGAAGCGGGCACCGCCACCCTCGGCAGGGGCTCATCACTGCCCGCTGGCGGTACCTCGGCGGTTCGAGCTGGCGCGGGCACGGGCTGAGCGAGCGCTGACGACGCTGCTGGTGCCGACGAAACGGCCGTCCTCACCGTCGTCGCTGCGGAAGGTCGTGCTCCGGGGTGGTTGGCGACCAAGATCCCCACGACCAAGCCGACCGCGAGCAGTGCGCCCGAAACCCACGGCACGAGCCAAGTCGAAGCGCTGGTGGCTTTGACGGCTGGGACACCGATGTCCGTCTTGACGCTCTCCGTACCGGCGCTTCCGCCCGTGACCATCGAAATTCCGATGGCTCGAGCCATACGCTCGGAGAGCTCACGCGCAGGCCGTTCGGCACCAGCCGCCTCGAGTAAGCGTCTTTCCAGGACCGAGGCGCCGGCCGCACGCAATCGCTCCGGGAGATCTGTCTCCTGCTTGCTCATGGCGGCCTCTTGGAACTTAGCAGCCCTCGTTCGATACGCGTGACGACTTCTCGAAATTGCTCGCGCGCGCGCCGAAGCCGCGAGGCCACGCTGCCCAAGGGAACCTCGAGCAACGCGGCGATCTCTGGGGAGGACAGCCCTTCAATCTCGTACAGCACGAAGGTTTCCGCCAGTTCAGGACTCAACTTCGAGAGCGCAATGTCGCACAGTTGCACATCAGCGTGCTCGTCGCCCGCGTCTCGAGCGCTCGAAATCCGTTGGTCCATGTCGTCGTCGAGCTGCCAGCGAAATGTCTTGCGACCCAGCGTGAAGGCAACACGGCGTGCCGTGCCTATGAGGAAGGCTCGCTCGCTGTCCCCAGGCACGTCGGCGAGTCTACCTAGCGCAATCATGAACGTTTCCTGAGTGGCATCTGCGGCTTCGTCGGGGCTCAAGCCGCGACGGCGTAGCGACCGCCAGACCATCACGTGATGATCGACAAACATCCGTGTCAGTCGGAGACGGTCGGCTTCCGGCACTATTGCCGGCCGCTCCCGGGTCAGCTCGGTTTCGCTCATTCGGGCCAGCAAGTTCCGACTCAACATGCACCGCGGCCGTTGATTCGATCAAAGAATCGGCCGCCGGCGTCGAAATACTCGCGCCATGCCCGACTTCTGGCGCTACGGCAGTGCCTGCGTCTTCAATCCGTTCCACGCCGTGTCAGTAAACTTGGCAGAAGCGTTCGAGTAGACGGCCAGGTGTCCACCGCTGGTTGTCGAGCAAAGGCTCACTTGAGTACCGCCCTGACAGGACGACCAGGTCTTGCATAGCGAGTTGTTCGGGTCGGTAGCGCCGGAATCGGTACACTTGTTGAAAGATGCCCAGGTTGCGGCGTTGACCTCGGCGCTCGGGAATCCGATGCCTACGCAGCTCCCCGTGGGCGGGCAGTCCGTTTTGAGATTCGGGGTTTGTCCACCCGCGTACGGGACGATTGAGGTATCTGCTTTCTCGTCCCAGGCAATCACAGACAGCGGTCGGGGCAGCTTGCAGCTGCATGCGGTATTGTTGGCGGCAGTGACACTCCCCGCGCTCGCCAGCGGGTCGGTGCCCGTGACGCATCGGAAGTCGACGGGAGCGACGGCGGCAATCACGTCCGCGGCTTCGCAGGCCATGCGGTAGGTCATGCCACCGCCGTTGGAGCCTCCACTTGCGTAGATGCGTTTGGGATCGGCGCAGGTGTTGGCTTGCAAATATTTGATGATGTCTCGCGCGAACTGCACGTCATCCACCTTATTTTTCTGAGCTTCGTTGCAGCAATAGCCAGCGTTCCATGCGTTTGCGCCCTTCGAAGCCGACGAGTCCGGGAAAACGGCGATGCAGCCCACGCTGTCACATTTTGCTTTCCAGCCCGATGAGCTCTCTTGAGACGACCCGGTGCCTCCTAGCGGATGGAAATCGATCACGACCGGAACGGGTGATGTCCCCGTGTAACCCGTGGGGATGCGAACAATGAACGTTCGCGACTCGCCGCCGGACATTACGCTCGAGTTGTTGTCGCCGACCTTCAACGTAGTCGCGGGACACGCTGTCGTGGCTCCTCCCGCGCCGCTTGCGCCGGATGTTCCCCCACCTACCCCCGTCGCGCCGGCCGCTGCGGTGCCGCCCGAGCTCGCTCCGGCGGTCGGTGCTCCACCGCTCGAGTTCGAACCGCCAGCCCCGGGCGTGCCCGCGATCCCGCTACCACCTTGACCTGCGCCCGACGACGGCGCCCCACCGGAGGCGGCGCCGCCGTCCCCAAGTGAGTTACCGGCGTTTCCGCTGTTCCCGAGCGCGCCGGCGGAGCCCTTACCCCCACTTCCTTGGCCGCCGCTGGCTGCTCCGCCCCCATCTGACGAACTACATCCAAAAATTGCGAGTGCGGTTAAGCAGGCGACCAAGTTGGCAAAAACGGGGAAGTGAGCGTTGTTCATCTACCGCTCCATGCGGGAAGCCGCGCGGATCGATCATGCCAAATGGCCACCCCGGTCGAAACTTCACCAAGCCGGACGGGGCGATCGCGATCCAGCCACGCACCTTGCGGTGCGCAGGGTTGCCGCACTTTGACGCCGAAGGCTTTGACGGTCCTCTCGTGACTCGTGACCATCAACCCACTTGCTCGACTCATGTACATCCCGACGACTCATTGTCGCTGAGTCGAAAGTGCAAAAGAGTCCCAGATTGTCAGTGCTGAGTCGTCGCTTAAGTCGATTGATGGGCGTGGCGCTGCCGTGATAAGTTCGACAGCGACTGCTGCGCTCGTCGCTTCACGCGCAGCGCGGGACGGGGTGACGACTGGCTGCGATCGGGCATTTCACGTTCGCGTTCCCGAACCCGGCCTCAATCCTTAGCAGCGGAAAGAAGGAATCGCGCATGTCTTCAGCGAGGAAATCTGTGATTTATCTGCTGATTGTTGGCGCACTTTGCGGCTGTGGCGGCGCCGCACCGGGCGAAGAGGAAGAGCCCCGCGCCGCAATCGAAAGCACGCAAGGTGAACTCAGGTGTGACGACGCCTTTTCGGACAGCATTAGTCTCGGCATGCTCGCTCCGCCAGTTCCAGGCGGCTCGAGTGAAGCGTTGGCAATCAACGAGCAACGCACCGTCGTTGGCGAGAGCGCGTTGCTGATCTCGCCCGATTGGGGCGTGCAGCGCGCATTCCGCTGGAAACCCAGCACGGGCATGGTCGACCTCGGATCGCTCGGTGGCGAGTTCAGCGCGGCGGTCGACGTGAACGAGCGTGACCAAGTCGCGGGCCGCGCAGTGCTCGCTGACGACACTTTGCACGCCGTCGTGTGGGACGCACACAATCGAATCCGCGATCTCGGCACGCTTGGCGGAACGCAGAGCTACGCCCTCGCGCTCAACAATCGAGGCCAAGTCATCGGCATGTCCGAGACCACTCCGGATCGCTACCGCCCCTTCATTTGGGACGCGCACACGGGCATGGTCGAGCTCGATTTGCCTGTCGAATACGGAGTCTGCAAGGACATCAACGATTTCGGGGTCGTGGTCGGCGCGCTCGTTCGCGATGAACATGCCGTGCCCTTCAAATGGACGAAGCAAACCGGCTTCATCGAACTCGATACGTTGGGATTTCTAATCGGAGAAGCCACCTCAATCAACGATCGTGGCGAGATCGTCGGCTACGTTTCCAACGGGGGCGACGCCGATCCATGGATCGCGACCAAGTGGACGGCGCGCGGCGCGCAACTCCTGCCCAGCGTCCCCGATCATCACCGAACGCGGCCCAAAGCCATCAATGACTTCGGCATCGTGGTGGGGGAAGATATCACGTTCAGCATCACGCTCGGCATTCGCTGGGATACCAGCAGCCGTTCGGCCCGCGTGCTCGCAGGCCCCAACGAGAGCTTGGCCAATGACGTGAACGATCGCGGCGACATCGTCGGTGTGTGGAACACCGGTCATCGAGAGGCGACTCTGTGGCCGCGCAAGTCGCGTCGGTTTTGGTAGCTCAGCAGAACTTTCAAAGGGAGCAACGAATGAAGCCGTTCGATCTTTCAGCAGCCACATTCCTGACCTCAGCTTCGATTTTCTGTGCTGCCTGTAGCAGTGTCCCAATAGACGGGGACGCGACCTCGGATGTAGACAGTGCGCAAGAGGAGTTGAGGCACGCCGGGCCGCCCTGTGCACTTGCGCACGCTCACGACGAAGGGCGTGTCACGGACCTCGGCTATTTCGATTCCGCACCGTACGGCCTCCGCTACAGCTTTGCGCAGGCCATCAACGATCGAAAAACGGTAGTCGGTCACGCTTTGACCCAAGTCTCGCCCGAGCTGAACCAACAGCATGCCTTCCGCTGGAAACCACGCGCGGGCATGGTCGATTTGGGAACGCTCGCGGGAGGCTTCTACAGCATCGCGACCGATGTCAACGATCGCGATCAGGTCGTAGGCAACGCAGATTTGCCCGGCGGAAGCCAGCATGCGGTGCTGTGGGATGCCCGTGGTCGAATCCGAGATCTCGGCACGCTCGGTGGCGATTCCAGCTACGCCTACAAAATCAACAACCGGGGGCAAGTGCTCGGCAGCTCCACGAACGCCGACAACGAGTTCCGAGTTTTCATTTGGGAAGCGCAGACGGGCATGGTCGAGCTGGACCTGCCCGGAGTCAGCTACGCGTCGCTCACCGGCTTCAATGACTCGGGAGTGATCGTTGGCGGCTGGGTCAAAGAAGGGAGCAGCTACTCGATGCCCTTCAGATGGACGAAGGCAGAGGGCGGAACCGAGTTGGATCTACTCGGAGGTAGCCGCGGTGAAGCCACCGCCATCAACGAGCAGGGCGACATTGTGGGCTTCATCTACGACACCAAGGTCGTTGCCGTGAAATGGAGCGGCACTCGAGCCGTGCGCCTCCGCAGTTTGCCCGATCGAGAGGAGCACTATCCCATTGGCCAAATCGAGTCATTTCCGCGCGCGATCAACCGGAGGGGGTTCATCGCCGGCAGTGACACGACCGATTCCGACCTCACCGCGATTCAATGGACCTCCCCCAATCACGTCGAACGCGTGCCGCTGGGCGCAATCCAGAGCGATGCTTTCGACCTCAACAATCGTGGCGACATCGTCGGCGGCTATTTCGCAGCAGGGATGGCCGATTGGCACGGGTTCCTTTGGGAGCCTCGAGGACACTGATGTTGAAACGTGAAGACACTAATGAGCGCCGCGCGATGGCACGGGCGCGAGCTCGGAGCGCAGTTTGGCGAGCGCATCGCTCAAGAACGCGGCGGTAGCTCGAACGCGCGGAACACGGTGCGTATCCCGGTGTACGCCGAGCCATAGGGCGCGCTCGGGCCCGGGTGTCGGTGTGCGCAGCAGACGCAGGCACGAGATCCGATCGCCGAGCAACCGCGGCAGGCACGCGATGCCCAATCCGGCGACGGCTAGCGTTGCCATCGCCTCGCGGCCATTCGTGCGGATCGCTACCCGTGCCTGCCCGGTCAGCGCGGGTAGCCAGCCGAGATCCGGGATCTTATTCAATGATTTGCTCATCGAAATCAGGCACTGGCCCGCGCAGCCGCTCGAGAAGTCGGGCAGCCCATGGCGCGCTAGATATGCCTCCGAGGCATACAGACCAAAGGCGATCGCGCCGACCTTGCGCTGAACCACGTCGTCGTCTTCGAAGCGCGAAACACGCAGCGCGATGTCCGCTTCGCGCCGCATCAGGTCGAGATGGCGAACGTCCGCCAGCAACTCGAGTTCGAGCTCGGGATGCTTGGCGGAAAACGGAGCGACCAGCGGCGCAAGCGCGCTGTTAATCAGCCACTCCGAGGCCGTCACGCACACGTTGCCGCGCATGCCCTGGTCGCGCCCAACGCTCGTGCGTTGCGCGGCGAGCGCGCTCAGCTCCATGCGCTCCGCGTGAGCCAAGAGCTCGCGCCCCCCGGGGGACAGCTCTTGCCCGAGCCGAGTGGCGACGAACAGCTTGGCCCCCAGCTCGCGCTCGAATGCCGCAACCCGGCGGCCCACGGTCGGTTGGCTGAGCTCGAGCTCGCGCGCCGCCGCCGACATCGACCCGTGCCGCGCGACCGCCAGGAATATCCGCAGATCGTCCCAGTTCATGGGTAATTATTATGTTACCCCATGGCATGCAAAAATGCATGGCACGCTTGCAGCTTCGCGCAATCGACGAAGTACTGCCGTGTGCCAGGTTGAAGCCATGTCTCGACGCGACTTCATGGGTTTGGTCGGTCTATTGGGCGCGGGGGCGCTCACCACCCCGGCGTTCGGCGCGCCGGGGTCCCGGCGCTCCGCGCCGATCCGCGGCATCTGCTTCGATCTGTTCACCATCTTCGATCCACGGTCGGTGGCGCGCGCCGCGGACGCCGTGGCGCCGAAGCGTGGCTTCGAGCTGTGGAACGCGTGGAAGATCCGTCAGTTCGAATACGCTTGGCTACGCGCTTCGGCCGGCAAGTACATCGACTTCGAGGCCGTGACCGGCGCTGCGCTCAGCTACGCAGCGCGCGAGCTGAAGGTAACGCTCAGCCTCGACCAGCATCGCCAGCTCGTCGATAGCTATAGCGAACTCGAACCGTGGCCCGACGCGCGCGACGCGCTCGGCGCTTGGAAGAAGGCGGGCCTGAAGCTGGCGCCGCTCGCGAACTACTCGCCCAAGATGCTCAGCCGTTTGCTCGAGCGAAGTCAGCTCGACGGGCTCTTCGACGTCTCGATCTCGACCGATCGCGCTCGGACCTACAAGCCCGACCCGCGTGCCTACGCGCTCGGGCCATCGTTACTCGGCGTTCCGCGCGAGCAGCTCGCCTTCGCTGCCTTCGGAGGTTGGGATGCCGCCGGCAGCAAGTGGTTCGGCTTGCCGACGTTCTGGGTCAATCGACTCGGTGTGACTGCCGAAGAGTTGGTCACCCCAGATGCGACCGGGTCCGATTTCAGCGCGCTGGCGGGCTGGGTTGCCGCTCTTGGCCGCTCGGAGGCGCGTAAGTGACCCGCGTAGCGGCCGCTCCCATCGCTTCACTGCGCGATGCAATCGCTCTGCATCACGGCCCAGATCGCGCGCGCGCTCGCTTGGGCGCCGGCCTGGGTGGGACTGATGCCGTCCGCGGCCACGTATTCGCCGTAGTGGTTCGCAAAGGCAGGGCGTAGGTCGAGCCAGTGACAGGTCACGGTGCTGCTTTCGCAAGCATTCTCGAGCAACGGCCGGAGCGCATCGAGCTTCGCGCGGAGGTTCGCGTCCACCGGGTCGGGATAGAAGGCGTACACGACGTGGCTGACGCCATTCGTGCCCATCTGGGCCAGGAGCTCGCGGGCGGCCGCCGCGGCGGCCGCGATCGTGGGGCAGCTCGCATCCGCGGGGTCGCAATTGCCGATCAGCAAATCCGCGCCGCCGCCACTCATGATCACGACTTTCACCTCGGCGTCGCTCACGGCCGATGCGTATTGGTCGGCAATTCCCCCGCTTGCGAGCGCATTGTCCGTGGCGCGCGAATTGTCGCGGTAGCGCTCACCCAGCGCGAGCGCACCCGCGCTGCGCGCGAAGTCTTCCAGGTACGCCGCGATCTGGTGACTCGAGGCGAAGAAAATGTCCCCGACGAGGAGCACCTGATTGGCGGAGACATCACCGCGGACACAAACGTCCGCAGACGAGCCCGCGCGGCAGACACCGAGCTCACAGCGGTGAGCGTCGGACAGTACCGCGCAATCCGCGTCAATCAGACAAGCAACGTCGCAATGCCCTTGGGCTGCTACATCGCCGCAGGCGTCAGCGCCACTCGAAGAGACGCAGGCTGCGGACGGTAAGTGTTCACAGGCTGCTCGCTCGGTGCAAGGCGTCGTACAAATGCCACACAGACAGGCGAGCTTGCTGCCGCAGGAGTTCGAGTTCGGTTCGCAGCGAACCAAGAAATGGGTTTCGCCGCCCGTCGGGTCCTCGGTCTCGCGCTGGCAGCTGAAAGCCGCGAAAAGCAGCGCGACCAGTAACCCCGCTCGGCGCGTCGCCCTCTGAAGCAACCCGTTCTTGCTAGTCGTCACGCTCGTTGCCTTCTTTGATCAGGCACTGCCCGACATACATCACGACTCGAGTGTGGCTTTCGGGAACCTCTCGCGCGTCGTTGAACTGCGCGACGCGGCCCCGGAGGTCACTGAGCATCGCGCGCACGCGTGCCAGGGTTCCGTACGCTTCCTCCGCGAGCGGGTGTCCTGGCCAGACGTCGATCGTATAAGTACTCCCGCCGACCAAATCATCGTGTGCGGCCGCGCGATTTTCGCTCAAACGGCCCAGAATGGTAGCCACGAGCGCTTTGAAATGATCGAAGACCGCTGCTTCCCAACCCACCGGAGCGCCCAGCGGTATGACCAACGCGCGAGCGTGGTAGCGGGTGACACCTTCCAGCTCCTGCTGCTCGATGCGCCCGGCCGTGAGCAGCCGAGCGATGCCGGCTTCCAGCGCGGCAGCATCGCCTTGCACCATGTCCACGACCTGTTTGAGGGTGAGCGGGCCTTCACGGTACATCAGCGCGACTAGCAGCTCGTCGGCGCCCTCGGCGCCTTGCTTTCCTTGCAAGGTCGCGAGCTCGTCGTCCGACGCGGCTCGATAGGATGCGCTCGTCCCCGAGCCCGATGCGAAGATCAGCTGACTTTCGCACAGATCGTGCAGAACGGCGCGCAGTTGTGCCTCGTCGTCGTTCGAGAAGCGCGCGAGGATTTCGAACCGAGTAACGAGCTCGTGCGCCTTGACGTGCTCCAAGACCACTTCCCAGAGTGAGCGGCCGCGCTCCGTAGAGCTCTCGCTCAGGCGCTGGATCTTGCGGCGATAGGTGCGAAGACCAAGCCCGAACATGTCCGCGCTCACCTTGCGGCTGACCCCCTGCCGCTCGAGCTCGCGCACGAGATCGATGAACACCTGATTGGCGATCTGAGCGAGCGGCGCGCGCACGCCTCTGGAAGTGGCGAGCTGCGCGATCAGAATGGTGGTCTGCCGGACGATGGCGTGGATCAGAAGCTCGATGGTCATCTTGCCGCGGTCAGGCTGGGTGAGTTTACACGAGCCGCGCGAGCTCGCGGGGGGACAGAAATGCCCCCCGTCCCTTTCGCCTGCTCGTGCTGTGCACGAAGCAGGGCGGCGGCCATGACCCGGGAAACGCGAGTGTTGCCTGGCCGATCCTCAAGAAATACGCACTGCCGTGAGCACCACCCCCCACAGCCTTCGAATCCCTGCCCCGCGGCGCCTGAACGCGCTACTCGGTCTCGGGAACAGCGCCAGGCGGAACGACCGAGCCCGGGGAGCCGCCGCTGGCGCCGCTCGGCATCGGGTTCTGCTCTTTTTCGAGGTAGCGAAAGATGGTGCGCGGGTCGACGCCGAGGTCACGCGCGGTTTGCGTGCGATTGCCGTTGTTGCGTTCGAGCACTTCGAGCACGTACTGGCGCTGGAAATCCTCTTTGGCCTTCTCGAGGGGCACGATCACCATTTGCGCTTCGACGCCGAGATCCAGATCTTGCGGACCCAGCAAGGTCTGGTCGCAGAGCACGAGCGCCTTCTTGATTCGGTTCTCGAGCTGACGAATGTTGCCCGGCCAGGGATACTTCTTGATCGCGGCCAAGGCTTGCGGGGAGAAGCCGCGAACGGCGCTCTTCAGCTCGTCCGCGAACTTGCTGAGTAAGGCCTTGGCGATGATGAACACGTCATCCCCACGCTCGCGGAGCGGCGGCAGCCAGAGGTTCACGACGTTCAGGCGGTAGTACAAATCTTCGCGGAACTCGCCGGACTTGATCATCTCGTCCAAGTTCCGGTTGGTGGCCGCGACGATGCGAATGTCGCACTTTTCAGGGCGATTGTCGCCGACGCGGATCACCACGCGCTCCTGCAGAGCGCGCAGCAACTTCACCTGCATGCCGAGCGGCAGCTCACCCACCTCGTCGAGGAACAAGGTGCCACCATCGGCTTGCTGGAACTTGCCGGCGCGGCTGGCGATGGCACCGGTGAAGGCGCCCTTCACGTGGCCGAACATCTCGCTCTCGATCAGGTTCTCTGGGATGGCACCGCAGTTGACGGTCACGAAGGGGCCATTTTCGCGATTGCTGCGTCGATGCAGCTCGCGCGCGATCAACTCCTTGCCCGTCCCGGTCTCGCCCGTAATCAAGACGCTGATGTCGGTGGTGGCCACCTTTTGCAGCTTCCGGAACACTTCCATCATCGAAGCACAGGCGCCGATGATTTCCCCGAAGCGCTTGTCCAAGAGGTCAGCGCTCAGCTTTTCTTTGTCGGCGCGGAGCGCGCTGAGCAGCATTGCATTCTGCAAAATCAGCGAAGATTGTGCGGCGAATATCGTCAAAAGATCGAGCTGGCGGCGGTCGAACAGATGCTTCACCTCGTCGTTCGCCACGTACAGCGCGCCGATCACGTCCCCCTGGCTGACCAAGGGGGCGCACATCACGCTCGAGAGCTTGAGCGAAATCACGCTCTCGCTCTTGCCGAAGGTAGTGTCGGTCAGGGCGTCCGAGACGATCACCGGACGCTTGGTCTCGATCACCTGGCGCACGATGCTATCGCTGATCACGCCCGAAGCGTCTTGGATCGCCTCTCGCTGTACATTGCGCGAAACGCGCACGCGCGGCGTGCTGTCTTTGCCTTCGGAGGGATCGACGAGCAGCACGACACCGCGCGCAGCGCCCGTGAGCTCGATGATGTCGTCCAGCAGCGTTTCGAGCAGCTCGTCGACGGAGCGGCTCATCATCAGGCGTTCACTGAACGAGTGCAGGCGGCGCAGCCGCTCGATGTCCCCTGCTTCGACGCCGACTTCGCTCTCTTCTGCTGCCGGAGTGGACGGCAGTTCGGTGAACATGCTGAAGCCGAGCAACGCCTTGCCCAAGGTGATGCGGTCACCATTGGCCAAACGTGCGCGGCGCTTCTTCTTGCCGTTGATCAAGATCTCGGCTTCGCGGTCGACCTCTTCGAGCTGAAAATCACGACCGTTGAATACGATCTGGGCGTGATGATGGGCGACGCTCGCGTCCGGCAGATGGATGTCGTTGCCCAGCGCGCGCCCGATGGTCGAGAGCGGCTTGTGCAACGCCAGGAGCACCGGAGCCCCTTCCGACGGAAAGAAACGAATCGTAGCCATGCCGCGCGCAAGGCTAATGCCCCACCCCACAAATGACAATGCTCGTCGGGGTTTGGCACGCGCGGGCGCGGGTGGGATAGCGGTGATTTGCCGCGCGTTTGCCCTGGGAGTGGGCCCAATCCACGGCGACCACCCAAGGCGGCAGAACAGGACGGGTCGAACGGGCAAAGGAGTTCAGATGCGAAAGTCCACTTCACTCACCTTGCGTGCGGCACGCTGGGTGCTCTTCGCCTCGTCACTGACGGGGCTCGCTGCCACGAAAATCGCCCGAGCACAGACTGCTCACGCCGATCAAATCCAGAACGTGATCTTCGACGATGATTTGCTGAATGGAGATCTCGGCACACCGTTCGGCGTCCAGGTGTTCCCGAGTCACCTGCCTCCAGCGCGCACTCAGCTGATCCGCCCGCGCACGAACTTCCTGCCCGAGCTCTACAAATCGGTCGAACACCTGTGAGCGGGGCTGTCGCTCATTCTCTGGTCAGCGGTCTCGAGAGCACGGCACGCACGGCCTCCGAGACCGGTTTGTGCTCGAAGAGCACGCGATAAACCTCACCCGAGATCGGCAGTTCGACGCCCAGGCGCTGCGCGAGGTGGTACGCACTATCGGCCGTGACCACGCCTTCGGCGACATGCCCTAGACCCGAGAGCGCGTCAGCGAGGCCCTTGCCGCGACCTAACTCGTAGCCCAGCGTGCGGTTGCGGCTGAGCTCCCCCGTGCAGGTCAGCACCAAATCACCGAGGCCGGCGAGGCCGGCCAGAGTCAACGGCTGCCCGCCCTTGGCGAGCGCGAGCCGCGCAACCTCCGCGAGGCCCCGCGTGATCAACGCCGCGCGCGTGTTGTAGCCGAAGCCCAGGCCGTCACACGCTCCCGCCGCCACGGCGATCACGTTCTTCAAGGCGCCGCCGACCTGCACGCCGATTGGGTCGTCACCGGCGTAAACACGAAAATGATCGCTCGACAGCCGCTGCTGGACGAGCGTAGCGAGAGCCGCAGAATGGGAGGCGGCGACGAGGCTCGTCGGCAAGCCGAGCGCGACCTCCTTTGCGAAACTCGGACCCGAGAGCACGACGCAGCGTTCGTGCGCGGATGGGCCGAGCACCGCGGCAACGACTTCGGTCAGCAGCATCAACGAACCGGGTTCGATGCCCTTGGTCGCGATGATCAGTGTGGCGGTCGGGTCGATGTACGGCGCGGCGTGCTCGAGCGTTTCGCGGAAGCCGGCGGTGGGCACGACCAGGATGATCGCGTTCGCGCCGTTCAGGGTGTGTTTCAGATCGGAACTGGGCTCGACGCCTTCCGGCAGCGAGAAACCGGGTAAAAAGGCGCGGTTCATCCGCTCTTTTTGCATCTGCTCGGCGTGCTCGGCCTGCCACGACCAGAGCCGCGTCCGCTCACCGCGCTCGCTCAGCGCCCGAGCCAGCGCGGTGCCCCAAGCGCCGGCACCGAGAATCGCGAGATGAGCCATCTTTCTGCCGCAACTTTTCGTGTTAACTCGCGGCCCTGTCAACTCATAGAAACGTTTTGGGGTTGGGCCCTCAAAACCTGAGGGATATGCTCCGCCACAATGCACGCTCCCGCGCACGCCCCCGCCCGCTCCCGGTTGTTCTTCGCCCGATGCCTGTCCGCTCTCGCGCTGGGCCTCGCGCTCACCGGATGCGCGTCCGAGTCGCTCGGCTCACGCACCGTGAGCGTCCTCGGCGCGGGGGTGATGAACGACCCGAGCAATAAGTCCTTGCGCTTCGACATCTTGAAATTCGGCCTTTCTGCCTTCTGCAGCGAGATGCTCAAGGGCGGCGCGCCGTTGAAGTTCGGTGACGATGAACCGGTCGTGGGTCGCTTTTTTGCAGAGTCTTGTGACTCGCAGGTGTTGGACGACGACGCGCACAAGTCGTTCGTGGTGCAATACACGGGCAAAGGCTACGCCTGGACGAACGTCACGCAGCGGCTCGCCTTCAGCTCACGGGGCGTCGTGGAATACGCGACCGATTTCCAACTGCGCGACGGCGCAATGTACGTCTACTTCCGACCGCGGCTGATCGATGGCGCGGCCTTTCAAACCACGCTCGTAGAATCTGCGCTCGCCCAAGGCGGGCTGGCGATCGCCGGGGTGAACACCAACCAACTAGGCAAGCACATCGTCGAGAGCCAGCTGCGCCGCGGCTTCACCGTGATCCGCAGGGATTCGTCGGGCAGCACGGACTTCGCGCTGGGCATCGTGGCCCCCGGCGATCTGCCGTTCAAGCCGTTCGAGGTGAAGCGCACCGCAAAGCAAATCCTGGTCAACGAACGCACCGAGGTGCACATCGGCCAGCAAGACTACGTGGGCGCATTCGAGGTCACGGATTCCAATCAAGCCCTGTACCTGACGGTCGCCGTGGATGGTGCCCCCAATGCAGACGTCTTGGTGGTGCAGAAGGCGGTCGGTGACACGATGCTGGATAGTTATTTGCACAACGCGGGCGGCGCTTCGCTTTCGAGCCCCGCCTTGTTGGATGACACGGGCACCCAGGGCAGCGGCCTTTGGCAGCGCTTCGTCAACGTCGACCCGGGCCGCTACTACCTCGTCATCGACAACAGCGCGAAGCTCGGCAAAAGCGCGCCGGATACGAGCGCGAAGGACGACGCCGCGGCGAAAGTCGACTACCTGGTTTTGGTCGGGGACCGCCCCTGAGCCGCGGGCGCTGTGCTGCTCGGCGGCACGCGCTTCGACAAACGCCCCTAAATGCCCCAGTTCCGGCCCGGGTGTCGGAATAACCCCGGCCTGCTCTGGGTTGCCCTGGTCCGAACCCCCGGCTAGAAACGGCCCACCTCTTCTGTGAACGCAAAAATTTCTCGATACGTGTTCTGGCCGCTGTGGTTCGTGGTCGTGCCACTCGCGCTGTGCATGCTCCTCGTCTGGTTGGTCAAGCCTGCCCAGGATTTCACGCCGGTCACGCTCTTCGAGCGTTTCCAATGGGAAGTTCGCGATCAACAGGTCCCCGCATACATTCTGTTTTTCACCATCTTCGAGATGGTGCTCTACAGCTACCGCCACTCCCTGCCCTTCGTGGGCGGCCCGGGTGGCGGCGCTCGCAATGACGTGCCGAAGAACCTGCGCGAGGACTTCGAGCACGCCGGCCAGTTGCTGGAAGAGTCCGAGCGCATCCTCAGCAAGAACCGCGCCCGCGTCGAACGCGAATTGCCTGCCGCGGCCCGCGACGAGCTCCGTGAAGGTCTCGATCAACTGCGCGAAGCGATGAACGCGAAGCCCTTCGAACCGGGCCCGTTCAGCGCGGCTTACGAACGCGCGAGCCGCCTCGTCGGGCGCCGGCTCAACCCTTGGCAAAAGGGCGAGTTTCGCGAGTACGTGGAATCGATCGCCGTGGCCGTCGGCGTCGCGCTCCTGCTGCGCACCTTCGTGGTCGAAGCCTTCAAGATCCCGAGCGGCTCGATGCTGCCGACACTGCAGATCCAAGACCACATCTTCGTCAACAAGCTGGCCTACGGCCCCGCCATTCCGTACACGAATTTGCGGCTTTTCAACAGCTTGCCGCCCGCGCGCGGGGACGTGATGGTGTTCGAGTACCCCGATCCGAACCCCAACAACGAGCGCCAAGATTTCATCAAGCGCGTGATTGCGCTCGAAGGCGACACGTTGACGGTCGAAAATGGCCACCCCGCGATCAACGGCTGGCGCATTCCGAATTGCCGCATCGGTTGGTACGAGTATCACGAGGGCACGGACGCCTCGACCAAGCGCAGCGAGCTGTACATGGAGTTCCTCGGTAACTTCGCCTACATCACGCAGTTCGAAGAGGACCGCGGGAGTGAGGCGCACCAGGGTCCGTATCAGGTCAAGCAGGGCGAGACCTGGGTGATGGGCGACAACCGCAACAACAGCAGCGACTCGCGCGCTTGGAACGGCGGCCGCGGGGGCGGCGTACCCGACGCAAACATCAAGGGCCGCGCGATGTTCGTCTGGCTCAGCTTTGGTTCGGACGGCGGCGTGACTTGGGATCGCCTAGCCACCAACGTGCTCGGCAAACCGCGGCTACCGAAGGGCGCCGCGCCGGAGCTCTTGCAGGGCATCGAAAAGTGCCTTCGCGAACGGCCCCCCGCGAACCAAACTCTGCCCCCACCGCCCACGCGCTAGGCGCGGCGCGAAGGCCCCTTTTCAGCACGATTCTTACGGTTCAACACTCGATAGAGCAGGAGGAGGAGCGATGGCACGAGCGATCGACAAATGGGCGCTGACGGCGGGCTCGCTACTTTTGCTGTGCGCGTTCGTCGCTTGCCAGAAGCGGGACGAACCTGCGCCGGCAGCGACGCTGGCTTCGAGCGCAGAGCAAGCAGCAGCGGCCGCCAGCGCGGCCGTGGCCCAGGCAGCGGCCGCGGCGAGTGCCGCGCAAGCCGCCGCCGCGGCGACCGCGAGTGCTTCGGCGGCCGCGCCGGTGGCAAGCGTCGCCCCCGCGGCGCCCGTGCTGGGTGACGCGAAGCGCTTCGCCGACAAAGAGAAGGTCGCCAGCGGTTCGACCAAAGTCTTGCTCGCCGAGAGTAAGGTTTACAACGAGCCGGATGCGACGAAGCCTTCGGTTGCCAGCCTGCCGAAAGATCTCGCCGTCACTCGCCTGGCCACGCTCGGCTCCGATTGGGTGTTGATCCAGTTCCCCTCGGGAGTCGGCAAAGTCTCACCGGGATGGATCGAAGCCAAATCACTCGTGGCCTCGGCGAGCACGACCGGCGCAAAGCCCGCGACGAGCGCCAGCGCGGCGACCGTTGCCAGCGCCGCCCCCGCCGCGACTGCGACTGCCTCGGCAGCGCCGGCCAGCAGCGCTCCCAAGGTGCGGGTGAAACCCGGCGTGTTGCGTGCGCCCGGCAGGTAGACGCTCGCCTTCAGTGCTCGTTTTCTTTCGCGCGAGCGGCAGCGTCTTTGGGCGGCTCTTGCCCTTCACTGGGCGGAACGAGCCCAACTGAAAGCCCGCTCGAGCGGAAGCGCTCGGCGGAAAAGAGCCCTGCGAGCAGGATAGCCAGGGACTGCACGTAACGCTCTCTCATCTCCGCTGTCTTACGGTCGCAGCGAAAATTCTCTCCCCCTAGGTTTCGGGCGCGTATCCGAGCCCCAACCAGGGTCGGCGCTGGTCAGCGCGTCGGCTGCGGCTTATCTAGCGTAATCCCTAGCTTTTTCCGCATCTCGCGGGCGAAGTGGGCGTTGATCAGCGTGTAGACGATACAAATGAACCAGAGCGCGTCGACCAGCAGGGCCACCCGGGCAAAGGTCAGCGGGGGGAGCTGATGGTGCGCGGTGTAGCGAATGAAGGCGAAGTGGAAAACCACGCGGAAGAAGCTGGCGTAGGCGCCTGGCGCATAGGCGGCCGCCGAGCGCCGCTGCCAGCGCAGGAATTCCTCCGGATCCACGTTGGGATATTGCGACGCGTTGCGGCTTTGGGTGTCGAGCTTTCGTAGCGTGAACATCACGCCCACGATGACCGCGATGATGTCGTATTGATCCACGCCCGGCACCTACCCCGATCTCGCCGGCGAGTCGAGGCGAGAGAACGCGATTCGCCCGCGTTTTGCGCTGCGCTCTCGACGGTCCAGTGCACACATGGCAAACCGGGGCGCCGATGGAAAGCCGCGTAACCCCTGCCCTGACGCCGGAAGTCCGGCCCGCGCTCGCCACCGCCGAGCGCGCGAGCGATTCACGAAAGCGCTTCGCGCGCTTCGCCCGGATCCTGGTCGGCTACACGCTGGGCGTGATCCTGTTCGGGGCCGGCGTGCGCATCACCGACTCCGGCGCAGGCTGCGGGCAGCACTGGCCCACCTGCAACGGCGAGGTTCTGCACTTGCCGAAGTCGCTCCACACGCTGATCGAGCTCACGCATCGGCTGACCTCGGGCCTCAGCGTGCTGTTCATTCTCGTCTTGTTGATCGGCGCATTCCGACTTTACCCGCGTGGTCACGCGGTGCGCAGCTCGGCCGTGTTCAGCTTCGTGATGATCCTGGTCGAAGCGCTGATTGGCATGGTGATCGTGCTCATGCGCTGGGTCGTGCACGACGCTTCTTTCGGTCGCATTCTCGCGCTGCCCTTGCACCTGGTCAGCACTGCTTTGCTGACGGCTGCGCTCACTTGGTGCGCCTATTTTGCGAGCGTCCCGGAGGCGAAGTCGAGTCCGTTGCCGCGCATGGCGCGCAATCTGATCCTGCTCTCTGGCCTCGGCATCTTGCTCGTCTCTGCGACCGGCGCCGTGACGGCCCTGGGTGACACGGTGTACCCCGTTCACGCCAGTGGGTTTGCCGCGCGCTTGCAAGAAGACCAAGGCTTGAACGCACATCTGTTGCAGCGCATGCGCGGGATCCACCCTTTCTTCGCCGTGGGCGTGGCGGCCTTCGTGGCCTATGCGGCCGCGCTGCTACCGAGCTACCGCTCGAGTCCGGGCGTGCGCCGAGCAAGTGCGGCCTTGGCCGGCACGGTGCTCTTGCAGGTCTGCGCGGGCGTCGTGAACATTTGGCTGTCCGCGCCCGGGCCACTGCAGGTCGTGCACCTGCTACTCGCCAATATCGTGTGGATTTCGCTGATTCTATTGGCGGCCGCGATGCGCCAAGCCGCTTCGCCAAACGCCACCCCGGCCCGCTAAGGCCGCGCTTCCGGCTCGGAAGGTGCGATCGGGTCGACCTCGACGGCTTCGATCTGCCAGCGGTCTGCGTGCTTGGCCAAGCGCACCCGGGTACGCCGTACTTGTCGACGCTGCTCGCCACCGCCGCGCACCGAGAGCAGTAGCTCTGCCTCGACCCGCGCCAGCCGATCACTGACTTTGATCTCGACGCTGTTCAAGGCGAACGAGAGCGGCGCGCCCTCGAGCAAATCTTGCGCGCGCGCCGACACTTCATCCGCGCCCTGCAAGTCTTGCCCGAGTTCCGAGGCACGCAGGCTGATCTGGGGCAGAACAGCGGTCGACAAGAATTGCCGAAGGGTCGCCAGCGAGTTCGCGTCTTTGGTTTGGTTGAGATGCGCGCACAGCTCGTCCAGGACGGCGCGGATGCGGGTTTCGTCGCGCGGCACCAGCTCGTAGCCGATCAGCGCGCATGAAAAGACGACCATGGCGATCACGAGCGGGCGGCGGCCGAGGCGTGTCACCTCGCGAGCTTACTCGCTCGCAGCTTGGAAACGGTGCTAAAAGCGCGTTCGTTCATGCACGGGTGGCTATACCAAGACTTGAAAATCAGTGCTTGGGTGCTGCTGCCCATCGCCTTTGGCGTGCTCCTGTCGCGGTTCGGTGTGCCCAAGCGCGCGGCTCGCGCCCTCTTCGCATTCTCGTTCTATGGCTGCCAGACCGCAGTCACCGTGTGCGCCGTTTGGGTCGCGCGCATCCAGGGGGAAGCGACAATTCTGCCGCTTTTGGCCCTGTCAGGTTGGCTCGTTACGGCCGTGCTGGCTTGGCTGGTAAGCCGCAAGCTGTCTGACCACCCGCCAAAACGCGGGGCGTTCATCCTCAGCATGACCATGAGCAACAATGGCTTTACGTTGCTCGGCTTCGTCGCCCTTGCCGTCTTCGGCGAAGCAGGCCTCGCTCAAGCCACGTACGCGCAGCTCTTGTACACGCCCTTCTTTTTGCTGTGTTGCTTTCCGATCGCGCGCGCCTTTAGCCGCCCCGCGGACCCCAAACCGCTCGCCAGTATGCTGCTCGAGAACGCCGCCGACCCGCGGGTCTGGGTACCGCTCGTGGCGATCGGCTTTGGGCTCTGCCTCAACGCTGCGCACATCGCTCGTCCCGCGCTGGCCGTGCCCATCACGCACGGCTTGATCTTCGTCGGCACAGCGGCCGCGAGCTGCGCGATCGGCCTACTTTTCACGGGCTTTCACTGGCGCAGCTATTGGCGAGAGAACCTGCTCTCGTTCGTCTACCGCAGCACCTTGTATCCGGTGTTCTATCTGGCCGTCGCTCGCTTGGCAGGGCTCGGTCCGCTCGACACACGGATCCTCGTGCTGTACGGGCTGGTGCCGAGCGCGCTCTTGGCCAACCTGCTGGCCGTATTCTTCGATTTGGACAGCGAGCTCACCAGCTCCGTGTTCGTGGTCAGCACGATCTTGTTTCTGATCTTCGTGCTGCCGGCGTACGTGCTGTTGGCTCAGCCTTCTTTTTGACGCGGCATGAGCAGCTTGGCGATCAAGCCCGTCCAACCGGTTTGGTGCGGAGCGCCCAAGCCGCGGCCATTGTCGCCGTGGAAATACTCGTAAAACAGCAGATAGTCCCGAAAATGCGGGTCATTTTGCAGGAGCGCGCTGTCGCCGTAGATCGGGCGTCTACCGTTTTCGTCTCGATGAAAGAGCCGCGTCAACCGCTCGGTGAGGTGATTGGCGATCTCATCGAGCGTTAGGTATTGCCCGGAGTGGGTCGGGCATTCGACCTTGAAATCATCGCCGTAGTAGTAGTGAAAGCGCTGCAATGATTCGATGATCAAGAAATTGGCGGGGAACCAAATCGGCCCGCGCCAATTCGAGTTCCCACCGAAGATGCCGGACTCCGACTCGCAAGGAGAATATGCGACGCGGAAAGACTGTCCCTGCGCTTCGAGCACGAACGGATGCTCACGATGGTAGCGAGACAGACTGCGCACGCCGTGATCGGACAAGAACTCTTGCTCGTCCAACATGCGATACAAGAGCCGTTTCATGCGGTGGCCGCGCAGTAGCGAGAGCAAGTGGCGCTCGCCGATGCCCGTTTCCGTCCAACGTGAAACCAGGTTGGCCAAATCAGGGCGATATTGCAAAAACCACTTCAGCCTCGCGTTGAAACCCTTGAGCGCAACCATCACCTCTTCTTGCAGCACTTCGACCGCAAAGAGCGGCATCAAGCCGACCAAGGATCGAATGCGCAGCGGCAGCGGGTGCTCGTTCGGCACGTGCAACACGTCGTAGTAAAATTCGTCCTGCTCGTCCCACAAGCCCACCTCGGCACCGATCGAAGTCATGGCCTCGGCGATGTGCAGAAAGTGTTCGAAGAACTTGCTGGCAATGTCCTCGTATACCGAGTTGGCAGTCGACAGCTCGAGCGCGATGCGCATCAAGTTCAAGCAGTACATCGCCATCCACGCGGTCCCGTCGGATTGATCGATGTGACCACCGGTGGGCAGTGGCTTACTGCGATCGAAGACGCCCACGTTATCGAGCCCGAGGAAGCCGCCCTGAAAGATGTTGCGCCCGTCGGCGTCCTTGCGATTCACCCACCAGGTGAAATTGAGCATCAACTTGTGGAAGATGCGCTCCAAGAATTGATGATCGCCGTCGTCCCCGCGCTGTTTGCGGTCGATCTGGAACACGCGCCAAGCGGCCCAGGCATGCACCGGCGGGTTCACGTCACCGAATGCCCACTCGTAGGCCGGCAATTGCCCGTTGGGGTGCATGAACCACTCGCGCGTCAGCAAAACCAGCTGCGATTTGGCAAATTCCGCGTCAATTACCGCAAACGGAATGCAGTGAAAGGCCAGATCCCAAGAGGCGTACCAAGGGTACTCCCACTTGTCCGGCATCGAGATCACGTCCTCGTTGGTCAGGTGGTCCCAGTCCGCGTTCCGCCCGTGCTTGCGCCGCTCGGGCGGCTTTGGCTGCGTCTCGTCGCCCGCTAGCCAAGCGCGCACGTCATAGTAAAACGTCTGTTTCGACCAGATCATGCCCGCGAAGGCTTGGCGCTGGATGCGCTGTGCGTCATCGTCCGTGATCTCGGCTTGGAGCTCGGCATAAAACTCGTCCGCCTCGCGTTCGCGTGCCGCGAATATCGAATCGTAGTCGGCGAAGGGTTCGGCCTGTGCGTCCTGCGAAAGCCGTAAGTGGAGCTCCGCGGTCGCGCCCGGCGCGATGCTGAGCACGTAATGGGCAGCAGCTTTGGTGCCGGCTCGCTCGGGTGCGACGGCATCTTCGCGCCCGTGCACCACGTAGTCGTGAAACGAATCCTTCGGGTGCGGCGCGCCCTCGATGCCGAATATGCGCTCGAAATTGGTCTGGTTCTCGCAGAACAAGAGCTGGGCATCGCCCTGGCAATACAGGCGAAATTCGCCCAATTGTGGGTGCTGCAGGTGGACCGTGCGCTCGCCCTCCGCGGCCAAGCTCGGCCGTGGAGCGTCCTTGTACCAAGTCCAAGTGTTGCGAAAGCAAATTTGCGGCAGCAGGTGCAGGCGCTTGGCCTCGGGTCCACGATTGACGGCGCGGATTCGGATCAGCGTGTCGTTCGGTCCGGCCTTGGCGTACTCGACGAAGACATCGAAGTAGCGGCCTTCGTCGAACACGCCCGTGTCCACCAGCTCGAACTCCGGACGCTCACGCCCCCGACGGCGGTTCTCTTCCAGGAGGAGAGCATACGGAAATTCAGCCTGCGGATACTTGTACAGCATCTTCAGGTAGGAGTGGGTCGGGGTCGCGTCGAGGTAGTAGTACTGCTCCTTCACGTCCTCGCCGTGATTGCCCTCTTCATTCGTGAGCCCGAACAGCCGCTCCTTGAGGATCGGATCGCGCTCGTTCCACATCGCGAGCGAAAAACAGATGCGCTGCTTGTGGTCCGAGTAACCGGCGATGCCGTCTTCACCCCAGCGATAGGCACGACTGCGCGCGTGGTCGTGCGGAAAGTAGTCCCAGGCGTTGCCGAACTCGCTGTAATCCTCGCGGACCGTGCCCCACTGGCGTTCGCTCAGGTAGGGCCCGAAGCGCCGCCAAACTGAATTGAAAGCCGAGTTCTCGGCGAGGCGCTTGCTCTCCACCGATCGAGTGCGAGACGCGGTCATTAGGGGCAGGTCACACCGACCACCGTCGCTGCTCGCTTGTACGCCTCGTATTGCTTGGCGCAGATGTCATCCGACAGAAGCCCGACCCCGTTGCACGCCTGTTCGGCAGCAGCGGCGTTCGGACCCGCGGTCTTGGCCATGGTGGCTTTGCAGCACGCCACTGCTTTGCCACACGAAGGCGTGAGCGTGACGGGTGCGCCGCCTGTCGTCTCGCCCGCAACCGCAGCGCTCGCCGCGGCTACCGCAGATTCCACGGCGCTGACTTGGCTGCGCATGTACAGATAGCCAGCGATCCCACCACCAATGCTGAGCAAGAGCAGCCCACCACAGCCCAGGCCGACCCAGAGCAGTGTCTTGCCCTTCTTCGGCGGCGGCCCCCCGGGCCCCGCGGCTGGCGCGCCCGGATATCCCCCGTACCCAGGTTGCGGCGGACCGTAACCGGGAGGAGCACCACCGGGAGGAGGGTAACCCGGCGGACCATAGCCGCCGGGAGGCGAACCGCCGCCGGGCGGGCCACCACCGGGAGGATAGCCACCACCACCGGGAGGATAGCCGCCGCCAGGCGGTTGCCCGCCATAGCCACCGGGCGGGCCGTAAGGTCCACCGCCACCGTATCCGCCAGGTCCTTGTTGCGACATTGGGTCCTGGACAATTTCGCTAACACGCGCCGAGCGCGCCCAGCAAGTGCGGCCACACGGCCGTTCAAGCAGCGCGAAGATGTTTTAGGTTTCAGCCATGAGGAACGCTCGAGCCGCCTGGGCTGTCACGCTTGGCCTGTCTGCGCTGGCAACGCCCATGTCCCCTGCCCAAGCCAAACCCGCCGCGGATGCCGTCGCGAAGGGCAGCGAAAGCACGCCAACCGTGGCCACGCCTGCCGCAACCATCTCTTTCGAAAAGTACAAGCTGCCCAACGGGCTGACGGTGATCTTACATAGCGATCGCAGCTTGCCGCTGGTCGCGATGAACGTTTGGTACCACGTCGGCCCCGCCAACGAGCCCGTGCATCGCTCTGGTTTTGCGCACTTGTTCGAGCACTTGATGTTCGAAGGCTCGAAGCACGTGGGGCGCGAGTTCGATCGCATCTTGGAATCGATCGGCGCGACGAACAGCAATGGGACGACCAGCTGGGATCGCACCAACTACTTCGAGACCGCGCCCAGCGAAAATCTGGAGACTTTGCTGTGGCTCGAGAGCGACCGCATGGGCTTCATGATCGACACGCTTACCCAAGAGCGTCTGGACGTGCAGCGTGACGTCGTGAAAAACGAACGCCGCCAAAGCTACGAAAATGCGCCGTACGGACCGAGCTCTTTGGCCATGCTCAACGCGCTGTTTCCCGAAGGGCACCCCTACAACGGCGCCGTGATCGGCTCGATGCAGGATCTGAGCGCCGCCACGCTGGCCGACGTGACCGAATTTTTCCGACAGTATTACGCGCCGAGCAACGCCACCTTGTGCCTCGCGGGCGACCTCGATCTGGCCCAAGCCAAGGCCTTGATCGAGCGCTACTTCGGCACGTTGCCCGATCGCAAGCGGCCAATAGCCAACGCAGTTCCGTACACGCCGCTCGCCAAAGCCGAGCGCTTGGTGATCAAGGAGCCGGTGACGTTGGCACAGGTGTCTTACGGATACCGCAGTCCGCCCGCGTACACCGCCGATGATCCAGCCCTCGATGTTGCGATGGCGATCCTGGGCGGGGGCAAAGCGACCCGGCTCTATCAGCGCCTAGTGGTGCAAACCAAATTGGCAGCAGACGTCAACGCCAGCTTGGAATCCAATCAGCTCTCCAGCATTGCGTCGCTCAGCGCGACAGTTGCGAGCGGCAAATCGAGCGCCGCGGTGGAGCGCGAGCTCGACGCCGTGCTGGTCGAGCTACAAAAGAACGGCCCGACCGCGGCCGAGCTCGCACGCGCGAAGCGCCGCATTCTAGTGGGCGCGCTTTCCAGCTTGGAGCTCTTGAACGGCCCAGGCGGTGAATCCGGTCGAGCCGGGCTCTTACAGCGCTTCGATCAATACACGGGCGACCCCGGTTACCTGCCTAAGTGGCTGGCCCAGATCGAGCAAGTGCAAGGCAAGGACGTGCAGCGCGTGCTCAAGCAATCACTGCGGCCCGAGGCGCGCGTCGTGGTCATCACCGAACCTGCCCCGCCCGCCCCGGAAACTCCAACCGCGCCAACCGCTCCGACCGTTCCCGCAGCTCCGCAGGTGGCGAAATGATCCGCGCGCGTCGCGCTTGGGCACTTTCGGCGTTGCTCGGCAGTGCCTGTGCTTCACCGGCAGCGCCACCGATTGCGCAGAACCCGCAGAACGGCTCGGACGCCGCGCCCGCTCCGGATGCAGAGTCTTTCCGTGTCACTCCGCCCAAACCGGGGGCTCACCCGGCCGTGCAATTTCCGTCGCCTTCCATCAAGACGCTGAAGAACGGCGTCACGCTGCTGGTCCTGCCCAAACGCTCGGCGGTGACCACGTTGAGCGTGGTCGTGCGCGAGGGCTCCGCTTCGCTACCACCGGGCAAGAGCGGGCTCGCCGCACTCACCGCGCGCATGCTCACGGAGGGCACGCTGCTGCGTTCGAGTTTGGCTCTCGCCGAAGCCAGCGAGTCGTTGGGGTCCACCTTGGATGCCGATGCGGGCCGCGACGAGTCTCACGTCGACCTCTCGACGCTAACCGGTGATGTCACGCGTGGGCTCGAGTTACTGGCCGAGGTCGTGTTCAAACCGGCCTTTCGCGAGGCGGATTTCGCGCGCGTCAAGAGCGAGTGGCTCGATGGCCTGCGCGCCGAACGCCAAGAGCCGAGTCGCTTGGCGTCGCTCGCCGCGCTGCGCACCCTGCTCGGACCAAGCGCGGGCGCGCCCGTGTCGGGGGGCATCCCAGACGTAGAAAAGCTTTCGGTCGCCGACCTCAGGTCGTTTCACGGCCAAAACTACGTGCCGGCGAAGATCGCCGTGATCGCAGTCGGGGACATCACGCTCACGCAACTCGAGCCAGACGTCGAACGGCTGTTTGGTCGCGCCGCAGGCGCCACCGGCAGCCCGGGCGCCCCGACCAGCGCCAGCGTGAACCCCGAAGTGCCGGCCAAGCTCAAGGTCTTGATCGTAGATCGCAAGGACTCCGTGCAGTCCTCGATCTTTGCCGTGCAGCCGTTTCCGAAGCGCTCCGAACCGGGCTTCGAGGCACGCGAGATCATGAGCAGCCTGCTGGGCGGCCTGTTCACCTCGCGCTTGAACAGCAACCTGCGCGAAAAACACGCCTACACCTACGGCGTGCACGGGCAAGCGTTAGCGACGCGCAATTGGGGCGCGTTCTACGTCGCCACCGAAGTGAAATCGGAAACCACGGCGGACTCGCTGTACGAGCTGCTCACCGAGCTCGAGCGCGCCAAAGACCCCAAACGCGGCGCACCAATCAACGATCAAGAAGCAGGTCGCGCACGCGCGGATCTGATGCACTCACTCGGCGCACGCCTGGAACACACGAGCTCGCTCGCGGACTCGATGGGCACGCTCTTCACGCAGCAGCTGCCCGCCGATTACTTCACGAAGTATCCGGCCTTGGTGAGTAGTATTCCCACCAGCGAGGTCGCCGTCCAAGCCGCCCGCCTCACCCCGCAACGCATGACCGTCGTGATCGTCGGCGATCGCGCACAAATCGAGCCCAGCCTCAAACAGCGCGGCTACATCCTGGAAACCGCGGACCCTCGCTCGATCGAGTGACCGGTCGATGAGCTGGGCGATCGCGATCCAGCAGCGCACCTCGCGGCGTGCTCGGTTCACGTCGCGGTGCGCCGCGGTGTCCAGCCTAGTGCTTGCGTTCGACGGGCAGGTCGTCGATTTTCACGGCCCGCGGGGGGCTCGAGGCGGCGCCATTTGCGCCCGGCTGGGCTGGGGTCGACGGCGGCGCCATTTGCGCCTCTCCGCGCGCGGCGGGCGCCTGGTTGTCGGCAGTTTGGGACTCGACGTGGGTTTCCGTCGCCAAAAACGCCACCACCCCGCCGAGCACGAAGGCCGCTAGGCCGAGCGCACCCCACAAATACAGCGCATTGCGACTGTTCGCCTTCTGCTGCTGTTGTCGGCGCACGATCTTCTGCCGCATCTCGTCTAGGGCGCGCCGATCGCGAATAACCAGCGTGGCCTCGGCGCTGGATCGGGGCGGCGGATTGCGCGGAGGCTCGGGGTCGCGCTGCTCGGTGATGACGACGCTACGCGATTCCTCGGAAACATTGGCCCGCGGCTGCAGCGCATGCGCCGCAGTCTGCTGAGCAATGATCGCTTCATCGCCGAGTTCTTCGAGCTCCTCCAGTTCTTCGGGATCACCGGGCTGAAGCTCGTGCTCTGGGGATCGCGCGGGAGGCCTCATCGCAGACACGGTGCGACTTATACCGAGAACGCAGAACGCGCGCCAGAGACGGGCTAGAGACGGCCGAGCGCGGGGCAGAAGGCCCCACATTCCCTTACAAACCCGCAGTGCGCGGGGCAGCGCACACGAAGCGAGAGCGAGACAGGCGAAACTCGCGCGGGGCTTCGTGCTAAGTTGCAACGCTTGTGTTCGCCGAGATTTCGATCCTGGTCGTCGACGATGATGCCGTTAGTCGGCACGTGCTCGAGCAGGCTCTGCATGAAGCTCAGCTGAACCCAATCATGACCACGAGCGGCCAGCAGGCGCTCGACTGGCTCGAAACGCATACTCCCACCGTGGTGCTGCTGGATCTAGTGATGCCGGCGCCCGATGGCTTCGCGGTGCTCGAGCGCATGCGCCAAACTCCGCGCCTCGCCGACACCCCGGTCGTGGTGCTCACGGCGCTGGACGCCGATCAGGAGATTTCGCGGGTGTTCGCGTCCGGCGCGGACGACTACGTGCACAAACCCTTCCGCTCGGCCGAGCTGGTAGCGCGCATTCGCGGTCAAATGCGGGTGCGAGAGTACCTCGACCGCTTGAATCAGCGCGAGCGCGATCAAGAGACGGTGCTCGAGCTCACGCAAACGCTGGCCTCGACGCTCGACATTCGCGACATCTTGTTCACGGTCGTGCAGCGCGTGGCCGCGTTCGCCAAGGTCGATCGCTGCAGCATCGTGCTGTTCGGTGAGTCCGGAAACGTCGGCTACGTGCTGGCCACGAGCGACGACGCACAGCTCCGTGATTTGCCGATCGATCTCGCCAAATACCCAGAGATTCGCGAAGTATTGACGACCGGGCGGGCGCTCGTCATCCGCGATGGCAGCGAGCATCCGCTGCTCCAAGTCGTGCGCCAAGCGGGCCCCGGTATCGGTTTCAACTCGTTCGCGCTGTTACCGATCTTGCACGAGCACGGCGCGATGGGCGTGCTTTTCTTGCGCTCGAAGGGCAAATCGGCCTTCGACGACTACGAGCTGAGTTTGGTCACGACCTTGACCAACGCCATGGCGATCGCGCTCAGGAACGCGCGCATCCTGCAATCCTTGCGCGACGCGACGGAAAGGAGCCGCTCGCTGCGCGCAGAAGCGGAGCGGCGGGTACAGCTCTTCCAACGCTACGCAGATTTCTTCGAGAGCGCCGCCGACGGCATGGTGGTCATCGACCGCGACGGCAAGGTCTTGTTCGCGAACCCACGCGCGCGGGAGATCACCAGCTTCAGCGAGACCGAGCTGATGGCGCTGTGCTTCGAAGATTTCCTGGCGCCGCTCGAGCGCGACCGCGCGTCGCGCCTGTTGCGCGGCTTTTTGGACGGTATCTACCCGCGCGGCGTCGACATCGCGATCACCGACAAAGCCGGGGAAGAGCGCACGATCAGCGTCAGCTTCAGCTCGGTTTTGCACGAAGACAACGCGGTCGTGTTCAGCTTCCGCGACGTCACCAAGGAGCGCGCCACCGCGGTCGAACTCAAGCAAACCAAGGAATTTTTGGAGAGCGTGATCGACAGCTCGGTCGACGGCATCGTGTCGGCCAATTTACGCGGCACCGTGTTGCTCTTCAATCGCGCCGCGGCGCGCATCTTCGGCTACTCACCGAGTGACGTGGTGGGCAAGATGCACGTCGGCAAGTTGTATCCCGCCGGTGGCGCACACGAGATCATGCGCAAGATCCGGGATCCGAACGTGTCCGGCTATGGCAGATTGGAAGATCACCGAGTCGACATGCTCAATGCGGACGGGGAGCCGATTCAAGTCCAGCTCTCGGCATCGCTCGTGATCGACAATGGCCGCCCGATTGGCTCGGTCGGTATCTTCACCGATATCCGCGAGAAGCTGCGCATGGAAGCGCGCTTATCGATGGCCCAAGAAGAGCTGCGCTCACGCGAAAAGCAGGCCATCGTGGCGGAGCTGGCCGGCGCGGCCGCGCACGAGCTCAACCAACCCCTGACCTCGGTGATTGGCTACGCCGAACTCCTGCGGCGCAAGCTCGAAAACCACCCCCAGCTTTCCCACGCGGCCAGCGTGATCGTCGGCGAATCGGAGCGCATGGCCGAGATCGTGCGCAAAGTCGGCAAGATCACCAAGTACGAGACCAAGAGCTACGTGGGCGCGGCCAAGATCTTGGATCTCGAAAAGGCGAGCGAGAACGAAGGCGGGGACGTGCCGCAATGAGCAGCGATCCCGAAGAGCTCGGGACTGCACCGAATAGCGTGCCCCCAGTTTCGCCGGGCTCGTCGGTCTCGTCCGTCTCGTCGAGTCCATCCTACCCTTCGGAGCTCCGCGTCTCGGATTCTACGCACCCCGGGCGTCGGCGTAGTTCCGAGTCACCGCTGGCGCAGTCTTGGCGCGACGTGCTGCTACGCCTTTCGCTGAGTTTGCCGATCGACAGCGAGCTCGATCAGCTGCTGCGCGAGTTCATGGACGGCTTGGCCGCGCTCTTGCCGAGCGCGGCCTTCGGCGCGTGCGTGGTGAGCACCAACGGCGCGGCCCCGGTCGTGCTTTCACGCTTGCCGGTCGGCATGGCGCTCGACATCGACCGCGACCCAACCCGGCTTTTTCCCGGCTTCCACGACGAGCGCATCTTCGATCTGGAGGACGGCGCGGTCGGCTCCACGCTGCACTTGGCGAGCCCGCTGCAAGCGCTCAGCCCACTGCAAACGCAGATCGGCACGCAAGCCGCGTTGCTGCTCGCCGCTGCGGTACGCCGCGCGCGCCTGTACATGCGCGCCGAAGAATCGGCGCGTTCGATCCGCAAGCTCCAAGCGCAGGTGATCCAAAACGAGAAGCTCGCCTCGCTTGGCCAAATCGTCGCCGGAGTCGTGCACGAGTTGAACAATCCCCTCACCTCGATCATTGCTTACTCGGACTACCTGAAGCGCATGGCCCGCTCGCGTCCCCAATACGCCGAGCAAGAGGACGAGCTCGAACGGCTACGCCGCATCGGCGAAGCCGCGGCGCGAATCCTCAACTTCTCGCGCGACCTCGTGGCCTACGCGCGTCCGGCAGCCGATGTGCCGGGCACCGTACACGTGCCTGCGATCGTCGAAAAAGCGCTGATCTTCTGCGAACACGAGTTCCAAGGCGCCAAAATCCAGATCCTGAGCGACTTCGACGGCCATCTACCGCCGGTGCGCGGGATGGCGGGGCAACTCACCCAGGTATTCGTCAACCTGTTCACCAACGCCGCCCACGCCATGGCCCCCGACGGCGGTGAACTGCGGATCACGATGCACGCCGACAAGGTCCAACAGACCCTGACGGTCGAAGTCGCGGACACCGGCACCGGCATCGCCGAAGACGACATGCCCCAAATCTTCGAGCCGTTCTTCACGACCAAAACCGACGGCCGCGGAACTGGCCTCGGCCTCTCGATCGTGCGCGGCATCTTGGACGCACACAGCGGAACCATTCACGCCAGCAGCGAGCTCGGCGAAGGCACGGTGTTCACGCTGACATTGCCCTTGGCCGTAGTGGTTCCGACTTTGCTACCGCGCGGTTGAGGCAAAAACCTTGCGCTCCCTCCCCTGGCCAGGAAGAGCGCAGCCCGCGGGACGACGGAGCGACACCCGAGCGTCCAGCGTAGAACCAAGGCGACCGCAAGATATTGCTGACGTGACGGCGCTTGGCGACGAGTAGTAGCGGTCGACCTCGCATGACGAAAATGCTGAGAAATCTTTTTCGGAGCGAGTGATCGAAACCTGCGCGGCGCGCATTAGGCGGAGTGGTACTTCGAAGTTCACTCACAGGCGCCCTCCAGGGCCTTTTTCTTCGGTTCTTGACGCCAGCCTTGCTCGTCAGCGGGCTCGCGTGCTCGTCAGGGACAGGAGGAAACGGCAGCGGCGGCTCGTCCGGCAGCGCCGGAGCGGGTGTGGGGGCCGGTCGCGCTGGCAGCGAGAGCTCTGCTGGAACGAGCGGCAGCCCTGCAAGCAGCGGCGGGACAAGCAGCGGCGGGACAAGCAGCGGCGGGACAAGCAGCGGCGGAGCAAGTAGCGCCGGAGCGGGCAGCGGGACGTCCGGAACCTCAGCCGGCGGCGCGGCGGGATCGGTGGGTGGCTCGACAAGCGGCGGCTCCGCGAACGGTGGCAATGGGAGCGGCGGAAGCAACCCGACGGTGGACGCGAAAGCGCTCGTAAAGGCCCTGGGGGTCGGCACCAATATCGGCAACACACTCGAGAACACGACCACTTGGGAGACAGGTTGGGGACAACCCCTCATCACGCAGACCTTCATCAATGGTCTAGCAAGCCATGGGCTCAAGACGGTGCGCGTTCCGGTCGCCTGGGATACGTACGCGAACAACGGCACCATTGATGCGGCGAAGTTGGACCGCGTGAAACAGGTGGTGAGCTGGATCACCGGTGCGGGCATGTACGCCATCGTCAACATTCATTGGGACGGCGGGTGGATCAACAACGAAAAAGGCTCGCCGCCTTTCTCGCTCACGAATGAGATCAAGACCAAGTTCGCCAACTACTGGAAGCAGATCGGCACAGCGTTCAGCGGCGTCGGCCATCAGCTCATCCTGGAAGGCATGAATGAAGAGGGGAGCTGGACCACCGATGGGCAAAAGTATGGAACACCCAATATTGCGCCGCTCAACGAGATGAATCAGCTCTTCGTCACGACCGTCCGCGCGCAGGGCGGCTACAACGCGACGCGCGCGCTGCTGATCGCCGGCTTCAACACCGACATCGACAAGACCTGCGTATCCGCATTCACCGTTCCGACTGATCCCGCGGGCACGGGCAAGCTGTTCTTGTCCATCCACTATTACACGCCGTGGACCTTCACCATCAAAGACAAGAACGACGCGAACGACACGCAGCCGCTCTCTACGACGTGGGGCAGTGCTGCAGAAAAGCAAACGCTAGAGAGCTTGTTCACCAAGCTCGCGACATGCAGCAGCGACAAGAAGGTGCCGATCATCCTCGGCGAGTTCGCGGTAACCCGCGGCACGGACCCCTTCGTTCGCGAAGCCGCGTCACGAGTCGCCTGGATGACCGCGGTGGCGAAGGCCTCCGTCAGCCGGGGGATCGTGCCGGTGCTCTGGGATACGGGCTCCGAGATTGGCCGAACGGACGCGGCATTTTCCCCTGAGTTCCAGCAGGTCTTCGACAGCGTGAAGTGAACTAGGCATTCCTGCCGCGGGCTCGAGCTCCTTGCATGCTAGGTTGGTTTAGGGAGTTGAAGCGACCTCACGCCGCAAGCACTCAATGCCCGAAGGTCGACGCGGCGGCGTCGCAAAGGGCATTGGCGCGGGCCGCCGCCGGCGATTGCGGCACCAGGTGAGCGAGCTCGGCTCGCCCTCGTTGAGGCGTTGCAGCGCGCAAAGTGCCTGCGCGCTTGCGGCCCGACGCTCGACGGAAAGCAGACCGTTTGGAAACTTGCGTTGATGCCCATCCAGCGCCTTGAGCGCAGCCGCCGCGTTGCTCGGCTCGGATAAAGTTCATCCGAATACTTCCGGATATTACGTTCATGGCGAACCGCAGGTACGCGGCGATCGAGGTCTGTTGCCGAAGTAACGCCAGACGACCAGTCCGTAGCTCAGGGCTACGCCTCGCGCCCGCTACGGCGGCAGAACCGAATTCCATCAGCCGCTCAATTTTGCGGTGTCGCGCGCCGCGCTCTCGACTGGCCGGGTAGCAGCGGGCCGCGCCCGTGACGAGATTTGAAAATTGTTGAATTTATCGCGGCAAATCTGGCGCGCGGGCACAAACAATCTGTGCCCCAATGACAGTCGATGAAAGAAGTCCCTTGCCGACGCATATCGAAGCTTCTCGTTGGTTTACCGGCCCCCAGGCTCGGGTCAAGACGGCGTTGGGTTGCTTCCTGCTCCTAGCCGCCGGCTGCTCGAGCGACTCCAGCGATCCAGGAACAACTAGTGGAGGCAGCGCGAGCGGAGGCGCGGCCCACGGAGGCGCTGGAACCATGGGCAGCGCTGGGCGGGCCGGGGGCGGGGCGGCAGGCGCGGCAGCAAGCAATATCGGCGGGACGGCTGGTACAGGCGGGTTCACCGCCGGAGGCGGCGCACTCGGAGGAGCCGCAGGCTCGCCGAGCGGCGGTGGAGGCGCTGACGCGGGCAGCAGGAACGGAGGCGGGGCGACAGCGGGGGGAACGGCGGGCACGGGCGGACGGGGAGGAGCTGCTGGCTCGCCAGGCGGAGCGGGCACCGGCGCGGGCGGCATGAATGCTGGAGGCGCGCCCAGTGGCGGATCGACCGGCTACTGCCCAACCACGACGGGCACGCCCTGCAACATCATGCCCGTTGGCGATTCGATCACCGAAGGCTGCTGCGCGGCCCCGATGGGCGGCTACCGCATCGAGCTCTTCCACCAGGCATTGACGAACCACAAAAACATCACATTCGTCGGGACTCTCAGCAACGGTCCCGGAACGGTCGATGGCCAGACGTTCCCACAACATCACGAGGGCCACGGCGGTTGGAAGATTGCGCAAATTGCCGGCGTCATCGACAGCGCGATCAGCAGCTCCAAGCCACATATCGTGCTCCTGAAGATCGGGACCAACGACATCAATGGCAACGACAACATCGCCAATGCTCCCACCCGCTTGGCCAGCCTGATCGACCAGATCTGCAAAGACGCGCCCAATGCCCTGCTAGTCGTATCCGCCATCATCGCTACGACCAACGATGGCACCAACAACAACGTGCGCGCGTACAACACTGCCATCAAAGCAAAGGCCGAAGCCGCGGCTGCGGCTGGAAAGCACGTCGTGTTCGTCGACAACTACCAGGCCTTTACCGCGAACTCGAATTACAAAACCGCGCTCATGGCGGACGGCCTGCACCCGAACACCGCCGGCTACGTCGTACTGGGCGACTCCTTCTACAGCGTGATCAGCGCCTATCTGCCCGCGAAGTAGCGTACCCGCCGCGGCCCGAACGCTCAGGCCGAATCGGCGCGCGAGTCGAGGGTGCGATATGGATAGCCGCCCGTTCAGCGCATGCCTCGTCGTACGTCGACCAGCAAGTAATCGAAGGCATCGACACGAATGAGATCGCAGCGCTATCGCGGCATGACCGAGCAACTAAGGCTGAAAAATCACCACGCCCTCGGGCGGACGGAACAAGATCTTGCCGGTTTCACCCGGGCAGCCCCAGCACGTGCTCCAGTGCAAGCGGGGCCGGATCGAATCGCTGTAGGCGAAGGCGACCGGTCCAGGTTCGCTCTTCATGAAGAAACTCGCGGCGACCGAATATTCGTCGTCACCGAGCACGTGCAGCACCGCGACGAAGGCGTCGGTCTCGCCTGATTTGCCGGACACGAGCAGGAACTCTGCGCCCGCCGTGGGTCGCCAGACGAGCGGCGCGACCGTAAATAGGAAGCCCTTCTTGTCCCCGGGGCCTCGCGCCACGACCGTGTTGGCTGCGTCCGGCTCTCGGTAGAACTTCAGACCAACGATGTTTGCCGTGTGCGGATCGCGTTTGAACACCTTCTCCAGCGCCTCGCTGCTGATCTTGGCGCGGGAGAAGGTATCGCCCAACTTGGGTTCGGGCACGATGGCCGCGTTGGGCGCGCCCTTGCAGCAGCGAAAGCCCAAATCTTCGGCACGGGTCTCGCTGTCCAACGCGCGCCGTGCGGAGCAGCGGTGCTCGGGGCCGGCGGCGCTGGCGGGTGCGCCGCGGAACAAGGCGCGCGCGCCGCTGCCGTCCCTGCCGGGGATTTCACTGGCCACCCATTCACGCAGATTGCCGCCCATGGCCAGCACATCGAAGCCCGACGCGCAGCTCAGCGGCTGGCTCGCGCAACGCGCCTCCCAAGTCTTGCCGGTCGCGTAGTCCGTGCTGGTCGGTCCTTTGCAGGCGCGCTCCCATTCGAGCTCGGTGCAGAGGCGTTGGCCGTGCTCCGCGCAGTGGCGCTTGGCTTCTTCGCGGCTCACCCCCGTCAGTGGTGGACTCTTGCCGTCGTTCGGGTACGGCAAGCGATCGATCTGAAATGGCCCGAGCTCGATCGAGGTCAGGCGCGGTTCCAGCTCGGGGTTGCGCCCCGGATCCCCAGGACGGCTACCGACGTTGAAGGTGCCGCCTGGGATCTCGACTCGTTCGTTGGGCAGCGGTTCGGGCACCTTGGGCGCTGGTGACGCTGTGCTCGTCGCGCTTGCCACTGTCCCACTGCTCGACGGCTTTGGGTTTGGCTCGGTCTTCGTCCTTGGGCAGCCAACGAGCGCCCCGAGCAGAGGGAGCAAGGCAACGAATGAGCGGCGGACCCGAAACACGGGCGCGAGCTTCCCCCGGAGTTCCCTGGCCAGGCAAGGCTCTTCGGCGGCTTTTTTGGCGCTGATTCGGCATGCTGGCAAAATTTGTTAGACTCGTCGCGTGTCGATCGCAGAAGTCTCGCTGGCCGTGCCCGTGGAGCAGCGCGCGCGTTTCCTCGACCGCGCACGGCTCGTCGCCGAGCGCGCGGACGCTTGCGGAGCTTCGCAGCTCGAGCTCGAGCTTTCGTTGCGAGTGCTGGCGGTGCTGTGCGGCGCGGCGTCTGGCGCGCACGGCAGTGATTCATGAGTACCGTTCGTCTATCCGGTCGCGTCCTGTACCTGACCGAAGACGCGCAGCTACTACGCGCACAGCTCGCTGGCGAAACGCTGCGCTTCGAGGCCGAGCGCCCGCTCTTGGCGAACATCTCGACCGATGAGCTGACGCCCGCCTGGGCCTGCTACTATTACGACCAGACGCTGGCTCGCTATTGCCTGGTCGGTTTGCGCGGCGAAATCATCGCGCGCGACGCCGTTCGCGATGGTGGCTTCCAGGTGATCGTCAGCGGGCCGAGCAAGGGCTGCGGCAGCTCGCGCGAGACCGCGCCGTATGCCGAGCTCGCGTGCGGCGTGAAAGTGGTGTTCGCGCCCAGCTTCGAGAAGATTTACCTGCAGAATTGTCAGAACATCGGCCTTCTGACGAGCACGGACTTTTCGCTGCTCGAGCGCCTGGAGCAGGGCGAAGAGCTCGAGCTCAGCGAATTCTCTCGGCAGCTCTCGCCGATCTCGCGCGCGATTGTCGAGGCGGGCGGGCTATTTTCGTACAACCGCGCGCGCTTGGGCGGCGCGCTTTCGCCCGAGCTGACACGCCACGCGCCGCGGCCGATGACCCTGGCCGAAAAAATATTGGCAAGTCACGCCGTGTGCGACGCCGAACGCGGCACGCTCGGCTTACCCGCGGTGGCGCCCGGGGACGCGCTGTTTGCCCGCGCGGACCTGCGTTTCAGTCACGAATACGTGACCCCCATGGCCGACGCGCTATTTCGCGCGGGCTTCGGCGAAGAAGCGCGCGTTGCGGATCCCGACTCCCTGGTGCTGTTTCGAGATCACCTGACGTTCTTGGAGAGCGTGATGCCGGCGAAGCATCGTGCGCTCGGGCTGGTCGAGCAGTCGCGCGAGCTGGTCACCGTGCAGCAAGCGTTTGCGCTCCGTCACGGCGTGCGCTTGTTTGGCGAGGTCGAACGCGACGGTCAGCCCGCGGGCAGCGAGGCCATCTGTCACAACAAAGTGATCGAAGATTTGGCGTTGCCCGGCCAGCTAGTGATCGGCACTGATTCGCACACGTGCATGGCCGGTGTGCTCGGCTGCTTGGCCTTCGGCGTGGGCAGTACGGACATGGCCAACGCTTGGCTCACGCGCGACATTCGCGTGGATGTGCCGCAAAGCGTGCGCGTGGTGCTGCGCGGGTCGCTCGGTCAGGGCGTGTGCGCCAAAGACGTGATGCTGCTCTTGCTCGCGCGTCCCGAAATCAAGGGCGGGGGCGCCGTAGGTAAGGTCTTGGAATTCTCTGGCCCCGGCCTCGGCTCGTTGCCCCTCGGCGAGCGGGCCACATTGACCAACATGGCCGTCGAAGCCGGTGCTTTCACCGGCATCATCGCGGCTGACGAAGTCGTGATCGAGTACCTGATGAGCGCGCGCGGCGCTACGCGCGAAGAGCTCGCTGCGCGCGTGGTGCTCCCGGACGAAGGCGCACAGTACGCTTTCAGCATCGAGCTGGACCTGTCCGAAGTGCCGATCATGGTGGCCGTGCCTGGCGATCCGCGCAGCGGGATCCCGCTTTCCTTGCTGGAACAGCAGCTGGGCTCCGAGGTACGTATCGATATCGCCTACGGCGGCTCGTGCACGGGCGGCAAGGCCAGCGACATGGATCTGTATGCGTCCGTGATTCGCGAAGCACTCGAGCGTGGCCTGCGGGTGGCGCCAGGGGTGCTGTTCTACCTGCAGTTCGGCTCGCAGAGCGTGCGCCGCTATGCGGCCGAGCGCGGCTACATCGAGCTCTTCGAGCGCGTGGGCGCAAGTCTGTTGGACCCGTCCTGCGGCGCGTGCATTCGCGCGGGCCCCGGCACTTCGACTTCCGCGGAGCAGGTCACGGTCAGCGCAGTGAACCGCAATTTCCCTGGCCGCAGCGGTCCGGGTCGCGTGTACCTGGCGAGCCCTCTGGTAATCGCGGCGAGTGCCATCGCGGGCAAGATTGTCAGCGGACTCGGGCAGTGAGTCGTGCTACTCCGGCGGCAGATGCCGCAGATGCGAGAGAGCACCGCGTACCAACTGAGCCCGGGCATGTGGGCTCGCCTCGGCTACCAAGTCTTCGACGAAGAAGACGTGCTGGTCGAAACGGGCGACAGTGAGTTGTGCTGCCTGATCGGTTACGGTGTGCTCTTTCCCGCGCTCGAAGAAAAGTTGGCCGGCTTGGCGCAAGGCGCCCAGCGCACGGTGCTGCTCGGCCCCGAGCAAGCCTTCGGGCTACGCACTCCGGAAGCGCAGGTCGAGGTCGACCGCGCCGACTTCCCGGACGACGTCGCCGCGGGCGACTGCTACGAGGCCGAAGACGAGCAGGGCCGGCTGGTGCTGCTCCAAGTGCTGAACGTGAGCGAGGAGGCGGTGGTGGTCGACAGCAACCACCCCTTGGCCGGGCAAACCCTGCGCTTCGAGGTCGAGGCCCGGGAGGTCCGACCCGCCACGGAAGACGAGTTGGAGCAGGCCGAGCTACGCATTCTGACCGAAGATCCCGACCCCCAGCCGCTGATTACGCCTGAGAGCTTGCTTAGGGGGCCATCCCGGCGCTAGGAAAGGCGCCCGAGGGTCGTGGCCGACGGGCCGATGACCCGCACTACTTTTCGGATCCGATTGGGATCCGAGCTGACTGACACGGAGAGCTCATGCCGATTCCCGAGAATTTCAAGTACGACGTCCGCGTGCGCGAGCGCATGCTCAAGCGTGGTTTGCTCACCGACAGTGAGTTGACCAAGCACGTGGATGCGTTGGCCGACGTGACCGACCTGGTGGTCGAGGTCGAGCTCAAGCAGCCCGCCTTGGTCAAAGAGTCCGAGCGTGTAGAGCGCGTCGTCGTGGCTCGCGCTGCAGCGCGCCCGGTGGTCGCCCCCGTGGCCGTGCGCTCGCTGGAGGATGAACTGAACGACATCGACGACGACGAGGACGACGACGAGGACGACGACGTCAAGGTGAAGGCTGCCCCGAAGGTCGCCCCCGCCGCTGTCGAGAAAGCGCCCGCCGCCGCCGCGGAGCCTGCGCCAGCAGCTGCCGCTGCAGACGAAGACGAAGACGATGACGATGATGACGACGACGAGGACGAAGAAGACGACGAGAAAGCGGAGAGCGAGACGTGAGCCAAGGCCACGGCGAACCCGACTCGAGTTCGGCGTCACAGTCGGACGACTTGCCCGCGGTGGATTTCACGACCTTCGTGTTGTCCTTGAGCCACTCGGCTCTGCTGCATCTGGGCGATGCTCCGCATCCGACGGGTGGCGTGAATGAAGAAGTCGATTTGCCGATGGCCCGCCAAACGATCGATCTTTTGGCGCTGATTCAAGAGAAGACCCACGGGAATCTGACGGGGGCCGAAGAGCAAATGCTGACGCAGGCGCTCTACGACCTCCGGCTCCGCTTCGTGGAAGTCTCGCAAAAGCACAAGTGACTCGGGTGACACGGGCCCGCATCGTTCTCGCGACGCTGCTCGCGGGGTTTACCCTGTTGGGGGGCTGCAAACGCCTCTCGACGGTCAGCAGTAGTACGGGACCAGCAGCGCTGCCCTCGGGCGCGCTGCCCGTGGCTGCGACCGCGCTGCCTACGCTGTCGCCCCTGCCAGCTCCGTTGCCGGGCGCGCGTGCGCCGCAAAGCTTCGCAGATCTCGCCGCCAAGGCGGATCCCGCGGTCGTGTTCGTGAAGACCCTGCAAGAGCGGCGTGGTGCGTCGGGTCGCCGGCGCGTGGTGGGGCAAGGGGTCGGCACCGCGTTCGTGTACGACCCCAATGGGTTGATCATCACGAACAACCACGTGATCGACGAGGCCAGCGACATTCACGTGATCTTCGGCCGTAAGCGCGAGGTCAAGGCGACCGTCGTGGGTCGCGACCCACGCACGGACATCGCGGTGCTGCGCGTCGAGGAAAAGAATCTGCCCTATTTGCCCTTGGGCGACTCGGACGCTCTGCGCGTTGGCGACTGGGTCGTGGCCATCGGCAATCCGTTCGCCCTCGCGCATACGGTTTCGGCGGGCATCTTGTCGGCCAAAGGCCGCACGCTGGCCGACGTCAATGGCCTCGATGAATCCGGCTATTATGACTTCTTGCAGACCGATGCCAGTATCAACCCCGGCAACTCCGGTGGTCCGTTGCTGGATATGGGGGGCAACGTCATCGGCATCAACACCGCCATCCGGGCTCAGGCGAACAGCATCGGGTTTGCGATCCCGATCAACATGGTCAAGGAGCTGCTACCGCGTGTGCTGAAAGATGGGCACATCAAACGCAGCGCGATCGGTGTGCACGTTTCGTCCGTGTTGCCCGACGACATGGAGCGGCTCAAGCTCACGGACGAGAACGGCGCGTTGGTGCGCGTGATCGTCCCGGGCGGTCCGGCGGATCGCGCCGGTCTGCAGGTGGACGACGTGATCCAGGCGTTCGACGGTGAATCGCTCACTGGCCCGGAGCGGCTGCGTTGGGTCGCGAGCTTGGCCGGTGTAGGAAAGGCTGCCACCTTGCGCGTCGTTCGCGGTGGTCGGACCTTCGATCTCAAGGTGACGCTCGTGGAATTGCCGGACGAGGCGGGGGCTTCACCAGGCGAAGACGCGCCGTAGCGTTTGAATCGTTCCCAGACGCCATTTTTGTTGCCACCCTGGAAAATATTCGCATGTGCACGGCTTTCTTCTCGCTTCGACGCGCTACGCCGGGGAGCAGGCGCAAAGCTCGAGCGTACACTGGAGCGTGATGGCGTCCCCGGCTCGCGGCACTCTGCCCTCGCTGGCCTCCCTCGTGGAGATCGGTGCGGCGCCGCCGCAGCCCGAACTCGCGCCGCGTGAACCCAACGCGGATCGAATCGTCACCGGGGTGAATAGTCCTGCCGCGTTGGCGTCAAACCGAACGAGCCGAGAGCTCGAAGCGGAGCAGGATCGTGTCCTCATTGAAAGCGCCCAAAAAGGCGACAAACTCGCGTTCAAGCAGCTGGTGCAACGCCACCAGCGGCGCGCCTTCGCGATCGCCCTGGGCCTCCTACGCGACGAGCAGGATGCGCGTGAGGTCGTCCAAGAAGCATTTTTGCGCGTCCACCGCGGTCTCGATTCCTTTCACGGCGGATCCGCGTTCTTTACCTGGCTGTACCGGATCGTCACCAATCTCTCGATCGACCTCATGCGCAAGCCCGGCCGGCGCGAGGCCGAGCTGGATGAGAGCAGGGAGATTGATGAGGCGGATATCCCACTCCTCAGCCGGATCGACGGCGCGGACCCGCTCGACGTTCTGCGCCGTGGCGAGATCCGAAACAAGCTCGAAGCGGCCCTGTCCGCGCTTCCGGCCTACCATCGCGGTGTCATCGTGATGCGCGAAGTCGAAGGCCTGAGCTATGAAGAGATGGCGGAAGCCATGGGCGTGTCCAAAGGCACGATCATGAGTCGCCTGTTCCACGCTCGCCAAAAGCTGCAACGCGCTTTGGCGGATTGCTACGCCGAAGAAGTCGCGCCTTCGATCCGGAGGCAAGCGCCATGAGCGTCTCGCGTGAACAGCTGATGCGCTATCACGACGGCGAGCTGCCGGAGGCCGAGGCGCGCCTCGTCGAAGCCGCGCTCGACCAAGAGCCGGCTTTGCAGGAAGAGCTCGAGGCCTACAGCGAGCTCGGCAGCTTCGTCAGAGCGTGGGATCAAAGCAACGCAAGCAAGCTGGCCTCGTTCGACATCTCGGACAGCGTGCTCGCGGCGATCGAGCCGCCGCGCGCGCGCGTTCATTCGTTGCTGCCGCGCATCGCCACCTGGGTCTCCTTGAGCGCAGCGATCGCCGCCGGCTCGGTGCTCGTGGTTCGTTCGTGGTCGGCCGCTCCGCTGGCGCGTCCCGGCGCGGGCGCTTCCTCCGTTCAGCAAGCCGAGCGCGCGGGCTCGGCCTCGCCCAGCGCCTCGACCGCCGAACTCACCGTCCCTGAACTCACGGTCCCTGAACTCACTGTCCCCGACCTCTCGGCCGTGCTGGGCACCGAGGGCGAAGAAGCAAAGACGCCAGCCACGATCGAGTCGGTCGATTTCGGTTCGAACACGGGTGAGGTCTTCGTAGTATCTACGGATTCATCGGAAACCCCCGTGGTCTGGATGCCCGACGACGGGGAGCCCGAAGAGGACAATGAGGACAGGTCCGAGTCGTTATGAAGCGTGTCTCGCTTGCGCTCTGTTCGTTGGTCGCCGTACTGACGCTGCCGGCCTACGCCGGCGGTGGTCACGCACCGGCGGGCGCAGCTAGCGGGCCTCCCGCGGCCAGTGGCGCGCCCGCACCCTCAGCGCGCCCCGGTGCCGAGCAGCCGCTGCTCACCGAGGTCCTCATTCTGCACGCCACCAACGAGCAAAAGGGCATCGATCCGCGCATCGGTAAGCTCCCCGAACTCGGCAAGCCGCCCTTCTCCAACTACGACAGCTACCAAGTCCTGGATCGCGCGCGTCTACCGCTGAAGAAGGACGCCCCCCAGAACCTCAAGCTGCCCAACGGCCGCACCCTGCAAGTGCGTTTGCTAGAAGAGCTCGGGCCTGATGCCGTGCGCCTGTCCGCCAGCATCAATCGCCCCAGCGGCAAGGAATTTTTGCCGCTCTTGGAGGTGAAAGCGCACGTTGGCCAAGCCTTCATCGTCGCCGGCCAGAGCCACAAAAAAGGCATCCTGGTGCTCGTCATCCGCGTCGTGAAATAGCTCAATCACGCCGCCCGAGCGTGAGAGTGGGCGCCCGCGATCCAGCAGCGCACCCCCCAGCCGCGCAAGCGTTCACCGCTCGGTTCAAGTGCGGAGCGAGCGCGCACAACGCACACAGGTGCAGCTCGCCGCGAGCAATGCGCTCAAATGCCTCGGGGAATCGCCGACACACCCGCGCCGCCGAAACTCGCCGACCCGCCGTGCCTTCACTCATCCCGAGCGCTTCGACGCATATGCAAACAGCGACGAAAATCCCAACTGGAGATGGATCATGCGCTGCTCGACCTCCACGAGGTGCGCGAGCAATTGCGCTGTCAGGTCGTTGCTCTGCCGAGCTAGTTCCGACAACTTCGCCAACAGTTCCGAATTCCCCATTCCCAGCAGTCGATAGCGATTCCCCATGTCTCTTGTCTAACACGCGACATTTCGAGCCTCACATTCGTCCACGACGCTCGTTTGTTCGACAAAACGGCGGCAAACTCGATCATGCGCGCGAAGCGCATGCATCACGAAACCTCGCGCAAACAAGAAGCAAAGCTCAACGCACTCTCATCGACGGCGCAACCGGCCGCCAAAAACCTGTCCACAAAAATCGCCAAAAAAAAAACAGCTCGAGAATCATCATCAACCACCGACCCCGCAGCAAGGGCGGACCGAACAAGTGATGCGCGCATCTCCGTTCCCGTCGCGTCCACCCCGTCCCACGCCTGCGCGAATTACTTGTGAGGCCGCACGCAAGCCGCCGACACGGTCTCCGTCGAGCAAGCATTCGCTCGGCGGCGCACCACGAAGACCTCGTCCGAGCCGAGCCGAGCCCCTTCCGGTCTGCACCCGTAAGTGCAGCCAAAATCGTCACCTCAACCGTCGAGACAGCAAGGGCGGACCGAACAAGTGGTCGATGAAGAACACAGCCGGCGGATGCGCGCATCTCCGTTCTAGTCACTTCCACTCTGTCCCACGCTTGCGCGAATCACTTGTGAGGCGCACGCAAGCCGCCGAGACGGTTCCGTCGATCACAGATGCCAAATGTCAACACGCTCGGCGCATGCTGGGCATCCAGCCCGAGCAACGCCATCTGCTAGTCCTGCGCGCAGGCCGCACACACGCCGCCGACACGGTCACCGTCGAGCAAACCTTCGCTCGGCCGCGCTCCACGAAGACCGAGTCCGCGCCGTGCCCAGCGTATGTTCGTTGAGGCCGCTCCACCTGGCGCAGTCACTCGGCTGTCGGGTCGTTTCCATTCGACGTCGGGAGACCTGGCCGATCTGCCGATCGCCGGGGTCATGGATCCATTCCAGACACCGGGCTAGGTGACGGTGGCCGCAGGACCGCGACGCGTTCATCGATACGGCCAGGGCGCTTGGCGTAGGGCCGAGGTCGGAACCTCAACCATCGAATCATCAAGGGCGGACCGAACCGTGATGCGCGCATCTCCGTTCTCGTCGCATTCCACCGTGCCCAGCGCTCGTTCGTTCAGATAGCTCCGACTCGCGAAGTCCAGACCGAGGCGGGAGCACGACGCACTGTGAGCTGCGATGCTGGATCGCGAGCGCCCACCTCGGCACGTTTACGGAGAGCGCTGCTAGGCCAAGCCGACGTACAGGTGTTGCACGTCGTCGTCTTCATCGAGCGCGGCCAAGAAGGCTTCGACCTCGGCTCGGGCTTCGCCCTCGAGCTTGACCGGATTTTTGGCGACCCAGATTTGAGTGGCGGCCGTGACGCCCCAACCGCGCGCGCCCAGCGCCTTGACCACCAAGTCCAGGTCTGTTGCTTCGGTGATGAAACGGTACAGGCCCTCTTCCGCCAGCTCGACCTCTTGCGCGCCGGCTTCGATCGCGGCTTCTTCCGCGTCCTCGCCCGCCGCGGGCGGCGTCGCTTCGACGGCGCCACAGCGGTTGAAGTCCCAGCTCACCGAGCCGCTGGCACCGAGCTGCCCCTTCTTGAACAGAAGGCGCATGTTGGGCGCGGTGCGATTCTTGTTGTCGGTCAGGCACTCGACAATCACCGGAACTTGGTGCGGGGCGAAGCCTTCGTAGAACACGGTCTCGTGTTGGGCTTGGCCGTCCAGCAATCCGGCGCCCTTCTTGATGGCGCGCTCCAGAGTTTCGCGAGTCATCGAGGCGCGCTTGGCCTGTTCGACCGCCAGGCGCAGGCGCGAATTGCTCACCGGATCCGGTCCTCCGCTGCGGGCGGCGACCATGATTTCCTTGGCCAGCTTGGTAAAAAGCCGACCCTTTGCGTCAGCGCCTTGCTCGCGGCCTTTTTGCTTCCATTGCGCACCCATGCGCGGCGTTTAACAGTTCACAGGGCAATGCTCAACTCGAACGCGTTGCCGTTGCCGCTGGGCGGGGCCACAGCGCGCACTTCTGCTCCGGAAGCCTCCGCCGCCAAGCGAGCCGCATATAGGCCAATGCCGCGGCTATACCGGGCCCCCACCTGCCCCTTGGCTGACACTTGCCCCTCCGCAGTGAACGCCTTTTCCTCGAATTCACCGACGACTCGGGCGCCGCCGTCTTCCACCAGCACCACGACCCGGGAGGGCTCGGCGCGGGCGGAGATGCGCACCGGCAAGCCATCTTGAGCGTGCTGGATGCCGTTCTTGATCAAGTTGCCCAGAGCCCGTCCGAGCATTTCTCGACTCGTGGCGAGCTTCACGTCCGCGTCGGCGGTTGCCGTGAACTCGACGCGCACGCCATAACTGACGGCGAGCGAGCGCGAGCGCGACAACGAATCGGCGATCAAGTCTCGCACCGTGAACGAGTTCTGCTCGAAGCGCCGCTCACCGCGTAGCGCGAGTGAGAGCAGCTCCACGTTATCGATGATGTGGCCGAGCGCTTCGCACGACGCCGAAACGTCCTCCAAAGCTTCTTTGGCGTCCTCGCCGCTGGTGTCGCGCGAGGTCTGCAAGAAGCTCGCGTTGCTATGCAGCGCTGAAAGCGGGTTTCGCAGATCGTGCACTATCAGCCCGAGCAGGCCGCCAACCAAGTCCGACTCCAAGCGATCTGTCGCCATCAGCTTGGTAGCGTACTGACTTGTGCGGGGCGAAGTAAGCCCCGCCTCGCGATTCGGGGTTGGCATGCGCCGCCGACGCGCGCGCGCCGCGCTCCAATCAGCCGAGCCCTAGGCCGTGCCGCGCCAAAAACGCCGAAATTCGAGCCGAGATTTCGCGATGGTGCTCGAGTGGGGCAAGGTGTGTCCCGCTCGCTATCACCTCCAGCTCGGCACCGGGTATGGCGTGGGCCATGGCTTCCGAAACAGCCGCGGGGGTGAAGGAGTCTTTGGCGCCCGCGATCACCAGCACCGGCACGCGGATCTGAGCCAGCAGATCTTCTGCGGAGTGCTCCCCTGCTGCGCGCAGCATGCGCAGGAACAGTTCGAAATCTACTATCGATACGTGTTGAAAGTACGGCTCGACGTCTTCCAAGCGCACGTTCGCGAGGTTGATGTCACCGGTCAGGCGAGCAACCGCGATCGCGATTTTTGGCGGCACGCTCGACCAGATGGCGCGCGCCGCGATCGGGTGCATCGTTGCAAATTCGATCAGGTTCGGCAGCACCGAGGCCAGCATCTCGCTGCCCTTGAAGGTGTACGTGACCCGGCCAAAGCTGCCGCAGAGCAACACCAGCGCGGCGACTCCCTCGGGCCTCCGGCGATAAGCTTCGAGCGCGACCTGAGTGCCGAGCGAGTGACCGATCAGAACGACGGGGGGATCACCAAGCTCACGGCGCACCGCGTCCACGTCGTCTGCCAAAGCATGAACGCCGATTTGTTCGGTATCTATGGGCAGGCCGCTGCGCCCATGCCCTCGGTAGTGAGAGTGAGCGACGTCCAACGAGCCAGCAAGCTCGTCCCAAAGGTACTTCCAAATGAACCCATCGCAAGCGAGCCCATCACAGAGCAACGCCGTCAGCCGCGAGGGCCTCGATGAATCGACGCCACCAGGCACGCTGAGCGGTTCAGCGCGCCTGGCCTGGCGATGGAAGTAGAGCCGAGTTCCGTCGGCGCCTCGAGCGAATGACTCTATTGACCCAGGAGGGCTAGAGGAGCCAGACGAGCCGAAAGCGCCCGCGGAATCAGGTTGCGGCTTCTTCCTCGTCGTCACTGATGTCGTTCACACTCGGGATCTTCTTGATCTCGAGACGAGCCATCTTCCAAGCTCGCTGTACAACCCAGGAAAGAGAGCGATCGAGCCGCGCAGCCTCGTCCTTGATTTCCTGAAGCATGGCTTCCGGGAAATACAGGCTCTGTTTGCGCTTATCGCTGCCGGCAGTTTTGTTGGAGTCGTGGTCGGCCAAGCGTGTACCTCTGTGTGGGGGGGTGTCACCCGACACCAGGGAAAAATGAACTATCACCCACAGCCTCGCGAAATCAATCACGAAATGCGCGTGGGCCAGAACTATGCACCAAACCGCGACAAATCGCCAAATTCAACGCCATCGAGCGATCGCGTCGAGCACCGAGAACGAACCCAGACACAGGAACTGCGCGGGCGTGTATCGTCGGGCCATCGTGTCCGCCATGTCCGCAAGATCGCGCGCGTTTTTTAGAGTCTCGCGGCTCGCGCCGTTGGTTTCTGCGGCCATTTTGGGTGTGCTCGTCAGCCACTTTGCGCACGCGGGCAGCGAGCGCGAAAGCCCCTACCGCGTGGTCGAGCAATTGGGACGCGTCTTGGTATGGATCGAGAACGAATACGTCGACCCAGTCGATCGCAAGCGTCTACTCGAAGGCTCGATCAAAGGCATGGTCGCCGAGCTCGATCCGCACTCGTCGTACATGCCCGCGGAAGACTACGCGATTTTTCAGGGCGACACCGAAGGGCACTTCGGTGGCGTCGGTGTCGAGGTGGATTTCGGCGACGAGTACGTGACCGTGATCGCGCCGATCGAAGGCTCACCCGCCGAACGCGCGGGCGTGCGCTCGGGCGATCGCATCCTCGCGATCGACAACGTGAGTGTGCGCGCCAGGCCCTCGATCGAACTCGTGAGGCAAATGCGCGGTGAGCCCGGCAGCCACGTGCTGCTCACGATCCGTCGCACGGGCTCGGAGAAGCTCCTCTACCTGACACTCACCCGCCAAGTGATCACGGTCGCGAGCCTATCGAGCAAGTTGCTCAAGGGCGGCATCGGCTACCTGCGCATCAAGACTTTTCAAACCGGCACGCACGCCGAATTCCTCGATCATTTTGCGAAATTACGCCGAGAAAACGGCGGTGATTTGAGCGGCATCGTGCTCGACATGCGCAACAATCCGGGCGGCTTGGTCAACGAAGCCAGCGCCATCGCGGACGATTTTCTGACCAGCGGCGTGATCTACACCACGCGCCGCCGCGGCAAGATCGTGGACGAAGTGCGAGCCGACGGCGGGGGCGCCGCACGCCGCGGGCCACTCGTCGTCTTGGTCAACGAGTTTAGCGCCAGCGCGGCCGAGCTGGTCGCGGGCAGCATCCAAGACAATCACCGCGCGACCTTGGTCGGCGCCAAGACATTCGGCAAAGGTTCGGTTCAGACCATCATCGATCTGCCGGACGGCGCTGGCCTGCGTCTTACAACCCTGCGGTATTACACGCCCAGCGGTCGCGCGATCCAAGAGCAAGGGGTCATTCCCGACGTACTCATCCCGGGCGCTACACCCGCCGAAACCTTCGGCGTCGTGCGCGAAGAGAACCTGGACAACCACTTGCCGCCGGTCGAAGGCGCGGCCCCCAAAGTGGTCGCCCCTTCCCTCAAGGTGCCAATCGATACGCCGCCCTCGAAAGACGCCCCCGCCCCGGGCCTCGAGGTTGACCTCGGCGTGGCCCGCACCGTCCCGGTCGACCCGCGCACCGGCCCCGACGGCGCCCTCAGCGTCGCTTACCAGATCGTAACCGGCACCTATAAGCGCCCCCCCGCGCCGCCCGCGACGCTGTAAGCCAAGCGCAATCGAGAATTCTGGGCTAGCGGGCGCGCGCACGCGCGCTCCGTCACATAGCCCGATCACCGCCCCGCCGACCGAGTTGAAGCGCTTGCAGGACTCGCGCTCGGCGGCGGAGGTGAATTGATTGCTCGAATCACACCCCCCGGCGGAGGTGCACTCATTGCTCGAGTCACGCCCGCCGGCGGAGGTGCGCCCATCGCTCGAATCACACCCGCCGGCGGAGGTGCGCCCGCTGCTCGAATCACACCCGCCGGCGGAGGTGCACTCAGTGCTCGAATCACACCCGCCGGCGGAGGTGCACCCATCGCTCGAATCACACCCGCCGGCGGAGGTATGCCTGTGCTCGAATCACGCCCGCCGGCGGAGGTATGCCTGTGCTCGAATCACGCCCGCCGGCGGAGGTGCACCCATCGCTCGAATCACGCCCGCCGGCGGAGGTGCACTCAGTGCTCGAATCCACCCGCCGGCGGAGGTGCGTTCATCGCTCGAATCACACCCGCCGGCGGAGGTGCACTCAGTGCTCGAATCACACCCGCCGGCGGAGGTGCACTCAGTGCTCGAATTACACCCGCCGGCGGAGGTGGGCCCATCGCTCGAATCACACCCGCCGGCGGAGGTAATCGAATACCCCAGATTCACACCCGCCGGCGGAGGTGCGCCCGCTGCTCGAACACCCGCCGGCGGAGGTGCGCCGCTGGCGCAGATAACACGCCGCCGGAGGCGGGTTCGCGTCAGGGGATCGGAACACGACGCCGAAGGCTGCGACGCCCTCGGCCGTGTTCCGTGACCATCAACCCTTTTCTCGACCCTTGACCTGGTTGGGCGCGGCGGCCATCGCGGCCAAGAGCTCACGGTTCATCTTGGCGATGAAGCCGATGTTGATCTCTTTCGGGCAGGCCGCTTCGCACTCTTTGTGGCTGGAGCAGTGACCGAAGCCCTCTGCGTCCATTTGCGCGACCATCTTGCGGACGCGGTCCGCACGTTCCGGCGCGCCCTGCGGGAGCAGCGCCAAGTGCGAGATCTTGGCGGCCGTGAACAGCGCGGCGGAAGCGTTCGGGCAGGCTGCGACGCAGGCGCCGCAGCCGATGCAGGCCGCGGCTTCGAACGCTTCGTCGGAGGCGAGCTTTTGTACGGGCAGCGAGTTGGCTTCGGGGGCGGCGCCAGCGCGCACGGAGATGTAACCGCCCGCCTGAATCACGCGATCGAAGGCGCTGCGGTCGACCACCAAGTCGCGCACGACCGGAAAGGCCGCGGCGCGCCAGGGTTCAATCGTGATCTCGTCGCCGTCATTGAACGAGCGCATGTGCAGCTGGCAAGTGGTGGTGCTCTTGGCGGGGCCGTGGGGCACACCGTTGATCACCATGCCGCACGCGCCGCAGATGCCTTCGCGGCAGTCGTGGTCGAAGGCGATCGGCGCTTCACCTTTTTGTGCGAGGCCTTCGTTCACCACGTCCAACATTTCCAGGAAGGACATGTGGTCGTTGATGGCTTTGGCTTCGTAGCGCACGAAGGCGCCCGGTTCTTTCGGGCTCTTTTGGCGCCAGACGTTGAGCACCAAGTTCATCAAGCGCGCCATTACTTGTAGCTCCTCTGGCTGGGATGCACGTATTCGAAGTTGAGCGGCTCTTTGTTCAGCTTGGGCGCGTTGGTCGCGCCGCTGAACTCCCAGGCCGCAACGTACGAGAATAGCTCGTCGTTGCGCTTGGCTTCGCCTTCTTCCGTTTGATGCTCTTCGCGGAAGTGTCCGCCCGCGGATTCTTCGCGGTTGAGTGCGTCGATGCACGTGAGCTCGGCGAGCTCGAAGAAGTCCGCGACGCGGCCAGCTTTTTCGAGCATGCCGTTGAGCTCTTCGCCGCTGCCGACGATGCTCAAGTCACTGTAGAACTGCTCACGCAGCTCGGGGATTTTTCCGAGCGCGAACTTCAGGCCCTCTGCGGTGCGGCCCATGCCGCAGTGGTCCCACATCAAGGTGCCGAGTTCGCGATGATACGATTCCGGCGTGCGCTTGCCGCCGATGCTCAAGAGCTGCTTGATGCGCGCTTCGACCTCCGCGACCGTGCGGCGCACGTCCGGGTGCGACTCATCGATGCCGCCCGGCTTCACGCCCGCGAGGTAGTTGGGCACCGTGACCGGCAACACGAAGTAGCCGTCGGCCAAACCCTGCATCAGCGCGCTGGCGCCCAAGCGATTGGCGCCGTGGTCGGAGAAGTTGGCTTCACCGCCCACGAATAGGCCAGTGATCGTGCTCTGCAGGTTGTAGTCCACCCACAGACCGCCCATCGTGTAGTGGATGGCCGGGTACATGCGCATCGGCACTTCGTACGGGTTTTCACCGGTGATGCGCTCGTACATCTGGAACAGATTGTCGTAGCGCTCGGCCACCGTGTCGCGCCCGAGGCGCTTCACCGCGTCGCCGAAATCCAAGTACACACCACGGCGAACGCCGCCGACCTCCGGGCCCACGCCCTTGCCTTGGTCGCACATGTCCTTGGCGCGCCGCGACGCGATGTCACGCGGGACCAAATTGCCGAAGCTCGGGTACAGGCGCTCGAGGTAATAGTCGCGGTCGCCTTCCGGGATCGTCTTCGGATCCTTCGTGCAATCGGCGGCGTTCTTCGGCACCCAAACGCGGCCGTCGTTGCGCAGCGACTCGCTCATCAAGGTGAGCTTCGACTGATAATCGCCGCTTTGCGGGATGCAGGTCGGGTGGATCTGCGTGAAGCAGGGGTTGGCGAAGTACGCGCCGCGGCGATGCGAGCGCCAGGTGGCGGTGGTATTGCAGCCCTTGGCGTTGGTCGAAAGGTAGAACACGTTGCCGTAGCCACCGCTGCACAGCACCACCACGTCCGCCGTGTGGGCTTCGATCTTGCCGGTAACCAGATTGCGCGTGACGATGCCGCGCGCCACGCCGTCGACCGTGATCAGATCCAGCATCTCGGTGCGCGGATGCATCTTCACGGTCTTGGCTTCGATCTGCTTGGCCAAAGACTGATAGGCGCCGAGCAACAGCTGCTGCCCGGTTTGGCCGCGCGCGTAGAACGTGCGCGCCACTTGCGCGCCGCCGAAGCTGCGATTGCCCAGCAAACCGCTGTATTCACGCGCGAACGGCACACCCTGCGCCACGCACTGATCGATGATGTTCACGCTCAGCTCGGCCAAGCGGTACACGTTCGACTCGCGCGCGCGGAAATCTCCGCCCTTTACGGTGTCGTAGAACAGGCGATACACGCTATCGCCGTCGTTCTGATAGTTCTTGGCGGCGTTGATGCCGCCCTGCGCGGCGATGCTGTGCGCGCGGCGGGGGCTGTCCTGATAACAGAAGCAGGACACGTTGTAGCCGAGCTCACCCAGGGTGGCCGCGGCCGCGCCGCCCGCCAGACCCGAGCCGACCACGATCACCTTGTATTTGCGACGGTTGGCCGGGTTGACCAACTTGCTCTTGAAGCGAGCCTCGTTCCAGCGCGCTTCAATCGGACCTGTGGGTGCACGAGCGTCTAGTTGCATCAGGGAGTTACTTTCGATTTCAGAAACGCTCGGCTCACTTCACGAGGCCTAGAAGCACCGTGAGCGGCAAGAACACGTTGCCGGCGGTGACCAGGAAAGCGAGACCACGAGCGACGAGCTTGAGGCGCGCGTTGTAGCGCGGGTGGTTGAAGCCGATCGACTGCAGCATGCTGAAAGCCCCGTGATAGAGGTGCATGCTGAGCATCAAGTTCGCGAACACGTACAGCACGACGACCCAGGGGATCGAAAAGGCGTGCACGAAGTTCGAGTACACGTCTTCCGGGACATGCTCGTAATCGCCGAGCGCGGTACCCGGGAACGTGAAGTGCGCGAGGTGGAAGACGATGTACGCGAGCAGGATCGGCCCGGTGTACTTCATCATCAGCCCGGCGTAAGTCGCGGACAGGTTCTTCTTGACCTTGTACGCCACGGGCCGCGCGGCGATGCTCTTGCCATACAGCTCGAGCACGATCACCGTGTGCACGATCAGCGCGCCGAGCAACACCGTGCGCGTGCCCCAGAGCAGGATCGCGTTGTGCTTGATGCCTTCGGCGTAGCCGTTGAACACCTCCGGGCCCAACAGCACCTGGAGGTTGCCGAGCATGTGGCCGATGACGAACCCGAATAGGATTACGCCGCTGACTGCCAACGCCGCCTTCTTACCGACGGACGTATCGAACAGCGTGAGAGCTTTTTGTGTAGCCATGTCTGACGTGCACGGAGCCGCCGTGCCGCGAGGAATTGGGGGTGCTTTAGCACTTGCGCGCGCTAAATTCACCCTTTCCTCACCTTAAGCACACACGGCTCCGCACACAGCTACCGAGCCCCACAATCGGCCAGTGGGCCCGCAACTTTCACCCTGCGGGATGCGCTCGGCGAGGCGGAACGGGCACACGCGCACTCACCCACCTCGCCGGTCTCGAATCGCGCTTAGTTCACGGAAATGGGCCCCGCGATCGTCGCCGGAATGCCGACGGCGGCACGGGTGACCGGGGTGAGCACCCAGCCGGTGTTCGCGCTTCCGCCACTACAACTGCCGTAGTTCCAAAGCGAAGTGCCGGTGAATGAAACCGAAGTCGCAAGCCCGCTGGCATCCAGATTCGCAAACTTGTACAGCTGGTCCCCTTTGGACACCCAGGTGAGGAACTTGCCGCTCACCTTGGTCCCGCCGGTTCCACCTTCATTCAACCACGCCGTGGTGCCGGTGCAGCTCGCCGCATTGAAGTAGACTTGGCTGTCGAAGTACGCGCCGGCCCAACTGATGCTGTAATAGTACCCGGCGCTGTTTTTGATCGTGACCGCGTAGCTGTCGACGTAAGTAGCAGTTCCGAGCGTGACGCCGTTGGCGTCGACCACAGTTGGCCCGGAGCTACTGGCGCCATTGCAAGCGTAGTTGGTCTGGGTGATTTCGCCGGCGTCCAATGTGTTGTTGGAGTTGGTGTCGAGGCCGCTCTGAAATTTGGTGCCGCCGTTGGCGCAGGTGGCGCCCGCGGCCTGGGTAGTCATCGTCAGGAGCAGCTTGCTGCCGGTTGCGCCCGTCGCACCGGTCGCACCGGTTGCGCCCGTCGCACCTGTCGCACCGTTCGGCCCAACGGGCCCGGTCGGTCCCGTTGGTCCCGTCGCTCCGGTTGGTCCCGTTGATCCGGTCGGTCCCGTCGCACCAGTGGGTCCGGTCGCGCCGATCGGTCCGGTCGCGCCGATCGGTCCGGTTGGTCCGGTCGGTCCGGTCGCACCGGTCGGTCCCGCAACGCCCGTTGCGCCCGTAGTTCCCGTTGCGCCGGTCGGCCCGGTCGGTCCGGTCGGCCCAGTGGCCCCGGTCGCGCCCGTCGCCCCCGTTGCACCCGTCGCGCCAGCGCCCGTTGCGCCCGTCGCACCTGTTGCGCCCGTTGCACCTGTTGCACCCGTCGCACCTGTTGCGCCGGTCGCGCCCGTTGCACCCGCACCTGTCGCCCCGGTCGGCCCGGCGGGACCCGTTGGCCCGGTCGCGCCGTCATTTCCGGCCGGACCCGTAGGCCCCGCCGCACCGTCCGCGCCAGTATTGCCCTTCGGACCCGTGTCACCCTTCGGCCCGGCGCCGCCATTGCACGAATAATTCGTCGTCGGCTCGTCGTGGTCGAGCCTGCCGTTGTTGTTCGAGTCGATTCCGATATCGATTTGAATGCCACCATCCGGACAATTCGGATCGCCCACGTCCAACGTCGTCGTTTCCACGAGCGCGTTGACGATTTCTCCGCAAACGTAGGCCGCGCTGCTCACTTCGTCGTCGTCGAGCTTGCCGCTGTTGTTCTTGTCGAGCCCCATCTCGATCTTGGTGCCGCCGTTCGCGCAGTTGTCACCACTCGGCTCAGGTGTATTTCTGGTCAACGAGCTCGAGCCCGGAGCACCATCCGAGCCGGAGCAAGCCGGCACGGTCGACGCCAAAATTGCAAACCCGAACAATCCGAATTGTTTTCTGAAACGCATCTGCACTCCTATTTTCTCGCAGTGGGCACAGCGCCAACCGCGTTTTTCCTGCGAAAAGAGAGCCAAATCACTGAGCCGCAGGCGAAGCTCGAGCCTCACGCTCGATCTGTTCGGAGCGCGAAGAGACAGCTACGCGTCGCCTGCTCTCGCATGGTCTTCTCGGGTCCGCCCTAGCTGGGACCACATGGCACCCCAATACGGGACGCTCATGTATCGATTAAGGACGATTCGACGTCACAATCTGCAACGGTCGCTTCGAACGAAAAACGCGGTCGCGAGTGGGGCGCGTTCGCAACTCTTTCGCAAGACCGACTGCTGCAATCATGCGCACTGTTGCAGCTCGTTACAGTGTTCGACTCGAAGCATGGCGGATCTCGTCGATCAGCCGTGCGCGATTCTCACGCACGGCGACGGAACCGCATGCACGGCGCGCTCACTACGCGCCGTGCACACGAAGACGATGCTTATGCAGCGCCCTTGAGCAACTGGCGGAGCACGAATTGCAGAATGCCCCCGTGCTTGTAGTAATCGAGCTCGACCAAGGTATCGATGCGCGCCAACGCTTCGAACTTCTTCTCGGTGCCGTCGGATGAACTGGCGGTGATGGTCAGCTTGACGCCGGGTGCCAAACCAGAAGCCACGCCAGCAATCGCGAACGTCTCTTCGCCAGATAGGCCGAGACTCTCGCGGTTCTGACCGTCCAAGTATTGCAGCGGGAGCACGCCCATGCCGATCAAGTTGCTGCGGTGGATACGTTCGTAAGACTCGGCAATCACCGCGCGAATGCCGAGCATGAAGGTGCCCTTGGCCGCCCAGTCACGCGATGAGCCGGAGCCGTACTCTTTGCCGGCCAAGATCACGAGGGGCGTGTTGTCCGCCTTGTACTTCATGGCGCCGTCGTAAATCGACATCTGCTCGCCAGTCGGCAGATAGCGGGTCACGCTGCCTTCGACGCCGGGCACGAGTTGATTGCGCAGGCGCACGTTGGCAAACGTGCCGCGCATCATCACCTCGTGATTGCCGCGGCGCGCGCCGTATTGATTGAAGTCTGCGGGTTTGACGCCGTGCTCGACGAGATACGCGGCGGCCGCCGAGTTCTTGGCAATGTTGCCGGCCGGCGAGATGTGATCGGTGGTCACCGAGTCACCCAGCACCGCCAGCACGCGCGCGCCCGAGATGTCTTTGATCGGCGCGGGCTCGATGCTCATGTTCTCGAAGAACGTGGGCTTGCGCACGTAGGTGCTGTCTTCCGACCACGAAAAGCGGCTGCCCTCGGGAACGGGCAAGGCGCGCCACGCTTCGTCGCCCGCGAACACATTGGCGTACTCTTCGCGGTACATCTTCGAGGTCACGTGCGTCTGCACGGTCTCGGAGATGTCTTTGGTGGAGGGCCAAATGTCCTTCAGGAACACGTTCGTGCCGTCCGGCGATTGACCGAGCGGCTCGGTAGCAAAGTCGATATCGATGCGGCCGGCGAGCGCGTAGGCGACGACCAGCGGCGGGCTCGCCAGGTAGTTGGCACGCACGTCGGGGCTGACCCGACCTTCGAAGTTGCGGTTACCGCTGAGCACGCTGACGGCGACCAGGTCGCCCTCGTGAATCGCGGCGCTGATCGTTTCTGGCAGCGGACCGCTGTTGCCGATGCAGGTCGTGCAGCCGTAACCCACGACGTTGAAGTGCAACGACTCGAGACTGGGCAAGACGCCCGCGGCCTTCAAGTATTGCGTCACGACCTTGGAACCAGGGGCGAGGCTCGTCTTCACCCACGGCTTGACGCTCAGCCCCTTGGCAACGGCGTTCTTGGCGAGCAACCCGGCGCCGAGCATGACGTACGGGTTCGAGGTGTTGGTACAAGACGTGATCGCGGCGATCACCACCGAGCCGTGACCGACCTCGAAGTTCGAGCCATCGAGTGAAGTCTTCACGCGTGTGGTCAGGTCTTCGGGCTTGGCCGGAGCGGGCGCGCCCTTGCCCTTGTTCTTCGCGAGGGCCACCATCTCGCCCAGGTTCTTGGCGAAGCCACTGCCCACGTCCTTGAGCGCGACCTTGTCGTGCGGGCGACGCGGGCCGGCCATCGTCGGGACAATCGTGGACAAATCGAGCTCGAGCGTGTCGGTGAAGACCGGATCGGGCGTGCCCTTCTCGCGGAACAAGCCCTGCGCCTTGGCGTAGGCTTCGATCAACGCGGCGCGCTCTTCGCTGCGGCCCGACAAGCGCACGTAGTTGATGGTCTCGGCGTCGATCGGGAAGATGCCGCAAGTCGAACCGAACTCCGGTGCCATGTTGCCGATCGTCGCGCGATCCGCGAGCGGCAGATGATCCAAGCCATCGCCGTAGAACTCGACGAACTTACCCACCACGCCCTTGTCGCGCAGCTTGCGGGTAATGGTCAGTACGAGATCGGTCGCGGTCGCGCCTTCCGGCATTGCGCCGAACAAGCGGAAGCCGATCACCTGCGGAATGAGCAAGTTGATGGGCTGACCGAGCATGGCCGCCTCTGCCTCGATGCCGCCCACGCCCCAGCCGAGCACGCCGATGCCGTTGATCATCGTGGTGTGACTGTCCGTGCCGACGATGGTGTCCGGGTAAGCGACACCATCTTTATCGAAGATCACGCGGGCCAAGTACTCCAGATTCACTTGGTGCACGATGCCGGTCGAGGGCGGCACGACCTGGAAATTGTTGAATGCGGTTTGCGCCCAGCGCAAGAGCACATAGCGCTCTTCATTGCGCTCGTACTCGCGCGCCGTGTTCTTGAGTAGCGAGTCGGACGCTCCGTAATAGTCCACCTGCACCGAGTGATCGATCACCAGCTCGGAGGGGAACAGCGGGTTGATTTTGGATGGGTCGCCTCCCATCTTCGCCATTGCGTCGCGCATGGCGGCCAAGTCGACCACGGCCGGCACGCCCGTGAAGTCTTGCAAAACGACGCGCGCGGGGTGGAATGCGATCTCGGTGTCGGGCACCGCTTTGGGATCCCAGCCGGCGAGCGCCTCGATGTCCTTCTTGACGACCGCTTTGCCGTCCTCACAGCGCAGCAGATTCTCCAGCAGAATGCGTAGCGAAAAGGGCAGCCGCGCGGCGTCCTTACCGCTCGCCGCGGAAAACTTCGGGAGGCTGAAATACGTGAATTTCTTGCCGTTTACGTCCAACTCGGAACGCGTGCCAAAAGAATCAAGGGAGCGGTCGGTCATATGCAATTCCTCGCCTTCGGGCGTACTCCAGCGGCCCGAGGCGCGCAATCAAAGGTTGTGACCTTTTGGCGCGGCCGCAGCCCCGACAACTGGCCGAATCCCTGAGCTATTTTTCCGGCGTGTTGCCAGTAGTGGTCGCGGGAACGGCCAGAGGGCTCGAGGGCGCACCTACTGAAAGTCTAGAAGCGAGACTGCCTTGCGGCTAGTGCGCGCGGCGCGGGGTTTGTGCGACAAATATCGAGCTCGGGAACTCGACCTGGGGCACGATCCGGGGGACCGGCCTCAGAATGCCGCGCTCAGTCCCATGCCGAATTGGCCTGGACCGGGCGCGAGCGCCCACGTCGGCGTCTTGGCTTTGGCCTGCTTTTCGGGTGCATCGAAGCGGTGAGCGCTTTCACCGGTGAGCAGCAACACGACGCCTGTCGCGAGCGCGGCCCCGCCCACCCCGAGCGCGATGTAGCCGGGGATGTCGCGCGCCTTGGCGCTGTCGTAGGCGTCTTTGGCTTGATCGACCTCCGCGTTACACTGCTCGAAGTTGCCACCGCCGGCGGTGTCACAGTCCGAGCCTTTCGGCATTTTCGTGGCCTGGTTATCGACCTTTTGATTGTACGTGCTGAGCGCGTCGGACTTGTTGGAACTGTTGGCCGCGAGCCAAACCACGCCGCCACCGGCGATCGCTGCGCCCGCTCCGGTGAGGATCCATCCCCAAGTGCGGTGCATGCGCACGTTGTCGTTGTGCGCTTTGCGCGCCTCGGGGGTGGGCAACAGGTAGGGCGTCAGCAAGAGCGGCTTGTTACTCTCGAGCGTGACGTTTTGATCGAAGGGTTGATACCCGGCCTGCTCGAGGTGCACGTGATGAGGGCCTTTCGGCAAACGCAGCGTGCCGGTGTACAAACGCAGCGGCTCGCGGTCGATGCTGAGATTGAGGTTTGGCTCGCGCACGGAGATCGTCAGGTCCGCGCCCTCCGTAGCCAAGGCTTGGCTGTCGACCACGAGATCGAGAATGACTTCGGCGGTCGAGCTCTCCCCCACTTCCACTTGCTGCTTGCCCGTTTGATAGCCAGGGCGACGCAACTCGACGGTGTGCTGGCCCGCGGGGACTGCCAGTGACGAGGTGAGCGGAGTCTTGCCGATCGCTTTTTCGTCGAGCAGCACTTCAGCGTCGGTGATGCGCGATCGAATCGTCAGATTGGCGGGCCGTTTGGCAGCGCCCAGTACGAGCTCGAAATTGACCGACGCATCGGCATTGCCGGCCACGATGATTTCTTTGCGGGCATGCGCATAGCCCTCCGCGACCGCGCCGATCACGTGGCTGCCTTCGGCGACGCGCAGCGGGGCGGTGAGCGGGGTGCGCGCCACTTCCACGCCGTCGACATCGATGCGCGCGCCAGCAGGCACGGTGGTGACGGAGATGCGCGCGATTCGTTGTTGTTGGTCGGTGAGGGTTTTCTGGGCGCGCTCGCGCTGTTCGGGCGACAGCGTGGCCGAGTCGATCACAGGGGTGAGTGCGTCTACCGCGTCTACGGGGCGGCTCATTGCGGCGTACACCAAACCGATGTTGAACAGCACGATCGGGTTCGGCATCAGCGCGTACGTCTGCTTGAACTCGGCCAGGGCTCCCGCGTTGTCGCCCTCGTTGAACAGCTGCAAGCCGCGGTCGAAGCGCTGCGCCGCTTGCGCCTTGTTCAGCTCGGCTTCGGTTTTGGGCGCTGCCGCATCAGGCTTGGGTGCGGGTGCCTCGGTCTTCGGTGCGGCCTTCGGAGGCGACGGCTCCGCGGCGTCTACGGGTTGCGAGAAGAGGTACAACGCGCTGGGCAGTGCCAGCCAGGATATCCGCCTGATCATTTGAATGGATTGTCTTTGGCCAGACCTCGCTCGTCGGCACGACCCGGACGCGGGAGCGCTCCGCGAGGCGCAGCGGAGCCTAGCCCAGATTGGGGACCACGCGCAGAAGTCACGGGCGGAAAGGCGGCCGCCTTCGCCGAATCCGCGAGCGTAGGCGAAACGCTGGGTCCCGGAGCCGCAGATAGCGCGCTGGCGGGCGGTGCCGGCTCGCGGGCAACGACCGGCGGCGGCGCGACTACGCCCGGCAAGGGCTGCTGCGACGGGGACGCGCTGGAAACTTCGGCCGCGACCGAGCGCGCGTTCAGCCACCACAGCCCGCCGCCGAGTGCGGCAACCGCACCCAGCCCGAGCGCGGAGGCCACGAGCAGCATGGGCTTGGGCGCCTTGCTCGGGGCCACCGGGCGCAGCGACACCCCGGCCGCGCTCGTCGAGAGCGCGCGGGCCGGTACGATCGACGGCGGAGGCAGGGGGCTATTTCTGATCTGACTGCGGAAGCCAACCGGACCATAGCGCTCGAGCATGCTGCGCAACTCACCGGCTGATTGCGTGCGCTGACCGCGATCAGTAGCCATCGCCCCGTGCACCAGTGCGGCGAAGCCGGGCGGCAAATCCGGGCGGTGCTCCGCGAGCGGCACCGGCTGCCCGGTGTGAATCAAGATCGCCAAGTGCGCGAGTGTTTCTGCTTCGAACGGGCGCACACCTGACAAGCACTCGTACAAAATCACGCCCAAGGCGTACACATCGGCTCGCGCATCCAGACTGCCCTCGCCTCGGATCTGCTCGGGCGGCATGTAGTAAGGCGTGCCCAGGGCGGCGCCCTCTTGGGTGAGCTGCAAGCCGCCGGTCTTCTGCGGATCGAACTTGGAGATCCCGAAATCCAGGATCTTGACGAACGGACGACCGTCCGCGCCCTCGGTGATGAACAAGTTGTCGGGCTTGAGGTCGCGATGGACGATGCCCGCGTTGTGCGCGGCAAACACGCCGGCGGCCGCTTGGCCGATGAGATCCACGACTTCCAGCAGCGGCATCTTGCCGGCGGCGATGCGAGACGAAAGCGGTTGACCGCGCAGGATCTCCATCACGAGGTACGGCTCACCGGTATCGAGCACGCCCGCGTCGAATGTTTCGACAATGTGCGGGTTGCCGACGCGCCCCGCCGCCGACGCCTCCCGCAGGAACCGTTCGACCACGCTGGGCAGCGCAGCCATGGACTTGTGCAGGAGCTTGAGCGCGCGCCGATGCTTGGTGAGCTCGTGCTCGATCTCGTAGACCGCGCCCATCCCGCCCTCACCCAAACGGGATACAACGCGAAACTTTCCCGCCAGTACGGTGCCAGGTGCGAGCGCGCCTTCGGACATGAGCGGTGTCTCGATTCTGATAGTGACTGTAACCCCGTTAAAATCCAAGAACAAACGCCGGGAACGGCAAACACTTGACGCCCCGAACCAGTAGGGGCTGATTCAGGCACAATGGGGCATCTAGTAAATTCGTCGGTCAAGTCACTGGCAGTGCTCGTCTGGCTCACGCTCGGGTTGCTGCTCAGTGCCGCCTGCTCGGACACCGAGCACGCCAAGACCGCCAAGCTCGCCGCTGGCTGCACGCTCAACACCGACTGCGATTCGCCCTTGGTTTGCGCATTCCAGCGTTGCCACAGCGCATGTGAGACCTCCCGCGATTGCGATCCTGGTCAGCGCTGCATGGCGAGCGATCGCCCCTTCCACGTTTGCCAGCTCGCTCAAGAGCAGGCTTGTTCGTACAACAGCCAGTGCCCCGAAGGCCAAGTCTGCGGCGCCGACAGTCAGTGCCGCGATCAGTGCGCGAGCGACCGCGACTGCGTGACCGGCCAGCTCTGCAAGAAGGGCAACTGTGCCGACCCCGCCGAGCTCGATGACGCGGGCAACCTGCCCATCCCCGACTCCGGCGCGGGCGGCGCGGCGGGCGCAAGCCCGGGTCAACCCTGCGTGTACAACTCGGAGTGCAGCGAGCCGCTGATCTGCCGCAACAAGCTGTGCGCGTTCGAGTGCTTGGGCCGGGCCGATTGCGCGAGTGGCTTCAAGTGCGTCGACAACCTGTGCACCGGCAGCGAAGCCGGCCCGCCCTGCCTGCGTAATTCGGATTGCGACGAGCCGCTGGTCTGTCGCTCCGGCCAATGCACGGATGAGTGCCGCAAGACCGTCGATTGTCCGTCGGGCCAGGATTGCATCGAGCGCAGCTGCGTGATCAAGCCGCCCGGTGATGCGCCCACGGGCTGGGGCATCGGCTGCAGTTACAGTGAAGAGTGCAATGCGCCCTTGGTCTGCCGCGCTCAGCACTGCGTCTATCAGTGCATGTCTGATGCTGACTGTGGCTACGGGCAGAGCTGCGACGGCTATTTGTGTACGGGCGGCATCATCGTTGGCGGCGGCGGCAGTGGGCCGATCGGCGGCGGCGGCACGACCGGCACGGCGGGAACCACGGGCACGGGCGGCAGCGGCAACACTTCCAATGGCGGCACGTCCAGCGGCGGCACGGGCGCGGGCGGCGCGCCGGGCGGTGGCGCGAGCAACGGCGGCTCGGGAGGTTCCGTCGTGATCGGCACCGACTGCGTGCCGAACGAGAAAGACTGCGTTGGCAACGCGACGCACACCTGCGGTGCGGACGGCCATTGGGGAGCGCTCACGAATTGCGCCGCAGACGCCCAGGTGTGCAAGAAGGCCCAGGGCTGCACGCCCTGCCCCGCGGGCACCAAGAACTGCGACGGCACGATCACCAACGGCTGTGAGGTCAACCTCAACCTGGTGAACTCGTGCGGGACGACCTGCGCCAACCAAACGGTCTGCCCGGTCGCGCAAGGCCCTGCTACCTGCCTCGCGGGTGCGTGTGGCACGCAACCCCAGCCGATTGCCTGCAGCGGGACAGTAACTCAAGGCAACGTAACCATCACCGACCAGGCAAGCCTGAATGCCTTTGCAGCGGCCGGCACGACCTGCATCTCCGGCACGCTGACCGTGAGTTCGACCGCGCTGACCAACCTGAACGGGCTGAATTTGCTGCAATGGGTCGGCGGTGATGTGTCGATTGTCTCGAACGGGCAGCTCACCAGCTTGAGCGGCCTGAATGGTCTGAAAACCATCGTTGGCTCGATCAACATTCAATCCAACAACGCGCTGACGGATCTCAGCGCGCTCGGTTCGCTATCGACCGTGCAGGGCTATCTGCAACTCTACAGCAATGCCGCGCTAACGAACGTCAACGGCTTCACCAGCCTGGTCAAAGTTTACAATTACCTGAACATCCAGAGCAACAACGGCCTCCTGAACCTGGACGGCTTCCCCGCGCTCACCGAGGTCGGCGCTTACGTGCAGATCTACAGCAACGACAAGCTGATCGATCTCAAGGGCTTGGGAGCGCTGACCTCGATCGGCACGTACGTGAACATCTACGGCAACGCGCAGCTGCAGAGCATCGCCGGCTTCGCCGCTTTGAAGACGATCGGCACGTACGTGACCATCTCGCAGAACTCGGCGCTACTGTCGATGGCCGGCTTTGCCGAAGTGCAGAGTGTGCTGGGCACGATCTCGATCAACAACAACGTCAAAGAGATCAATTTGGCCGGCTTCGCCAAGCTCACTGATGCGGGCGGCATCGCGATCGACACCAACGCCGCACTGACCAGCATCTCTGGCTTCGGCAAGCTGGTCAACGTCACCGGCACCACCAGCATTCACGACAACGCCGCGCTGACCACGCTGGATGGCTTCAACTCACTGCAATTTTCCGGCAGTGACGTGCTCGTCTACAACAACGGCGCAATGACCACGCTGCCCGGGTTCTCTTCCCTGGCCAACGCGAATCGCCACATCGAGATCCACGACAACAACCTGCTCGGCTCGCTGACTGGCTTCACCGCGCTCACGGGCGTGATTGGCCACCTCGATATCCGCAGCAACGCGGCATTGACGAGCATTGGCGGGTTTGGTTCGCTCGACAACGTGGGCGGCTACTTGGCGGTGATCCGTCACCCGAAGCTGACCAACTTCGACGGCATGTCCAAGCTCAAGGTGGTCGGCACCGATCTGCGCATTCAAAGCAACTTGGTGCTGAACACGATCAGCGGCTTGCTCAGCGCAAATATCGTCAGCGTCGGCAACGACTATGCAATCTCGCAAAACCCGGTGCTGCCGGTTTGCGAGGTGGATCAACTTCGCGCCGCGCTCCAATCGCACCCCGGCGGTTGGTCCGGCGTGGATCACAGCTGCTGCAATTCCGGCTGTCAGGCTTGCTTGGGCTCGGTCTGCAACGGCCCGCCCATCACCGAAGGTCAACCCGGCAGCGTCAACGGCGACGTGGTGATTCAAAACGACGCGGACCTGAAGACGCTCAAGAACGTCACGGAAATCATCGGCGACTTGACGATCAGCAGCACTGCCCTGAGCACGTTGACCGGGCTCGAAAACCTGAAGCACGTGAGCGGCAACGTCAGCATCATCAGCAACGCTTCGCTGACCAACTTGCTCGGCCTCGCCGCGCTGACCGCGGTCGACGGCAACTTCAACATTCAATCGAACAACGCGCTCACCAACTTAGGTGGGCTCGGTAACCTGAAGACCATCGGCGGGTACTTCCAACTGTATTCCAACAGCGCGATCACGAACGTCAACGGCCTCAGCGGTCTGACGACGATCGGTAGCTACTTCAACCTGCAGAGCAATGGCGCGCTGACCAGCCTGCAAGGCATGAACGCGCTCAAGTCGATTGGCTCCTACCTGCAGATGTACAGCAACGACAAGCTGACCACCTTCGGCAACGGCCTCAGCGCACTGGTCACGATCGGCGGCTACATCAATATCTATGGCAACGCCCAGCTCGCCGATCTGAGCGGGGTCGGAGCGCTCACCTCCGTCGGCTCGTACATCTACATCGAGCAGAACGCTCAATTGGTGACCATCAGCGGGTTTGCTGCGCTTCTCACGGTGCAGGGCGAAATCCGGATCGATAGCAACTCGGCGTTGACGAGCATCGCCGGCTTCGATGCGCTCACCGCGACGACGGCCGGCGGAGTGAGGATCTTCAGCAATCCAAACATGACCGCGATTTCCGGGTTCTCCAAGCTCGCGAACATCGGCGGCACGCTGGAGATCTACAGCAACGCCAAGCTCACCTCGCTCGACGCCAGCAACGGCTTCGAAGGGTTGACCGGGATCAGCAGCAAGATCGACATCTACAACAACCCGCTGTTGACCAGCATCGCGGGCTTCACGGCGCTGACCAGCACCAACGCCTCGATCAACATCCGCGACAACGGGCTCACCTCACTCACTGGTTTCCCCAACCTCACGGACGTGATCGGTGATCTGAACATCAACAACAATCAGGCCCTGCAAACCGTGAGCGGCTTCCCCAAGCTCGCTCAACTCGGCGGCACGCTGAGCGTCCGGGACAGCGACAAGCTGACCCAGTTCGACGGGTTGAAGAGCCTGGTGCGTGTCGGTCTGGATCTGATCATTGCGTCCAACCCCGTGCTGACCGGCATCACCGGCCTGCGTTCAGGAACACTCAAAGCAGGCGCCTTGGGCAACATCTTCAACATCGCGGGCAACCCCGCGCTTTCCGCGTGCGAGGTCCTCGCACTGAAGACGACGCTCACGGTCGCCACGTACAACGACCAAAGTGGCGCGAACAACGGCTGCAGCGTCGCGTGCAACGGTTCCTCGCCGATCTGCGGCGGGACCTCGGGCGGCACTGCCAATCAGCCGGTCACATTCACCGGTGACGCCACGGTGACCAATCAAGCCGATCTCGATTGGCTGAAGAACGTGGTCAACCTGACCGGTTCACTGCACATCGATAGCACCGCGCTCCCGGCCGTTACTGGCCTCACGAACCTGAAATCGATCGGCGCAGACTTCACGCTGGTCAGCAACCCGAACATCTCGAACCTGGGCGGCTTGAGCGGGCTGCAGAGTGTGACCGGCTCGTTCAATATCCAGTCCAACCCCGCATTGACCAACATCAATGGGCTATCCGCCCTCACCGGCGTCGCGGGCAACTTCCAAATCTACAGCAACGCGGGTCTGACCAATGTTGGCGGCTTGACCAGCCTGGCAACGGTGGGCGGCTTCTTCAACCTCCAGAACGACGACGCTCTGACGAACCTGGACGGCCTGCTCAACCTGACTTCCGTCGGCAACTACTTCCAGCTCTACAGCAACGCGAAGCTGGCCTCGATGCTCGGCGTGATCAAACCTGCGGGCAAGCTGGGTACCCTCGGGGGTTACATCAGTGTTCAGCAGAATCCGTTGATGAGCGTTTGCCAACCTGACGGGCTCAAGGCCGCACTGGTCGCCTCTTCTGCTTGGAACAAAGCCTACACGCAGACTGGCAACCTGGCCTGCACGTCGCCAAAGACCTGCACGGCAGCGGGTATTTGCCAGTGAGTTGAGAGGAAGCCGCCCCCGTGTCGAACGCCGTCTTTGCGGGACCGGGGCAGCAATGACGGGCTTCATTTCGTCCGTTCGTCTGAGGGCGGACCAGGCTGCTTCGAAGACTGGCTACCCCTTTTCCATCCCGGCCCTGGCCGCGCTCGGCAAAGAGCTCCCCCTGCACCCCAAAGCAACCTTCTTCGTGGGTGAAAACGGCTCTGGAAAATCGACGCTGATGGAGGCGATCGCGGTCGCCTCTGGTTTCAACCCGGAAGGTGGCACGGTCAATTTCAACTTCGCTACGCGCGCTTCGCATTCGCCCATGCATGGCGCGCTGCGCCTGGTTCGCCGCGGGAAACGACCGCGCACCGGATTTTTCCTGCGCGCAGAGAGCTTCTTCAATCTCGCGACGAACATCGAAGAGCTCGACCGCGAACCGGGGCTCGGGCCGCCCATCATCGACTCTTACGGCGGGCGATCGCTGCACGAGCAATCGCATGGCGAATCGTTCCTTGCCTTGCTGCAGCACCGATTCGGCTCGAATGGGCTGTACATCCTGGACGAACCGGAGGCGGCTCTTTCACCCAGGCGACAACTGGCGGCGCTCGCACTCATCCATCGGTTGATCGAGCGCGAGTCGCAGTTCATCATCGCCACGCACTCGCCCATTCTGTTGTCGCTGCCAGGGGCATCGATTTACGAGCTCTCGGAGCAAGGGATCCAATCCATCGCTTACGAGGACACGGATCAGTTTCAGCTCACGAAGCGCTTCCTGAACGACCCAGCGACGTTCTTGGAGATGCTGCTTGGCCCTACTTCTGCTCCAACTCCCAATACCTGAGCAACGCCCCCGCCGCGTGTTGCGGGTAGTCGATGCGCACGTGCAAATCGAGCGGGCTACCCGGAAAACCGCCGGCAAGCTGGCGCGGATTGGGCATCAGGTGCGTCGGCCCCGGGCTGAACTGATACCGCACGAGGAAAGCGAAGGCGCGTTTGACTTGGTGCTCCAGCAACGCAACCTCGGCTGCGGGAACGCCCGCAGCGCGGGCCACTTCGAGCGTGGCGACCGCGGCTTCGAGTCGGCTCGCAGTGGGCGTCAAACGGGGCGCCATGAAAGGCCCACGGCTAATGCCGCCGTCGTACTCTGCGGGGGCCGGCGGCGCCTCGAATTGCAGGTTGCGATTGACGGCTTGCCAATCGAGGCAAAATCGAAGCGCAACCGGATCGGGCGCGCGCTGCCACAGATCGGCGAGAGCTTGGCAGGTCCAGTGTTCGGCGCCCCAGAAATAGTGAGAGCCCAGGAACCAGGCCGAGCGCGTGACCAGAAACGAAAGCGCACGGCGCGCCGCTTCAAGGTCGCGCGCATCGCCACTGACTCGGTGGGCGCGGGCCAGCGCAAATGTGGCCTCTCCGGTGTAGTACTCGACTTGGATGTCGATCGGGTGCTGCTCGCTGACCGAGTAGAAGTGCTGGAACTCGCCGTCCGCGCGCTGCTGGGAGCGCAAAAATCCCGCCAGATCGAGGGTCGGAGCTCGGAAGTCTTCGTTCCCGCCCGCGAGCAGCTCGGCATACGCGAGGACGGCCAGCGCGGAAGAGCCGACATCGACTTGGTCGCCCTCGCCGACGCAGGCGTGCGCGCCGCAGTGAAGCGTGAAGCGGTCCTTCATGAACGCGGCCCCGCGCAATGCGGCGCGCGCGAGCACCGTGTCGTGCAATTGATTGGCCGCGCGAGCGAGGAAGTAGGTGGCCCCTGCGTGGCGTGGGAAGTTGTAGTCTTCCGAATCGCCACCGGTCACCGCGTTGAGCTCGTAGCGGAACGAGCCGTCTCGACGCTGATTGCGCGCCAAGTAGCGGGCCGCGTCTTGGATTGATTTCCTCACGGCATCCACGGTGACATCCGTCTCCCGGAACTCACGCGGGTAACCCGAGTCGCTGGTTACCGCGAAGCGCCGAAAGCTGGCGTGACGCAGGAGCTCAACGGGTTCGGTTCCGAGTTCACGCGAGAGGGCGGCCAGCACCTTGTTCACGTCGATGCCCATGATCAAGCTGAGCGGCCCCAAGGGCACGATGTGCTCGTAGGCTTCGAGCGCGAGCAGATCGTCGGGTGTCGCGTAGGCGGTGCGGCCTTGGTAGGTCGCGCTCAGCCCATCGCGTGCCGGCACCAAGGAATGGCCGAGCAGCAGCCAGCTGTGCAGCAAAATTGGCGCAGAATCCACGATCCGTTCGACGATGCGTTGCGTGCCACGGCGTTCCGCCTCGCCGGCCAAGGCGTGCTCCGGTTCGCTGGCCACGACGGTGCGCGCGCTGCGCTGCCCACGCTCCCAGATGCTGACCACGTAGGGGCCCGTCGGTGAACGCGTGCGATCCATGCGAACGACACAGAAAATCAGTATCGAGCATGCGCACAGCACGCCGAGCCAGATCGCGAGCAGCCGCAGCAACGTGCGCGGCGTCACAGACGAGACTCAGCGCTTTGTCGTTTCAGCCAGAGTAGCTCGAGGGCGGGCAGCACGATCGTGTAGGGCACGAGCAGTGCCACGATCAAGCTCGAGACGGCCAAGGCAGCGACACCGAAGTCGCCGTGGATGCCGCGCAGAAACACCATCGTGAGTAAAATCAAGGACACCACGAGGAGCCCCAGCGCAAACGACACCCAAGCTGCGACCGTGAGCGCACGCAGCGCCCAGGGCAGCTTTGCGAGCAGGCCTACCGCGCTCACCAGCAAGACCAGGGCGATGGCCGTGAGCGGCACGTCCAATGCCCAGAACCGTGGCTGCACGACGCCGAATACTCCGACCAACAGCACGAGCGCGGAAAGCGCATTGAGAACCCCGAACGTAACTCGCATCAGCCTGATCTCCGAGCATAGTCCAGCGCGGACCGCGCTGCTTCGAACCCCGAATGAGCGGCCATCAGCGCCGTGCGCGGCCGCCCTGCGATGGCGTCGCCCGCCACGAAAATGCCGGGATTGCCGGGCGCCGAGCCGTCCGCTTTCGTGGCAATGCCAACCTTGAGCAATGCGCCCAGCCCGCGCTCGACGAAATCGACGCTGGCCAAGGACGAGACGCCTTCGACTACTTCTGAGTCGAGCTCCAGCGCAACCGGAGCCGCAAAGGACAGCCGAAAACCCGTGCCCCCGCGACGCTCGAACGAGCGCTCGAGCGCCACACCGCCGGCCGCAACGCCGCCCGTCGCAAGCACGACGATCGAGAATTGTTCGGGTTCGCGGTCGCGCACGTGCAAACGATAAGCATTGCCGACGCGCTCGATTCGATTCAGCTGCCCGCGAGTGACGTGCGCAATCCGCGCCAGCAAGCGATCGCGCAGGTTCTCGAAACGCGCCCCCGCGGCGCCACCGGGTGCAGACGTGGTTTCACCAACGGGCACGCCGAGCGCCGTGCTCAGCTCCTGTGCGAGTGGGCGCTCGATGCCCAGCCAGGGGCCGAACAGCCAAGCATCCGCGCTGGCTCCGCTCTCGCGCAGCGCCCTTTGGAGCGCTTGTGCGCGCTCGGGGGCGTCGTGCAGGGCCGCAAAATCAAAGCCAGAAATGCGGCGTTCGAAGCCCTTTTGCAAGATCGCCGCCGAAGCGGCAAAAAACTGCGTCTGGGTGCTCACTGCCCAGGCACTGTTCGCGAAGCTCTTGGCCAAGAGCGGAGCGTCCCAATCGTCCCGCTCCAAGTCGACGACCGCCACGCGCTTACCGGCGCAGCGCTCCAGATCCAAGAGCGCGCGATCACTGCCGCGCGTCGGGCGCACGTTGCCTTCCAGAGTGGCCACGCGTCTCGGCGTCACGAAGAGTTCCCAAGCGCCGAGCTGCTTCGAAAAATCCCTGAGTTCTGGAGCGAGTACATTGCTGTGCTCGGCTCGATCCCAAGGTTCGAAATCGAGCGCGCCCGAGTACAAACCGCTCGAACCCGTTCGATCGTGAAAGACCGACGCGCGGCCGCCCTGACGGGCAATTTCGAAGGCAGCGGCCGCACCCGCGATGCCCGCGCCGATGATCGCCACCTTCACTGATCGCCGCTCCCGGAGCCGATTTCCGCTTGTAACGCGCTGAGCGACAGCGCCTCTTGACGGGCTTGTGCGGCGCCCACGGCCGCACTCCGTCGGCGCGCGCCTTGGGTCAGAAATTCGAGCGCTAGCTGTTGGCCGGCTTCGGGCGAACGGCCCGTGGCATCCGCCACGATTCGCCCACAACGAAGCGCGCAGCGCATGCCACCGCAGGCCCCGAGCCCGAGCCGCGTGCGCCGCGCCACATCGGCCACGTCGCGCGCAAACTCTTCTTCGATCACGTAGCGGATCTCTGCTTCGGTCACCGGTTCACAGCTGCACACGACGGCCGCTTCGCGCGGCTTCTGCAACATGCGTTCGAGTACGCGCAAACTGCGCCCACCATGGCGATACTCGAGGCGCGTCGCCGTGACGGCTTCCATGCCGCCCTGAACCACGAGTTGCATCGGATCGACTTGTTCGTCACCGCCGGGAAGGGGCGAGACGTGCGAGCGGCGCTGCGCCGTGTTGCCCAGCCGGGTCGCGATCACGTCCGTCATTTCTTCGGCAAAGAGCCGATAACTCGCCAATTTTCCGCCGATCATCGAGTACAGGCCGTCGGCACCGTGCGGTTTGTGGTCGACGACTTGGTGCTCGCGCGAGAGCTGATCTTCATTCGGTCCCCACTCGTACAAAGTGGGCCGCACACCGCCCCAGGTACCAATGGCGCGCGCGCTGCGCACGGCGGGGAATACGTGCTCCACGGCCTGGAACAGGTAATTCACCTCGTCGCTCGTGGCCACGACGTGATCGAGATCACCGTAGTAGTCGTCGTCGGTCGTGCCGAGCACGCTCATATTTTGCCAGGGCATCAGGAAAACCTGCCGGCCGTCGATGGCATGGGCGATGATCGCGTAGTTGGTCAGCCGCCGATCGAGGAAGACGTGAATGCCCTTGCCCGGGCGAATGCGAGCGGCGTCCGGCGTCAACCCGCCGAGCGAGGTGGTGATCGGTGCCCATGCGCCGGTGGCGTTGACGACCACCCGCGCCGTGCGCTGGCTGGTCTCTCCGGACAAGCGATCGCGAAAACGCACGCCGTACACGCTGCCGTCTTCACGGCGCAAGATCTCGGTCACCGTGCAATGCACGCGGATTTCAGCGCCGCGCTCGCGGGCATCCACCGCATTGCCGATGCACAAGCGCGCGCCATCGATGCCCCACTCGTCGAAGGTGATCCCGCCAGCAGCGCCGCTGACGAGCCCGGGTTCCAGCTCGCTGATCTCGCCGCCGCTCAGGCGCACGTGGTTCTTGCCCGCCTTGAGCGGCTGATACTTGTCATACAAGTCGAAGAACGCATCGATGGCCGTGAGCGTCACTTTCGCCTTCAGCGCGTTGCCGAAAATCGGCATCAAGAATGGAATGCGAAACAGCAGATGGGGCGCGATGCGCTGGATGTGCCCCGAATCCAAGCACGAGCTCTGAGTGACCGCGGGATCGTAAGACAGGTAGCGCGGGCCACCGTGGATCATGCCACTGGAGTTGCCGCTCGCCCCGAAGGCGATGTCGTTGCGCTCGAAGAGCGCGACCTTGAGGCCGCGCAGCGAGGCGTCACGCGCCACGCCCACACCGTTGACCCCGCCACCGATCACGATCACATCGCAATCGAGCGCGCGGCCGCTCGGATCGATGTCGAGGTCACGCGCCATGGCTTCATCGATAGCGCTCGGAACGGGTCAGGTAAAGCGAGCTTCGGCAAAACTTGGCCCAGGGCGCGGTTAGGGGCTAACCCGATCGCGTGCCGCGCCCCCGTATCCTCTCGTTCTGCCTGCTCGCGATCAGCGCGTTCGCTTTGGGAAGCCCCCAGATCGCGCGCGCGGAGCTGGCAGAAGGGCCGATTTCCGCCGGCAGCGGGCCGCGCGTCAAGCTCGACCGGCTCAGTTTGCCGCCCGATCTGATCGGCGCCAAGGGCTTCGAGACGCATTTGCGCGGTACGCTCCGTCGCGAGGTTCGACGCGCCGATTGGGGCGCCGGCGTGACGAGCAAAATCAGCTACCGCTTCGCCATCGAGCAACTCGACTTGCGCGAAGAGAACGGGGTGCTGCACGTGACCTGCACCGCGCGCGGACGGCTGCCCAAAGGCAAGTCGGCCAAGAGCCGCATCGTCTTCGGCGGCGACCCTCGCGAGCGCACCAAGGTCGTCCAGCACGTGCTGGACATCGTGGCTCGCGGCGTGGTCACACGCCTCGCCGAGCTGGAACGCGCGCGGCGCACGCCCTGAGCGAATCAGCTCCGGCCGAAGCGCCAGGCCACGCCCGCGAAAGCGCGGGCCGCGTAGAGCGCATTGACCGCGACATAGGGCAGAAAATACAGCTCGATTCGGCCGAGCAGCGCGACGTACAGCAAGTACGACGGATAGTGGATCAAAAATTTGGCGCCGCTCTCGATTACCCCCACGATTTTCCTGAGCGGGGAGCGCGGCGCGACCGTTCCCGAGCCGCTCGCGGGCACAGGGCCCGCGACTTCCGGTCGCCGTACGAACGTGGTCAGCGCGATGCCAGACGCCAGCGCCACCAGGCCAAACAAGCCCAGCAGCAAGAAGCGCACGTCCTTCTGCTCCAAGAACAGGCGCACCGCGACGGCCGCGAGCAGGCAGAACGCCTTCAGCTCATCCATCAAGAAATCCAGCAAGTGGCCCACGGGCGAGGCGGTCCCGCGCCAACGCGCGAGCATCCCGTCCGCGCAATCGAGCACGTAAGACAGTTCGAAAACCAGCACCGCAGCGATCAACCCCAGGTGTCCCGGCCAAACCAAGAGCAACGCGACCGAAGCCAGCGCCACGAACACGGCCGACAGCGTGATCTGATTGGGCGTGATCCGCGTGCCCTCGATCGCGCTCACCAAGACCGCGGCAATCGGACGACAAACATATGCGTTCCAAAACAAATCCGGAACTTTGCGCGTCTTTCGGTAAACTTCTGAGGCACTCATCGAATCTCGCCGCAGGCTACCGTGATCCCCCCCCAAACTCGACTCACCTGGCTGCTCGCGCTAGTCGCCGCCTGTAACGCCCCCGAGCGCCCCTCCGCCCCCCCTCCCGCGTCCGGCCCCGTAAAATCTCCCGCGTCTGCGTCTGCGTCCGCGCTCTCTCCCGCGCCAGCGCCCGTAAACGTGCCCGTGCCCGTGCCCGCTCTCCCTCCCGCGTCAGCGCCCCCGTCTCCCCTGTCTTCCTCCCACCACTATCTCCTCGCCGCGATCGGCGACTCCCTCACCGATCCGCGCTCCCACGGCGGTGGCTACCTCGAGTACCTCAAGACCCGCTGCCCCACGCTCGAAGTCGATAATTTTGGCAAGGGCGCGACGATGGTCAACCAGATGCGACGCAGCTTCGACGAGCAGGTCGCCGCATCGCCCAAACGCTACACGCACCTCGTCATCTTCGGCGGCGTGAATGATTTATACAGCGATCTAACGGCATTTCGGACCCCCGCGAAGATCGAAGCCGACCTCGGCTACATGTACGCTTGGGGCAAAGCGCACGACGTGCAAGTGATTGCGCTCACGGTCGCGCCGTGGGGCGGCTTCAAACGCTATTTCAATGCCTCGCGCGCGGAGGCCACGCGCAGCGTCAACGCCTGGATCCGCGAGCGGCCCGGAAAAGGCGAGGTAGACTACGTAGTCGACGCCTACGCGCTCTTGTCCTGCGGTGACCCGGAAAGCCTTTGCGAGCGCTTCACCAAGCCGTACAAGGACGGCATCCATTTCGGCCCGGAGGGTCAAACGCTGCTCGGCCAAGCCCTTTTCCGGGAGGCTTTTTCCGACTGCGAATAAGCTCGGTAGGGCTTTTTTCGCCCGGCTTTGCCGAACCCTGCCGCAGCACTTGGGAGCGTCGCCAAATTGCGCTATTGAAGCGCGCGATGGCGACGACCGATTCGAACAAACCCGAAGTCAAGCGCGCGGCAAGCGAGCCCGCCCCCGCTGCCCCCGCGAAAAAGGTCACGCGCCGGCCCGTGGTGGAAGACGAACCGACGCCAGTGATCGGTGGTCGCTTTCTGGTCGCCGCCTTGATCATCGGCGCGCTGACCGTGATCCCGATGTCCGCCCTCGGCAACTTGTTCGAGCCCGCCGAGCCGCCCCCTACGGACACCTCTGCTTGGCAACCCGGCAGCAAGGGCATCATCCGCCTGACGGTGGTGACCGCCGACGCTGCTTCGCTGACCTGCGCGTCCACGCAAGAGTTCGAAGGCAGGCACTGCGCGATGAAGAGCGAGACCGAAGTCTGGCCCCGCGATCCCGCAGCGCCGTTGGACGACAACAAAGCCAGTATCATCCAGCCGTACCGCACCTGGCTCGACAACAAGTTGATCATGGTATCAGGCGTTTGGTCGCACCCCGCGGTGGCGTACCGTCTGCACCAAGAGCCGCCGGGCAATCTGCCCGCCGACAAGCTCGCGCGCTTCGTCATCGAGTGCCAAGCACACTTCGCGGGCAGCATGGAAAAGCCCGTGTTGCGCTGGCAACCGGGACAATCCTGGGGCACCGAGGTCGCGACACCAGTCGCCATCACCGACAGCTGCAAACCGATCGACGAACCGTCGGCGGATTGCCCCTCGGGCCCGGTCTGCGCGCTGTTCAACGCATTCCACACACCCAGATGACCGAAGGGGCAGCTCCGCTGCGACCCAAAGCGTCACTTGCGGTGCGCGCTCTGTCCACTTGGTTCGGTTGCGGCGTATCCAAGCTGGCACCAGGGACGGTGGGCTCGTTCGGAGCAATCCCGGTACATCTCGGTCTGCGCCTGCTGCCGCTTCCCGTGCATTTGGCCGCGGTCGTCGGCCTCACCGCAGTGGGCGTTTGGTCCTCGAACGAAATGTCCAAAGCCATGGGCGTCGAAGACCCGCAATGCGTCGTGATCGACGAAGTTGCCGGCACCCTGATCGCGATGGGCATGGTCCGAAACAGCTCCATCGGGGTTCAATTACTCGCACTCGGCCTGTTCCGACTGTTCGATATCTGGAAGCCGAGCGTGATCGATACCGTCCAACACGCAAAACCGGAAGGCGTCGGAATCATGGCCGATGACGTTTTGGCCGGCATCCTCGCGGGCGCAATTAGCTTCGCCATCGCGCGCGTCTAGCGCGTGTCGCTTGTTTTTATGATGGTCGCGCGCAGCGTCGCGACCGTCCCAGCCTTCGGCGGCGCGTCCCGCGACGGACTCCTTCGTCGCGCACGCCTCCCCCGCCGATAGCAACCTACATACTGACACGCGAGCGATGGCTACGGTTTCGGATACGGCCCACGTCCCCCTTGCTCGGCTCCGCGCTCCTCCTGTAATTGCCGAGCATGCATACGCGAATGCAAGCGGAACCCTTGCGCAAGAACGCGCCTCTCCGGTCCTCGAACCTTCGTCGAATGGCAGCGTCGCTGACAGCGCCCTCCGTACTCCACGCTTGTCTCGCGGCGTCGCTGACGGCTATCGCCGTGCTGACGCTCGGCGGTTGTGAGGCATCGCTAACCGGAGGCGAGCTCGCTCGCGCACGCGCCGCTCGAGAGTATGAATGTCCGCCCGAACAGGTCCACGTGAAGTGGTTGAGCGAGGCCCCGAACGACTACCGCGTGTACAAGGTCTCGGCTTGCGGAACGATTGCCACCTACGCCTGCAATGCCGACAAAGAATCGTGCCTCAAGGAGAGTGACGATCGTCGCAAGTAGCAGCGCAGGCTAGGGTTCGCCCGAAGCGCCGGCGGCGCTCATCGCTTCCTCGCCGGAGGCGCCGGCCGCACCCTGCCCGTTGGAGTACACGGGTAGCGAAGCCTCCACCCAGGCCCAATACTCGCTGCAGGTGTCGTTCTTGATCGCGATCTGCGTGTCGTCGCTGAATCGCCGGATGCTCAAATTGCCCGCTGAAGGCGCGAGCGTGCCTTCAGGTTGGAAGGCGAGCCAAACCGCGATCTGATACGGGATGCCAGGCAGGTGGTGCTCGAAAATCAGCGTGCGCGCAGGCGGAAAATACGCCCAGGGGCCGCGGTTCTTCGAGTCATTGGGGGCTGAGATGTAGGTGTTTCCGAACACCTGCCAGCCCTCGGTGACCTCGGCGGTATCTGCATCCCGCGAACAACTGGTGGTGGAAGAACAACCCGCATTGGCGAGCGCCGCGACGACCAGCCCGAGCGCGAGCGCCCATGAATTCCGAATGGCACGCATGGCTTACCTGTAATCCTTGGCTTCGGGCCCGAGCAACGTGCCGCACATGGTCTTGCAGAGGGTATCTTTTGCGCTGCAGGCGCACTTGCCTTGCTCCTTGAGCTTCAGCTTCTCGACCATTTGCGCTTTGGTGAAGCCGGCAATGCGTTCGACGCGCTCGAAGCCCCAGTTGCCTTTGATTTGTTTGGGCGTGCGCGGATCGGTCGGCTTCTGATCGGGCTCGGCACAACAGCGGAAGCCGAGGAAGTAGTAATAAAAGCCTTCGTCATGGGTGTAGATCTTGGGGCGACACTGGTTGCGCACGCCTTTGTACCAAGGGCCACCGGAGTGAACGCTGTCGAATTTCCCGCGAAAATCGCTGGAATACGTCTCGCTGGAGACGACCTCGTCGGTGTTGCCGGGCAAATCAGCGATACCGTAGGCGCTGATGCACTCGGGCTGGCTGCCATTGCGCACGCCCTTCCAGAGGCGCGCCAGCTCCTCTGGATCGCGCTGCGCGACCTTCTTCATGTTCGGACCGTCCCACTCCACGTCACCCAAGCACTTGTTCGTGTCGCGCACGTAGCCGTAGGGAAAGGGCAGCATCTTCGGTCCTTCGCAGGCGAGCGTCCATTCGGTCTCGGTGCACATGCGTTTGCCGACCGCCGCGCACTTGACCTCGGCCTGATGAAAGCGATTCATCACCTCTGGGCGCGCGCCCTTTTCGTTCGGCCAAGTATAGGTATCCATGCAGTAGCGCTTGTGCACCTTCTCGCCTTTGCAGATCGACTTGGGCTCGAACTCTTCGCACACGGTCTTCTTGTTGGACTTGTCGTACCAGCTCTTTTTGCACTCGTAGTCCACGTCAGTGCAGTAGTCGCCGTCGACGAGCTTCATGCCCGCGGGGCACGAGGCATCGGCCGTGTCTTTCGCGGGCTCCGGCTTCGCATCGGTGACCGAATCTTTCGGCGCGTCTTTCGCGGAGTCTTTCGAGGCGCGCTTGCTGTCCGAATGCGCATCGGATGTCGGCGTGGTTTCGCGCTTCGGTGCGGTTTCCGCCTTGTGTGTCGCATCGGCCGGCAATGCTTCGGTCGTTCGCGGCGCGGGCTCGCGATCGATTGGCGGAGCAGGCCTCGAGCCCGCACAGCCGACTAACAAACCTACCCAAATCACGGACAATCGCATCGACCGGGAAGGTAGTGCTAGAGCCCACACAGCGCAATCGGAGTCGCTGTGACCCTTTGCGACATCGCGAGCTCGCGGGCCAAGCAAGCTCGGCAGAGTGTCTGTCGATCGCTGGACCAGCAGACAAGACGCGAAGGCAACCTTCGGCTACACTTTTCGCGACATGCTCAGGCGCGCGGGAATCATCGGCGACATCCATTGTGAGGTCGTACGCCTCAAGCGCGTCATCGAGCACTTCCGCAGTGTCGGGGTCGACGCAGTGCTCGCCGTCGGTGACATCGCGGACGGCCCCGGTGACCTGACGGAAGCCTGCGCGGTCTTGCAGGGGGCGGACGCATTGGTGGTCGCTGGCAATCACGACCGTTGGTTGCTCGCCGGTGAAATGCGTGATTTGCCGGACGCCACCCGACTCGAAACGGTGACGCCCGAGGCGCGCCGCTACTTGTCTGCACTGCCCAAGACGCGCCTCCTCGAGAGCGGCCGCGGCAGCGTCTTGCTCTGTCACGGCCTGGGTGAAGACGACATGGCCAGCGTTCGCCCGGACGATGACTGCGAGGCGCTGCTCGCCAATGCCGCCTTCGTCAAGCTGCACCGAGCGCGCAGCGCTCGCTACGTGATCAACGGCCACTCACATCGTCCAATGCTCCGCACCATCGACGGTCTGACGATCTTGAACGCCGGCACTTTGCACCCCAAACATCGCCCTATCTGCTCGGTGGCCGACTTCGACCAAGGCGAGGTGCAGGTCTACGACTTGCGCGGCAACGACGTCACTCCCGCCGAGTGCTGGTCGTTCGAGCGCGGTTCGCGGCCCATTCAGTCCCTCCCCGAGTAGGCGCGGACGGCGCCACTCGGAGAGGCCTTGCGTCGCTCACTCCGCGTCGGAAGCAGCCAAGGACGACGCTTTTCGTTCCAGCGGGTAGCGCGCGCGTTGCTCGGTGGCGATCTTGATGATGCCCACCGCGTCGAGGGCCACGATCACGTAGTACGTCGGATCGATCTCGAACCAGCGCGCTGCAAAGCGCGGGCTCATCGAGAACTCGTGGTGATTGTTTTGGAACAGCTCACCCAAAGTCACGAAATCCCAGGGCAGCGTGTTGCGTGAGACATCCGCGCTCTTGAAGTTGCGATAGCCGTACTTGTGCCCGGCCCAATTGACGATCGCACCGTGGATCGGGCCCATGATGAAGTGCGCGGGCAGGAGCAGGTACCACCAGAGCGAGGGCGCGAAAGCGACGTACACCGAGGTGTACGCGGCGCCCCACACCACCCGCATGATCCAAGATTGCCCGAGGCGATCGAGCGCCGGCCAATCCGGCAAGCCGCCATCGAAACGCGGCTCCGGATCTTCGCGCCGGTAGGCGAAGGCGTCGTAACGGTGCTTGGTCGCCAGCATCATCGTGAAGACGTTGCTGTAGAAGAGCGGCGAATGCGGGTCCTTCTCCGTATCACTGTAAGCGTGGTGCATCCGGTGCAAAATCCCGTAGCCACGCGGGGACAGGAAGCTCGAACCTTGCGTCAGGTAGGTGAGCAAGTGGAAGAAGCGCTCCCAGCCCTTGGACATCGTAAATTGCCGGTGGGCGCCGAAACGATGCAGAAAGAACGTCTGACAAAAGACCGACAGCTGCCAATGCAGGACGAAGAAGGCGATCAGGATGTACATGGAGAGTGCCTGGAAGCTAGCTCGGGAAGAGCGCTCCAGGGGGTCATTCTTCCGTCATTTGCACAGGCATTTGTCTGAATTTTCGGTCATTTGGCAGGGCATCCCTGCAACGCAACGCGGCACGAGCGGGGCCCTTCGTCGCTACGCTTGCTGAGCCGCCTCGAAATGACTAGGGTTCCGCTCCCGTTTTGGCAGATTCAAAGCAAATTCCCGATCGCGCCCTCGGACAATCCCCCTTGGTCGGCCTAATCATGGGCTCCCAGAGCGATTGGGAAACCCTGTCTCACGCGGCGCAGACCTTGACCGAACTCGGTGTTCCGTTCGAAGCGCGCGTGGTATCGGCGCACCGCACGCCCGACTTGATGTTCGAGTATGCGGGCAGCGCGGAGAGCCGCGGCCTGGAATTGATCATCGCCGGCGCTGGCGGTGCCGCCCATTTGCCGGGCATGGTCGCGTCGAAGACAGTGCTCCCAGTGCTCGGCGTGCCGGTTCAGAGCAAAGCGCTCAACGGCTTGGATTCGTTGCTGTCGATCGTGCAAATGCCGGCCGGCATCCCGGTCGCCACGCTCGCCATCGGTAAAGCCGGCGCGATCAACGCTGCGATCCTGGCCGCGTCGATCCTCGGTACCCATCATCCGGCGATCCGCGACGCCGTGAAGCGCTTCCGCGCCGCGCACACGCAAAGTGTCCTCGACAACCCCGATCCCCGACCCTGAAACAGACGCGAGCCTGCGGATCGGCGTGCTGGGCGCCGGCCAGCTGGGCCGAATGCTCGCACTCGCCGGGATCCCCCTCGGCTACCGCTTCGTCTTCGTCGACCCCACCCCCAACTCGCCGGCGGCTGCCGTCGGCGAACAGGTGGTGTGCGGCTACGACGACCCGCGCGGACACGACGCGCTGGCCGACTGCCAAGTGGTCACCTACGAATTCGAGAGCGTGCCGGTCGAGGCCGCAGAAGCCCTTGCCGCGCGGGTCCCGGTCTTTCCCCCACCCTTTGCGCTGCGCGTGGCGCAGGATCGCTTGGCGGAAAAGAACTGCTTTCGCTCGCTCGGCATCGGCACCGCACCATTCGAAGCGGTCGGCAGCCTGGAAGATCTGACGCGCGCGGTGGCCAACCTCGGCCTACCCGCGGTGCTCAAGACGCGGCGACTCGGCTACGACGGCAAGGGCCAATTCGTACTGAAGCGCGCGGATGACGTCGCGCATGCATGGGCGGCAGTCGGACAAGCCGAGTCGATCTTGGAAGGCTTCGTGCGTTTCCAGCGAGAGCTGAGCCTGATCGCCGTGCGCGGTCGCGACGGCGAAGTCGAGTTTTACCCGCTGGTCGAGAACCATCATCAGCAAGGCATCCTCAGGAAAACCATCGCCCCTGCCCCGGAGTTGAGCGTCGACCTTCAGTTCGCCGCAGAGGCGTACGCGACGCGCATCCTCGAACACCTGGAGTACGTGGGCGTGATCGCGATCGAGCTATTTCAAGTCGGCGAGTTGCTGCTCGTCAACGAGATCGCGCCCCGAGTCCACAACTCCGGGCACTATTCGATCGAGGGCTCACGCACGAGCCAATTCGAAAACCACCTGCGCGCGATCCTCGGCCTGCCCCTGGGCGACACTTCTGCGCTGTCGCCCAGCTGCATGCTCAACCTGGTCGGCGCGCTGCCGACTCGCGAAGCGGTGCTCGCGGTCCCCGACGCGCACCTGCATTTGTACGGCAAATCCGCGCGCCCCGGTCGCAAAGTGGGTCACCTGACCGTGCGCGCCAAAAACGAAGCCGAGCTCGCGGCGCGCGTCGCCGCGCTGCAAGCCATCCCCGGCGTGAGCAGCGGCGAGTGATGCTGCGGTGAAATCAGCGGCGCACGTTCAAAGTCGCGCCGCGTCTTCCAAGAGCCGCGCCATGTCCGCGTCGTCATCCGTACGGTAGTAGCCGCGAATCGCCAGCGTGCGGTCGACGAGCACCAAGTGCGCGCCGTGGATGATGCCGCCGTTCTCCGCGGCAGGGTCTGCCTTGCCGTCCAGCGCGAGCTTGAAGCTGTCGACGACGGTGCGCTTCACGACGTCTAGGTCGCCGGTCAAGAACGCCCAATGCTTCAGATCGGCGTCGAAACGCTGAGCGTACGCAAGCAGCACGGCTGGCGTGTCATTCTCCGGGTCGACGCTGAAACTGATCAACTCGAGCGCAGGCGCTTTCTGCGCGGCCGCAACCTGCAGCGCCCGCATGCGACGGGTGATGCGCGGGCAAATCGACGGGCAGCGGGTAAAGAAAAAGGCCGCCGCCCAGACCTTCCCGCGCAGCGTCTCGGCGCTCACGCTGCCAGAGTTCTGATCGAGCAGCGAGAACGCGCCGACTTGGCCGAGCTTCGGCAAAGGTTCAGGCGCTCTTTTACAGCCCGCCCATGCCACGCTCAGCGCGAGCAGCAAGACACACAAGCCGCGAGCAGCGGCCGAATGGGCGCGGCTCGAAATCACTGCTCCAGAAGCCATCGCGGCCTTCTTAAAGCCGTACGCGGCCACAATCGAGTAGCGAGGCAAACTTTCTCGAATTTGCCCTTTCGAGTGTAATTCTAACCGGTTGCCTCGGATCGGGGGCATTTTGGGCACACCCGGGAAGCTTGCACACGAAACCCGAACGGGTGTAGGGAGTCGCCTCACACGGGCTCTTGCAGCCCAGAAAGAGGACCCCATGCGCTGGTTCCGAAAAATGTTGAACCGCCTCCGCTTCCCCGTGCCCACCGCCAGCTTCGGCTGATGGTCGCGTCCCGCCCACTGCGGGACGAAAATCAGGGGTCGAGACTTCCGCGTTCGCCGCGTCGAGATCGCCCCCTTCATTCGTGTTACCGCGAGCCGCAAAGCTCGCGGTTTGCTTCCATCTGCCAGGGCAGTGCTAGCGTAGTCACGTGTCGCGCCGCGTCTCGCTACCAGTGAACGATCCGTCAGCGCGCCCACGGTCCACGATCGAGGCCGTGCGGGCGCGCTTGGGCGGGCGCGCGCGCACCGACTCGCAGGCAGGTCGCGTGGTCTGCTTTCTGGACACCGGCGCGACCGGCGTCGTTCTGTACGGCCAGGGGGATGAGGTGCACGTCTTCTCCAACGCCGGCTGGGTTCGCCGCACCACCACGGATGCGCTCATTCACGTGGATGAGCCTACGCCCGATCTGCACACGGTCGCCAATGACGTGCGCGTATTCGCCGCCCTCGAGGAAGGCCACCGCGTGCGCTTCCAAGATTTGTCGGGCGTCGCTCAGGGCACCCTGATCGAAAAGTGCCGCTACGGGGCGGTCGTGCGTCGCGACGACGAGACCGTCATGGGCGTCGGCTTCCGTCGCATCTGGCCGCTGCCCAAGCCGACCGACACGCCGAGTTGAGTCACCACCGTGGTAAATTCCGAGCGTGAGCGCCTCGCCCGCGTCGGGCTATGCACCGCGTGCCGTCACGCCCGCGCGATTCGCTCCGCGAAAGGCAGCGAATTCTGGCTGTGCGAGCGCAGCAAGAGCGACGCGCGCTTCACGAAATATCCACGGCTGCCCGTGCGCGCATGCCCCGGCTTCGAACTCACCGAAACCTCCCCTCCTTGAAGCCTACTCGGGCTGCCTCGAAGCAGCTCACATGCACCAGTGCATCGCGTCGAACGGCGCCGCGTTCCGTCAGCACTATGGCGGCAAATGCGCGGCTCTAAAACACCAATGAGCACGCTGAGCGTTCCCAGAGGCCGCCAAGATCGCCAAGTCCTCACGGCGTCCCAGCAACGCAGTATGAACCGCAGCGAGCGATCAGATCTTTGGGGTTCACCGGAGCCTGCACACTTCGGCTATTCAAATCATGTTAGCGAGCTTGACGGGCACGAATTGGCCGAGCCCGCAGGCCGCGCCGCGGTGCAGACCGCCCGCAGTCTCGAGCACATAGATGATGTCGGTGCTGCACAGTTGATTGAGCGACGTCTCGTAGGCGAAGCCGCTGTGCGGCCTGAGTCCCGGACAGGCGTCGGGCAGGGTATTGCGCCAAACCCGGCCGCCGTTGCCGATGAAATCGATGGTCGCGTCGTCGCGGATCCGGGTCTCACGCAGTTGGGCGCGGGAGACACAGCTCTGGGGTTCGCCGATGACCATCGCCGCCGGAGTCACGGGCGCTCTGACCGCGTGCGTCACTCTACAGCCGCCAAAGGCAAGTGAAGCAGCCGCAAGGCACGCCAGAACCTTCACGGGAGCCTCCTCCGCCATTCGCGACCTCAGATTTGTTGCTTGGCTTGGTCTGCGACGGCTTCCGCGGAGGTGGCGGCTTGTCGCTCCCGCTCGGCGATTCGCCGTTGTACGCGTTCTACGGAGCGCTTCCCGCCGGCTTGAATGTAAGGGCCGAGCTGCCAGATCTGATTTTCGTGCCTGGGATCGTTTTCCCATTCATCCCAGCCTGAATCGCGCCGGAATTGGCCGAGTAGCCCGGCCGCCACGATTTCTGCCTCGTTGACGGGCTCGCGCTGGTCCCGGTCCGGGCCCACGTAAATCGCGTCTTCCTTGCAGTACAGCTCACACATGAAGCAGGTCTGGCAGTGCTCGACGCGCGCGCCGACCGGGACGCGATCGGGCCCCGGCTCGAGCACGTTCGTGGGGCACACTTCGACGCAGCGGTTGCAGCCGGTGCAACGGTCGCGGACGATCAACTCAAACATGCGTGGGTCTCCATTGCCCTGCGGCTTCGGGTCTGGTCCATACTTCGTCGAGGCCACCGATCAGCAAACGCCGGTCCTGCGCGCTCTTCTGTTCAGGGGTATCTTCGCGTTGGTGCATGCCGCGGCTTTCGTCACGGGCGAGCGCCGCCGTGTATGAGAGCCGAGCGGTGGCCACGACGCTCGCGGTCTCACGAGCGGTCACCGCATCAACGCCCGCTGCGTAGTCGTGGTCGCGCAGCTCGCGCCAAGCCGATTCGAGCACCGCCAGCGAGTTCTGGAGCTTGTGGCCCGAACGGAACACGTTCTTGTCGAGCGGCAGGATCTCGTCTTGGGCCGCCTTGAGCACGCTGCGTCGATCCACGGCTTTCACGCTGCTGCGCGGGCGCAGCCCGACCGTGCCTTGCGCGCGCACCCGCGCATCGACACGACGGCCGCGGCTCCGCGCGAGCTCCACCGCGCCTGCTCCGGACAGCAAGCCCGAGGTCAGCGCCCAAGCCGAGTTCGGCGAACCGCCGCCGGTCGTTGCGCCGGCGATTAGCTCACGAGTCGCGGTATCGCCCGCGGCGAACAAGCCAGGGATGGTGGTTTCGCACTGTTCACCCACGATGCGTAGGCCGCCGGTGCCGCGAATGGTGCCCTCTGGGAAAAGTTTCACCTCGAACGGCTTCTCGTAAACGTCGGTGATGCCCTTGCGCACGAACGGCAAGAGGGTCATCGGCTGGATCTGGGGCAGGATCTTCCTGAGTGGGTCGGGGCATTCGTTCAGCAAGGCGTACACGGGGCCGGCGACCAGCGCGCGCTCCAGCACGTAGTTGGTGGGCAGCACGTCGAGCTCGTTGCCATCGGCGTCGAAGTAGCGCGCGTACGAATAAATCAGCGTGCGCGTCGAGTTCCAGCGCGGAGAGATCGAGTATTCGTTCGAGAACTCCATGCCCGAGAGTTCGGCGCCCGCTTCGATCGCCATCAAGTGGCCATCACCCGTGTTGGTGCTGCTGCCCAAAAGGCCCCCGAGGAACCCGGCGCCGCCGGTGGCGAGAATGACGGCGCCCGCCCGCGCCGTATAGGCACGGTGTTCTTGGCGGCGAATTCCGTTCGCCCCCGCGACCGAGCCGTCGTCATGAAGCAAGAGCTCGAGCACGGGGCTTTGATCGAGGATGGTCACTCCGGCGTCGATGGCGGCGTTGCGGAGCGCACGCAGATATTCGGGACCGCGCAAGGCGTTGTAGGCGATCTGCCCGTCGTCCTTGATGTTGAAGCGATAGTACGAAGCGAGCGTGGGCAGGACGCGCCACGTGGTATCGATGATGCGCTCCATCCAACTGGGATCACCGAGACCGCAGCCAAGCGCCATACGTTTCTTGACAGCCTCGCTGCGCGCATTGCCGTCCGGAGATACCCACCAATGTCCCGGACCTGCGGTCGCGGTCACGCCACTCGTGCCGACGAACCCCTTGTCGACCAACACCACCTTCGCGCCGGTGCGCGCAGCGGCGATCCCCGCCCAGCAGGCGGCCATTCCGCCGCCCACGATCAGGACGTCTGTTTCGAATTGAAGCGGCGCGGAGCCGCCAGCCGTACCATCTGCCGCCATAGAGATGCGTCCCGTATACCAGACAACGCTTCATCATGCATCAAGGATGAGGCGCTACAGCCATAATATTGGCTACTCAGCGGCTTGATGCTTGTGCGCCAGGGACCAGCGGTTCTCTGGGACGGGCAGCCCGAGGTGACCTCTCAGTGTGTCGGCGGTGTACTCCGTCTTGAACAAGCCGCGCTGCTGGAGAATGGGCACGACCTTTTCTCGGAACTTCTCGAACTCGCCCGGACGAGAGATTTGAAGATTGAAGCCATCAGCGGCCCGCCCGACGAACCAACGCTCGATCTCGTCGGCCACGGTCTTGGGCGAGCCCACGAAGCTCTGCCGGCGCTCGGCGACCGAGAGTGCTGCTTGGCGGAGCGTGAGATTCTGCTCTCGGACCCGCTTCAAGATCCGCTCTGCGTGCCCCTTGTAGCTGTTGAGACTCAGGTGCGAGACGTCCGGGAACGGACCGTCCAGCGGGTACTGACGAAAGTCGTGGTAGCCGAATGGGCGTCCCAGTTGGACGAGTAGCTTGTCGATGTCGAGCTTCTCGCTGCGGTCCTGGACGAGAGCTTGCGCTTCCTCATCGCTGTCCGCGATGATGGGAGTGAACCCGGGGGTGACGATGATGTGATCGGGGTTGCGACCCAAGGCGGCCGCCCGCGCCTTCACGTCTGCATAGTACTCCTGAGCATCGTCGAAATTGTCCACCCCCGCGAACAGGCCATCGGCGATGTGGGCGCCGAGATCGCGCCCGTCGTTGCTGATCCCAGCCTGGAAAATCACTGGGTGGCCCTGCTTCGAACGCGTGAGCGCGAGCGGGCCGGCGACCGAGAAGAACTCGCCCTTGTGATTCAGTGCGTGCTGCTTCGGCTTGTCGAGGAAAATCCCGGTCGCCTTGTCGCGCGGAAAGGCGTCGTCCTCGTAGCTGTCCCACAGGCCACGCACTACCTCCACGAATTCGTGCGCGCGTCGGTAGCGCACGGCGTGGTCGAAGTGCTCCTCGCGGCCGTAATTGCGCGACGCGCCCTCGAGGCCGGTCGTCACCACGTTCCAGCCGGCACGGCCGTTCGAGATGTTATCGAGCGAGGCAAACAGGCGTGCGACGTTGTACGGCTCCCAATACGAGCTGGTCAGCGTTGCGATCAGGCCAATCTTGGTCGTCGAGACGGCGAGGGCCGACAGTAGCGTCAGCGGTTCTAGCCGATTGAGGAAGTGCGGCGTGGTGTCGGGCGTGATGAACGGGCTGTCGACCATGAACACGAAATCGAACTTCGACTGCTCGGCCAAGCGCGCGTTTTCGATGAACCAGTTGATGTCGACGCTAGCATTCCCCGGCAGCGCCGGGTCGCGCCAGCCGAATTGGTCGTTGCCGACACCGACCAGCACCGCGCCCAGCTTGAGTTGTCTTGCGTTCGCCATGCCCAAAGCTCCTTGTCCTGTTTCAAAGACCATTAGCGACGACCAAGAGACAGAGTCAAGTTGGAAATCGCAACGCCGAGCCTACGTCAGACGCCGAGCAAGCTCGTGAGCACGCTCGTGGACGGCAGGTTCGCGATTCCAAATGCGGACGAAAGCACTGCTTCCACGCTCTGCTCGGACAAGGGAGCGCCCGCGAAGGCGTTGCAGTCGCGCAGTTTGTTGCCCGTTTGTTCGCGCGAAACGGGGTTCGTTGGATGCCCGAGGCGAACGCCCGCCGTGCTCTCCTCGTGCGTGCCACCAGCCGTGTACGTGAAGATGATCCGATCTTCTTCCGGCGTTCCCTCGTGCGGCTGCACGTGCACCCGCCCGAACAGCGACTTCACCGCTTCCGGTACGTTCCCTGGCGCGTCAAAGTCGACGAGCGAGGTACGGCCGCTCGCGGTACTGAGCGCCACCGCGAATGGAATGCTGAACTGCGCGGCCACGACCTGCTCCGGCCAGGTGAGCGTGGTCCGCGCGAACGACTTGGCCTCGATGTGCACGTCGATCCGTTCGATGCTGCGTCCTTCATGCGCGCGCTGGGCGCGCGCGGTCGCATCGAGCAGGCCGTGCAGGTTGCGCCCGCACGGGTACGGCTTGAGGGAGATGCGACTACTGAGCAAATGCTCGCCGAGTCCCTCCGTGACGCGCTCGCGAACGTACTCGCCGCGCTGGTACAAGGGGAAAAAGCCGTCAACGCCTTCGAACACGCGAGATGCGCCGGTAACTCCGGCTTTCGCGAGTTGCACGGCGGTGATCCCATCGCGAGCAGCAAACCCCGCCTGCAGACGCTTGGCGAGCGCGCCGTCGGCAATGCACTGCCGATTTCCGCTCGCTTGCGCATAGGCGATGCCGAACGCATTCACGAATTGTTCTTGGCTCAAGCCATAGAGACGGCCCACGGCGCCGACCACACCGAAGATCCCGAAGGCCGAGGTGCGATGCCAGCCGAAGTCGCGCGTCGGCGCGAGCGCAAGCCGCACCGCGATGTCGAGCCCCACGGCGGTGGCCGCGACGAAGGTCTCGCCGCTCACGCCGCCGAGCTCGTCCGCAACCGCGAGCGCCGCGCTGTGCACGAGTGCCCCCGCGTGCATGCCGCCCCCTTCATCGAGCGTGTCGTCATAGTCGAGCGCGTGGCCCGCGGTCGCATTGAGCTGTGCCGCAATGATCGCCGGGTAACGCGCCTGGCTCGCGAAACGCTGTGCCGTGCCCGGCCCCGCTTGGGCCGAGAGCACCTTCGTGAGCTCTGCTACGCCTGGTGCGCGAGTTCCGCCGATGATCGCGGCCAGGCCATCGACGAGGCCCCGCGCGAGATGCTCGCGAACGCTCGCCTCCACGCGGTGGCTCGGAAAGCTTGCGGCATGCGCGGCGAGGGGCTGGACGAGATCGCTCATACCCCGCTTTCATCAGAACTTCGCGCCGACTTCAATAAAATAGCGCTTTGTCCACTAAAAGTTCTGTACTATCAATCGACACCCGCCCCCATCCGACGGGAAAGTCGAAACGGAGACCACCATGACCGAGCGTTTAGTCGATCTACTGGGAGCACTGCACACCGAACGGCTCACGACCTGGCCCGCGGAGCAGTTGCAGCGCAACATCGATCAACGGCGGATCAACGTCGAACGCTTCGACGCCGCTCGGGCCCCCCAGGTAGGGCAAACCATCGCACCCTTCGAGCTACAGAATGTGCAGGGCGGTGTGCTCCGCTCGCAAGAGCTGGTGAAGAACGGCCCCGCGGTGCTGGTCTTCTTCCGGCACGAGAGCTGCCCGGCCTGCAACATTGCCCTGCCCTACTACGACCGCAACCTTTGGCCGACCCTGGCATCGCTCGGTGTGCCGTTGGTCGCGATCAGCCCGCAGATCCCGGAAGCGCTGATCAATGTGCGCAAGCGCCATGATTTCGAGTTCTACGTAGCATCCGACACGGGCGCGACGCTGGGCCGCCGCTTCGGCCTCACCTTCAAGTCCGAGGGCGCGCCCAAGCCTGAGTCGGTCGCCCAGGGCCTGGCGGAGCTGACCCATCCCGCGGTAGTGGTCGTCGATGCCAAGCACGTGGTGCGATTCGTCGACGTGACCCCGAACTGGATGGCTCGCACCGAAGCCGAGCCGGTGCTCGAAGCGGTGCGCAAAGTGCTCGGTACGCAGCCGCAGTCTGCCGTCGCCTGATCCGGGTGAATCGCAAGCTATCGGGTGAAGTCCGCGATCTCGCTGTGTCGTGCCAAGAAAGTTGCTGCGCGTCGTTCGTACGACTCAGCTATCGCGGTAGCGCTTGGCGGCGGCAAGATCGCGGCGCAACTCTTCCGCAGTTCGACGAGGACCGTAACCGGGCGTGTCACGCTGAATGCGCCAGCCCTCGCTCAGTGGTCCCGCATCCACGGTATCGAAGCCGAATTGGTCGAGCAGACGTGTCACGGTGATTTTCGCGACCGGATCATCGCCCGCGATGACCAGCCCGCGACGGTCCTTCGCGCCAGCGGGCTTGCCGTCGGTCGTCAGCTGGGCGGCGGAAATGTGATTGAAGGCCTTGACCACCTTCGACTTTGGAAGGTGCCTCTGTAGCAGCTCCGCCGTGGTCGTGGACTCGTCATCGAGCTCAGGGATCTGTCCGTCCCGCGTCGGATAGTAGTTGTTGGTATCGATCACGATCTTGCCCACGAGCGGCGCCACCGGAACCGAGCGGTAATTCTTGAGTGGGATCGTGACGACCACGATCTCGCCCGCCTGTGCCGCTTCCAAGGGCGTCGCAGCGCGCGCCCTGACCCCCAGCTCGGAAACGAGCGCGGCGAGCGTGTCGGGCCCCCGCGAGTTGCTGAGCACGACGTCGTAGCCTTGGGCAACGGCAAGCCGTGCCACTTGGGCGCCGATATGGCCTGCACCGATCAGTCCGAGAGTCGTCATCGAGGGCACTCCAAAGTAGGTTCGGGCTCTGCAGAAATCTTTCCGAGCACAGCCAGCATACCAGACAAATCACCCCGCAAAAAGACACAATGCCGGTCGCGTTCGTTCTACGATCCGTGGGATTGACGAGGTCGAGCATTCTCACCAAGCTTCGCCGCCATGGCTTTCAGCGCGTCGCCGCGGTTCGCAGGGCTCGTTTCGCTGGCAGTGGTGCTCGGCTGCGCGAGCCACGCACCTGCGCCAGCCGCGAGCCACGCACCTGCGCCAGCCGCGAGCCACGCACCGCCTCGAGCGGGCGCTCCGGCCCCGCCCGCAACGGAGTCGAAAGCAACCACTCGGCCTCACCTGCGGGTGGGTACCAGTGGTGACTACGCGCCCTTCTCGGTTCGCGATGCGAGCGGGACCGTGCGCGGCTTCGACGCCGAGATCGCGGATGAGTTAGCGCGGGACCTAGGCTTCGAGCTCGACTGGGTAAGCTTTCGCTGGCCAACGCTGCAGAGTCAGCTCCAGAACGGCGAGTTCGATGTGGCCATGGGCGGCGTGACCTGGCAACCCGCGCGTGGCGTGCTCGGATACCTTACGCGCGCGGTAGCGCGAGGGGGACCGTGTGTGTTGGGCGACGAGCAGGCCGAACGAGTGGCGGTCAATCATGGTGGCGTGCTCGAAGCCTGGGCACGCAGCCATTTCGCCAATCGTGAGCTCGTGATTGTGGAAGCGAACCAAACCCTCCCCGACCTGCTCGCCAGCGGACGCGCAGGCGCAATCGTGACGGACAGTTTCGAGCGCAAGGCCTTCGAGCGGCCGGGCTGGAAAGTGCGCTGCGAACCCGCATTGTCGAGGAAGGTGTATTGGGTAGCGCCCGGGCACGCAGAGCTCGCTGGCCGCGTGGAGGCTTGGCTGCGAACTCACACCGACCGCGTCGAGAGCGCTCAGCAGCGTTGGTTCGGTGAGCGTCAAGCCTTGGACGCGATCGGCAATCTGGCGGACCTGCTCGCACGGCGCATGGCATTCATGCCGTTCGTGGCCGGCGCCAAAGCCGCGTTGGCTTTGCCGATCGAAGACCTGCCGCGCGAAAAGATCGTGCTCGATTCCGCCGCGCTGAGCGCGCAGAAGGCCGGCTTGCCCGAAACCGCAGCTCGCGACTTCTTTGCCCTTCAAATAGAGCTCAGCAAAGCCGTGCAGCGGCGCATGAGCGAGGCACCGCTGCTGGACCTTGCGCAACAGATCCGGCCTGCCCTGAATGAGCTCGGCGATCGCATCCTTTTGGCCGTAGTGGAGGCGCGCAGCGCGGGACAGCTTGCCCAAAGCTCGCTCCCGGATTTGGAAGCGCTATCGCCTTGGCTAAACGATCAAGAGCGGCGGCGACTGCTCGAATCTTTGAAGGCGCTGGCTCGCTGAGCAGGGCCAGGCAGAGCGCGTTCGAGAAAAAGACCTCGCGAGCGGCCTAACCCCGTGATAGCCGAATGTCCACCAAACGAGACAAGTAAACTGAGCGAGAATCCATGACTACCCTGTTCGATCCCATTCGAGTCGGCGACTTGCTGCTTCCCAATCGCATCGTGATGGCGCCATTGACCCGCTGCCGCGCCGGAGCGGGGCGGGTGCCCACGGACCTGATGGCGGAGTACTACAGCCAGCGCGCCAGCGCCGGACTGATCCTCTCCGAGGCAACCGCGGTCATCCCCACGGGCGTAGGCTATCCCGACACGCCGGGGATCTGGTCCGACGCCCAGGTCGAAGGTTGGAAGAAGGCGACCCGCGCCGTCCATGCTTCTGGCGGACGGATCTTCTGCCAGCTCTGGCACGTGGGGCGCGTCTCTGACCCCGAGCATCTGGGCGGCGCGCTGCCGGTGGCCCCCAGCGCCATCGCGCCCAAGGGCAATGTCAGCCTGTTGCGACCGCAGCGCGCATTCGTAACGCCGCGCGCCCTCGAGACGGCTGAGATACCCGCCATAGTCGAGGCCTACCGCGCGGGAGCAGAGAACGCCAAAAGAGCGGGCTTCGATGGCGTGGAGATCCACGGCGCCAACGGCTACCTACTCGACCAGTTTCTTCAAGACAGCACCAACAAGCGTACGGACATCTACGGCGGTAGCATCGAGAACCGCGCCCGGCTGATGCTGGAAGTGACCGACGCGGCTATCTCGGTGTGGGGTCCGGGCCGGGTCGGCATGCATCTCGCGCCCCGAGGCGATGCGCACGCCATGGGCGACTCCAACCCCCTCGCTACCTTCGGCTACGTGGCAGAACAACTGGGAAAACGCGGCATCGCCTTCATCTTCACCCGCGAATCGCTGGGCGAGAACCGGATCAGTCCGGAATTAAAGAAGCGCTTCGGTGGCGTGCTCATCGCCAACGAGGCCTTCAGCCGTGAAACCGCGCAGCAAGTGCTGGATGCGGGCGAGGCCGACGCCGTGTCCTTCGGTAAGATCTTCATCGCCAACCCGGACCTGCCGCGCCGCCTACGAGTGAACGCGGCCCTCAATCCCTACGACAACACCACTTTCTACGGCTACGGTCAGGCCGACCTCGCTGTGGGCTACACGGACTATGGCTCATTCGGGGCGCAGCAATGAGCCTGACATACAACTACCTCGGCAAGAGCGGCCTACGCGTGTCACGCCTGAGCCTGGGCACGATGAACTTCGGCGGCCCGACTGACGAGGCCACGGCGCGCGAGATCATCGCCGCCGCCCGGGCCAACGGCGTGAACTTCATCGACACTGCCGACGTCTACCAAGGCGGGCGCACGGAAGAGATCGTGGGTCGCGCCATCGGCGCGGAGCGCGACCACTGGGTACTGGCCAGCAAGCTTGGCAATCCCGTGGGGGAAGGCCCGAACCGGCGCGGAACCTCACGCAAGTGGATTGTGCAGGCGGTCGAGGCAAGCTTGAGGCGTCTAGGCACCGACTATATCGACCTGCTCTACCTGCACCGTGCCGACTTCGACGCGCCACTGGCAGAGGCGGTGCGCGCGCTGGGCGACTTGGTGCGCGCAGGCAAGCTGCGCTACTTCGGAGTGTCCAATTTCCGCGGCTGGCGCATCGCCGAGGTGGCACACCTGGCCGACCAAGAACGCATCGACAGGCCCATCGCCAGCCAACCTCTCTACAATCTGGTGGACCGTTCAGCGGAAGTCGAACAGCTGCCGGCGGCGGCCTACTATGGCTTGGGCGTAGTGTCCTACAGCCCGCTCGCGCGCGGCGTGCTCACGGCCAAGTACCGGCCCGGCGAACCACCGCCCGCCGATACCCGCGCAGGCCGACGAGATCGCCGAATACTCGAGACCGAATGGCGACCCGAGTCGCTGCACATCGCCCACGAGATCCAGCGCCGCGCCGCCGAGCTGGGCACGGGCGCCGCTGAATACGCCGTGGCCTGGGTGCTGAAGAACCGACTCGTGCAAGCGGTGATCGCCGGGCCGCGCACGCTGGCGCAGTGGCGGCCTTACGTCGAAGCGCTCGACGTGAAGCTGAACTCCGAGGACGAAGCGCTCGTGAATTCGCTGGTGCCCGCCGGTCACACTTCCACCCCCGGCTACACGGACCCTGGCCACCCGGTTGAAGGCCGCGTGACATCGGAGAGCTAGCCAAGATCAGTTGCTAGCGCGCATCCACTGCGAATGGCGGGGCAGCCCCTCCCAGAGCGAGCGAAACGTTACGGGCGCGCTTACCCGCCCCCTCAAACGCGTGGCGCGCGGGCGCTACAACGATCGCCGGTATCGGGTCTCATGGATCGAGAAGCCAGTCCGTTGCTCTGTCTTCGTCTGGCCGTCGTTTCTGAAACCGCGAGCCTCATAAAACGCTCGTGCGGAGGTGTTGCTCGTGAGGACCCAAAGAGTTACCTCGGTGAGGCTTCGCTGACGCGCGGACTCGAATGTTGCTGCGATGAGAGAGGTCCCGACCCCTGCGCGCCAACATGCGGGATCAACGTAGATCGCACTCACCTCGCCGACGGTGGCACTTGCGTCGGCGTCGCGGGACGGTAAGAGCGAGCAAAAGCCGACCAATTCCGCGGCCGCGGTCGCGACGAGCACTAGCGTGGCAGGTTCTGCGATGGCCTTGGACCACATGGCGGCACGCTTCGACGAGTCGAGTCCATCCAAGTAAGCATCTGGCATGTGGCCGCGATAAGCGGATTGCCAAGCCTTGACGTGAAGCCTGGCGATATCGTCGACGTCGGAAAGCGCAGCTAAACGGGTCACTGGCATTGGTTCAGTCTTTGCGAGGCTATTTGCGGGTCCAGGGGATCTGCGAGGCAGCGGTTCGAAAGGACGCGGGCGCCTCGGAACGAAATCCGTCGCAGAGCTCACCGCCGAACGGCTCGAGAATCCGTTGAGTGACGCGGAGCACCGCGGTCCGCTCCCCGGTTTGGAAGAATGCGTCGAACGCGGACTCGATCGAATTGCCGAGGTCTGGTGCAGCGCGCTCGACGAGCCTAGGCAAAGTCTTGCCCGAACCAAGCCACCGTCCGTGAGTCCTCAAGACGAAGTTGCAGAGCAGCGGGTAGAGCTTGCAGGCGACGGCACGCAGTTCGGTTGGCGCGCGGTCGTCTCGGAAGTCGTGTAGAAGATCTGTGATCCAGTATCTGTCGTCCGCTAAAGACGCGGCGGGGGGGACCTGAGGTGGCGCGGCGACGACGTCACGGGCCCAGGTCTGGATCGCGCGCGAAGTAGCCGTTTCAGCGGGAATGACGAGCGCTTCGGAAATCATGTGAGCGAGAGCTGGGCGGCCGCCGTCGCAATCCTGCGCCACGAAATAGGCTAGTGTCTCCGAATCGTGTGCGAACACGTCGATCGGCCAACCTTCGAAGTGAAGCGACTCCCGCCAAGCGTTTGGGATTCGGTCGAAGATGAGAACTACGTCGAGGTCGGACGACGGGAATCCTTCACCGCGCACTACCGAGCCACCACAAAAGACCATGCTTGCCGACGGGTAGCGCACGGACCAGAGCTGGTGAGCTGCGACGTAGGGCGGCGGTCGTTGAGCGCTGGGAGTCATATCTGTTCGCGTCGGGCTCACTGGTTCATCGGTTCACTCACTCACCCGCTCCCGGAGGCCTGCTTTCAGCGCTGGCCAGTCCTCGGCATGACAACCTCTTGCCGAGCGCGGAGGCGTATTCCTGAGCGTTGCTCGGTCGCGCATCTATGATCGGGTCGAACGACATCTCGAGTGGCTACTCCCACGCCAATTGGCGAGCAAACCCTGAATGCGGAGTCGAGGAAACCGGGCTAGGCCGGATTGAGAAACGGATAGTCGATGTAACCGCGATCGCCCCCGCTGTAGAAGGTCGTTGGGTCCGGCGGGTTCCACGGCGCATCTAGCTGGAGGCGCAAAGCGAGATCGGGGTTGGCGATGAACCCAACCCCGAAGGCGATCAGGTCTGCGCGGCCTTCCGCGAGCGCGACTCGAGCGGAGGCGTTGTCGAAGCCGCCGCAAAGAATCAAGGGCCCGTTGAAAGCTCGCCGAACGGTGCGGCCCAGCTGGTCGTTAGCGGGAGTGCCTACAGGCTCGATCAAATGCAAATACGCGAGATTGCGAACGCTCAGCTCCTTGGCAACATGAGCATAGAGCGCATGCGGCGCCGAATCACGGCTGCCATCGCTCGTCGCGTGGGGAGAGATCCGGACGCCGACTCGGTCAGAGCCGAGTTCTGCGCTCACCGCGTCGACGACTTCGAGCAGGAAGCGCGCGCGGTTCTCGATCGGGCCGCCATAGCGATCGCTGCGCTGATTTGCGCCATCGCGTAGGAATTGATCGACCAAAAAGCCGTTTGCACCGTGGATCTCGACGCCGTCGAAGCCCGCGCGCTGGGCATTCTGGGCCGCGAACGCAAACTCAGAGACGACGCCTGGGATCTCCGCGAGCTCGAGAGCGCGCGGAATTGGGAAAGGCCGCGGGCCTGCCGGCGTCGAGAATTCACCCACTGCCGCGATAGCCGATGGCGCGCCGGGTAGTCGGCCGCTCGGGACTCGCGCGGGATCGGCCTTCCTGCCGAGATGAAACAGTTGCTGAAAGATCCGACCACCCGCGGCATGCACCGCATCCGTCACTCGCCGCCACGCGGCAACCTGACCCGCACTGTGGATTGCCGACGTGCCCGGTCGGCTCACGCTCTCAGCCGAAATGTGAGTTGCTTCGGACACGATCAAACCGGCGGTCGCGCGCTGCACATAGTACGTGGCGACCGACGCCGAAGGTTCGCGACTCGCCGGTTCCGCGCGTGCCCGGCCCAGTGGCGCCATCACCACCCGGTTCGGAAGGACCAGAGAGCCGACACGCACGGGTTCGAACAAGGACATGTCTCGCGACATACCGCTTGTCTCTTACAAAAACAATACGTCCCTCTCTAGAGACGTGTTCGATGCACACCAAACGAAACTTCGAAGCGCCGGCTCGACCCAAATCAGAGCGCGATACCAGGCGGCGGGAAGCCGAGGCATAGCTCTTTGACCTGCGCGGCAACACCTTCGAGCAGCTTGGCGTTGTCGGGAGCGCTCACCACTTGGCTCATGAAGTCGGCCAATTTGAGCATTTCGTCCCTGCCCATGCCGCGCGAAGTGATGCTCGGCGTGCCGATGCGGAAGCCGGAGGGGTCGAAGGGTTTGCGCGGGTCGAAGGGGATCGAGTTGTAGTTACCAACGATGCCTGCGCGGTCGAGCGCCTGAGCCGCGACCTTGCCGGTCACGTTCTTGTTACGCAGATCGATCAAGATCAGGTGATTGTCGGTGCCGCCCGTGACCAGCGAGAACCCCTTGCTGAGCAAGCCTTCGGCCAACGTCTTGGCATTGGCGACGACGGCGTGCGCGTAGTTCTTGAATTCGGGGGTGGCGGCTTCCCTCGCAGCCACGGCGATGCCGGCGGTGGTGTGGTTGTGCGGCCCCCCTTGCAAGCCGGGGAACACCGCGCGGTCGATGTCCTTCGCGAACTCTTGCTTGCACATCACGATCCCGCCGCGCGGACCGCGCAGAGTCTTGTGCGTGGTGCTGGTGATCACGTCTGCGATACCCACTGGCGATGGATGCGCGCCGCCGACGACGAGGCCTGCGATATGGGCAATATCGGCGCACAATTTCGCGCCGCTTTCGTCGGCAATTTCGCGGAACTTCGCGAAGTCGAGGAGGCGCGGGTAGGCGGTGGTGCCACACCAGATGATCTTGGGCTTGTGCTCCAGCGCGAGCCTGCGCACTTCGGCGAAGTCGATGCGCTGATCGCTCTCGCTCACGTTGTAGCCAACGCTCTTGAAGTACTTACCGGTGATGCTGACGGCCGAGCCGTGCGTCAGGTGCCCACCCGACGGCAGACCGAGACCCATGATCGTGTCGTGCGGTTGGCAAAAGGCGAGATACACCGCCAGATTTGCGGGGCTACCGCTGTACGGCTGCACGTTCACGTGGTCGACGCCAAACAGCGCTTTCAAGCGCGACACGGCCAGGTTCTCGACCTGATCGATGATCTGCTGGCCTTCGTAGTAGCGCTTACCTGCGTAGCCTTCGCTGTACTTGTTGGTCAGAATCGAACCAGTGGCTTCGAGAACCGCGCGCGAGACATAGTTCTCGCTGGGGATTAGCCGCAGCTTGACGGTCTCCCTCAACTCTTCTTCGCGAATCAGTTGGGCGATCTCGGGATCACGTTCGGCCAAAGCAGGATCACGAGGCGTTGCAAAGTTCAGCATGCCGGTCAGCCTACCGCCCGCTTTCGGCCCTCGCCACAGCCTGCCAACATGCCGTAATTACTAATATTTACTTGTTTCCATCGAGACTGCAAGATGTCACGCCGCAATCACTCGACGCTCACGTACGACTAGTTAAACTGCGCGCCGTGCGATGGCAAAGCCGAGCCAAGCGAAAACACCGACCGATCCCGATGGATCGGAAGGCTCGGAGCGCCGTAGCGCGAGTATGCCCGGAGCTGCTCGCCCGGAATTCGATCCGGTATCCGCCGCTGATGTATTCAGCGAGTTGAGCTCCGACCGCCCCGCCGACCCCGTGCCACCAGCCGCGCCCAAAACCGACCCCGATCTCGTACGCGATCACGAGATCATCCCCGCTGCGCCGCCGCTCGAGGTGGATAGCGCCCCGCCCAGCATTCCATCTGCCGCCCATGTTGCAACAGAGGATCCGCCCAAGCCTCAGGGCTCGATCCCAGTATTACCCGGCCATGTGATCGCCAACCGCTACGAGGTGCTCGGCATCTTGGGCGAAGGCGGCATGGGCATCGTGTACCGCTGCCGCGATCAATCCAACGGCCAGTTCGTGGCCATCAAGCGCGTGATCCCGCCCTCCGGCAACCTGCAGGGCGAGTACGTGATGTGGTTCTACAAGGAGGCGCGTGCACTCGCCGCCTTGGCCCACCCGAACATCGTGCAAGCGCGCGACTTCGGCCAGCTGCGAGATGGCTCGCCGTTCCTCGCGATGGAGCTGGTTTCGGGCGTATCTCTGCACGAGCTAGTCCACACCCGGCTCACGTTTCCGCTGATCTGGACGATCGTCGATCAGATTTTGTCGGCTTTGGCCCACGCTCACGCGCGCGGGATCATCCACGGCGATCTCAAGCCATCCAACGTGCTGGTCGAGGCCATCGACGACCAGCCGCCGCAAATTCACGTGCTGGATTTCGGGCTCGCGTGGCTACGTCAAGACGCGCTCGATCAACGCCTGGACGGCAACAAGCCCATGGAGTTCGCGCCGCACGCCGGCGCAGGCACGCCGGGCTACATGGCCCCCGAGCAGATCCAGCACGAGATGCACCACGTGTGCGGTGCGACCGATCTGTATTCGCTCGGCTGCATCCTGTACCGGTTGTTTGCGGGGCGCGCGCCGTTCTCCGGTGAATCGAAGGAGCTCTTGCGTGTGCACGCTTTCGAGCAGCCGCCCGCGCTCAAGCCGGTAATCGATGCTCCGGAAGGCACGATCGCGTTCATCACCCGGCTGCTCGCCAAGCGCCCTTGGGATCGTTGGGAATTCGCGGCCGAAGCGCGAGCCGAGTGGGGCAAGTGGCGACCCAAGGCAGAGGCCGCCGAATACCGCATGCCGGTGGATCTGCGCTCCTCGACCGCGAAGACCGCCGCCCCGACTCGACGCACCGGCGCGCGCGGGCCGAATCCCGATCTTTCACCCGCGCCGGAACGCGCGCCGGGTCTGCTCAGCATTCGCCCGAGCCCCTTGGTCGGTCGCGAAGACGTGCGCAATAGCCTGCGCGAAGTCTGCGACGACGTGATCGACGGCGTGGGCGCGCCGCATCGCTTGGTGATGTTGGTCGGCCCCGCCGGTTGCGGCAAGAGTCGCATCGCCGAATGGCTGAGCGAGGTCGTGCACGAAGAAGGCACGATGGTGCCGCTGCGCGCTCGCTATCGAAAAATCCGCGGCTCGCTCGACGGTATGCTGGGCGCGGCCCTGCACCACTACAACTTCGAGCGCGTCGAGCGCGACCTGATCGAGCGCTCTCTGCTCGAACGCTGGAAGGTGCGGCGCGACGACAAGAACGGCCGCGCTTGGGTGGCGGGCGCGGGTGAATGGCTGAGGCCAATGGGCGCGGATGCCCCGGTCGGGCCCAGCGGCGTGCGTTTTACGCTCGATACGCTGGAAACGCGGCGCATGGTCACGCGCTACACGCTGCGCAAAATCGCCAATGGTCGCCCGCTCTTGTTCTGGTTGGACGACATTCACAACGCCAGCCCCGCGACCATCGAAGGTCTGCTCAAGATCCACACCGACGAACCCGATCAACGGATCGTGATGGTCGCGACGGTACGCCTCGAAGATGTCGTGATGGGCACCGCGACCGCCACGCGCTTGCGTGAGCTGCGCGACATCATGAACGGCAAGCTGATCGACATCGAGCCCTTGCCGGCCGACACCACCGCGACGCTGCTGCGCGAATCGCTGCCACTCGACGACGCCGCGGTGAAAGAAGCCGCGCGCCGTAGCCGCGGCAATCCGCTATTCGCGCTGCAGCAGCTCCACGCTTGGGCCCTCGCCGGCAACATGGAGTTCCAGAACGGCGTGTATCGCGTGCCGCCGGAAGTGTTGGCCATGCGCCCGCAGACCACGGCGGAGCTCTGGGACAGCCGCGTCGCGGCCATGCCCGAGTCGCATCGCGTGGCCGCATACGCCGCCGCTACCCTCGGCGGTGATATTCGCAAGAACGTGCTCTCGGCCTTGCTGAGCGCGCTGGCGCTGCCCGCGGAAGCCGCCATTTTGAGCCTGCAAACCGCGGAAATCTTGGTCCCGCGCGGCCCCGGTCGCTACGCCTGGCCGCACGAGCTCCTGCAAGAACACCTGCTGCTCACGCTGAACGAGCGCAGCGACAAAGAGCGCTTCTACCGCGCTTCGGCGACTGCGCTCACGCAGCATCCGCTCGCCAACAGCCGGCGCGTCATCCGCCAACGCGTCGTCAATCTACTGCAAGCAGATGACGCCGACACCGCGGCGCTGCTCTTGTTCGACTTCCTGCAACAAAGCTGGAACGGCGCGCGCGAACCCGTCGCTACCCTGGCCGACCTCGAGCTGCTCAAAGGCAAGCTCACAGGCCGCACGCTCGCGCTGAAGAACCGCTGGCAGGCAGAGGCCCTACGCCACGCGGGCCGCATTGCGGAAGCCATGACCTTCGCCGAGCTCGCCCGCACGCGCTTCGAAGAGCTCGGCGATCCCGAAAACATCGCCCACAGCTTGCGCCTGCAGGGCCACCTCGCGAGCGATCAGGGCAGCTCCGCCGAGGGCCTCGAGCTCACTCAGCGCGCGCACCAAATGTTCGTCGAGCAAAACAACGCGCTCGGCCAAGCCCAATGCGAAGCCGTCGCCGGCGAGATCCAGTACCTGCTCGGTAGCTACGAAGAAGCACGCGGCACCATCCAACGCGGCGAGCGCAACTTCGCGACCCTCGGCCAAGCCCTGGGCCGCGGCCAATGCCTGCTCTTGCTCAGTTGGATCGAACACTCCGAAGGCGCCACCGAACGCTCACGGCGCTTGGCCCAAGAAGCCCGCTCCGAGTTCGAACGCGCCGGCTATCGCCTCGGCACCGCCCAGGCCGACGTCTCGATCGCGCACGTCGAACATCGACTGATGAACTTTCACAGCGCTGAAATCGGCGCGCTCGACGCGCTCTCCACCTTCGAGACTCTGCGCACCCCACGCGGCCAAGCCGCCTGCGATCGCTTGCTGGCAATGATCGGCCTCGACACCGACGATCTCGACATGGCCGACTTGCACACCGACCGCGCGTCCCAACTGTTCGCGCGCATGAGCGACCCCTGGGGCGTGATCGAAACCAAGCTGCTCTTCGCGCAGATCGCGCTCGTTCGCCATCAAGCCGGCAAAGCCCGCACCCTGCTCGAAGAGTCGAGCCGTATGGTGGTTGAAGAAGCCGAAGCCCGTCAGCACTTCCTGCTCACGCGCGCCTGGCTCGAAGTCGTCGAAGGCGACAGCGACGGCGCGCTCGAATCGATCGAAGCCGCCGCCGAAGTCTTCGGCCAACGCACGCGCGCCGGCGACCACACGCCCCACCTACTCAGCCGCCTGGCCCGCTTCCCCTGGTCCGCGAACGCCCTCAACCGCATCGACGCCTGGCGCACCGTTTTGAACGACAGACTCCGCAGAAAAAACTGAGCACCCACGGGACTGAATTCCAAAGGTGCGTACGAGCGGCGTGGACGACGGCGTTGCACCCCGCTCGTCTCTGAGAGAGTGGAATAACCGCCAAAACGCCAAAACGCCAGAAGAGGAAGAGGGGAGTTGGGGGTTGCCCTTTGCGGCTGAGCGCGTCGAAGTGAAATGCGAGTTTGTGCCGATTCGGGTGGGAAGGGACTGACTTCTAGGGGCTGTGAATCACGCGTTTGATGCCCTGCGAGAGGTTTGCGACATTGAAATTGATGAGCAGACCAAGGCGAAGCCGCTTGATCTTCAGGTACGAGAGAACTTGTGCAAGATGAACCGGTGCAATGCCTTCCACAGTTTTGAGTTCGACGACGAGCTGCCGACGAACGAGCAAGTCGAGTCGAGCTTCGCCGATCTCGTGCTTCTTGTACTGAACCCTCACGAGACTCTGCCGTTCGAAGGGAATGCCCGCTTGGAATTTGTTGCGTCGAAGATCGCCGCGCCGCGCAAACCCCGTCTTCCCTCTCTTCTGGCGTTTTGGCGTTTTGGCGGTTAATCCCTCTCGCTCTCTGCGCCCTGCGGTGACAGCCTTGCCCCCCACCTCGCGCCGTGTGCACGCTGAGAGATACTGCGAGTCGCCATTCGGGCGCTGATTCGACGTGCGCGGGTTGCGGTGAGGCACTGTGATCGCCCCAAATATTCGCGGCTTCTTCGAGTCAGGGGTGCGTTGCGAACGTACATTGGGTCACAAGTTCATCATGCCGGGATGGCTTTTTGCCGGGCGGTGTTAGAACCGGGGCATGTCGCACTCCGGACCCACCAGGCACATTGCGTCGGACAAGCTGATGGAGCGCGCGCAGCGCTTGATGCCGGGTGGCGTGAATAGCCCGGTGCGCGCGTTTCGCGCGGTGGGCGGGCATCCGTTGTTCATTGCGCGGGCGCTCGGGGCGCGCGTGTTCGATGCGGATGACAATGCGTACCTCGATTACATCGGTTCGTGGGGTCCGGCGATTTTAGGTCATGCGCACCCGCGCGTGGTGCAGAGCGTCGCGGAAACGGCGGCTAAGGGGCTGTCTTTCGGCGCGCCGACGGAGGGCGAGGTGCGCTTTGCGGAAGCCGTGATGGAGCGTTATCCGAGCATCCAGATGCTGCGCTGCGTGTCGAGCGGAACCGAAGCCACGATGAGCGCGCTGCGCGTGGCGCGCGGCTTCACGGGTCGGGACGTGATCGTGAAGTTCGATGGTGCCTATCACGGGCATTCGGACTCGCTGCTCGTGAAAGCGGGCAGCGGCGCGGCGACCTTCGGCAATCCGGATTCGGCGGGTGTGCCGGCGTCGATCGTCGAGAACACCGTAACCGTTGGCTACAACGACAACGCGGCGTTGAATGATTTGTTCGCGCGCGAGGGTGCGCGAATCGCGGCCGTGATCGTCGAACCGGTGGCGGGCAATATGGGGCTCGTGCCTCCCCAACCGCAGTTCCTGGAGACGATTTTGGAGCTGTGCGCGCGGCATGGCGCGCTCTCCATTTTCGATGAGGTGATGACGGGCTGTCGCGTGGCTCGCGGTGGCGCGCAGGGTCTGTTCGGTATGACGCCGGATCTGACTTGCCTAGGGAAGATCGTCGGGGGTGGGTTACCACTGGCCGTCTACGGCGGGCGCGCGGACGTCATGCAGCGCATCGCGCCGCTCGGCCCGGTGTACCAAGCGGGCACGCTGAGCGGGAACCCAATCGCCGTGAACGCGGGACTCGCCACGCTCGCGGAGCTCGATAACGGCTCCTATCAGCGGCTCGAAGAGCTGGGCTCACGCCTGCAGACGGGCCTGGAGCGCGCGCTGCGCGAAACCGGCACCCCCGGCGTGGTGCAGCGCGTGGGCTCGATGCTCACCTTGTTCTTCCATCGTGGCCCCGTGCGCTCCTGGCTCGATGCGGCCGCGTCGGACACCACGCGCTTCGGCGCGTGGCACCGCGGGCTCGTCACGCGTGGCATCTATTGGCCGCCGTCCCAGTTCGAAGCTGCATTCATCTCGCTGGCCCACACCGAGCAGGATATCGATCAAACCGTCGAAGCCGCGCTCAGCGCGCTCGCCGAATAGCCGAGCGCGCGTCAACAGCCGCCCGAGCGCACGTTGCGCGGCGCGTCGTGTGCGGGCCGCAGCGTCCGAGTTTTGGGGCGAAACGCCGATTTTTGTTTGCGTTTGGCGCTGGATCTCGTAGCTGTCCGCCGGTACCTGTCGAGGAGTCCCCCCACTGTGAGCCAGAAGAAACAAAAAGTCGCAATCTTGACTGCTGGTGGCCTTGCGCCGTGCCTCTCGTCTGCCGTCGGCAGCTTGATCCAACGCTACTCAGAGCTCGCGCCCGAGCTCGAAATCATCGGTTACTTGGGGGGTTACAAGGGCCTGCTGCTCGGCTCCAGCGTGGCGGTCACGCCCGAGGTGCGCGCACGCGCAAGCGTGCTGCACAAGCACGGCGGTAGCCCGATCGGCAACAGCCGCGTCAAGCTGACCAACCGCAAGGATTGCGTGAAGCGCGGCCTGGTCAAAGATGGTGAAGACCCGCTCGAAGTCGCGGCCAAGCAGCTGACCAAAGACGGCGTGACCATCTTGCACACCGTCGGCGGCGACGACACCAACACCACGGCCGCGGATTTGGCCGCCTTCTTGAAGCAGCACGACTACGACCTCACCGTTGTCGGCTTGCCCAAGACGATCGACAACGACGTGTTCCCAATCCGCCAGTCGCTCGGCGCGTGGACGGCCGCCGAGCAAGGCGCCATCTACTTCGAGAACATCGTCAACGAGCACTCCGCCAACCCGCGCATGCTGATCGTGCACGAGGTCATGGGCCGGAACTGCGGTTGGCTCACGGCCTACACGGCCAAGGTCTATCGCCAGCGCCTGAATCACCCGGACTTCTTGCCGGGCTTCAACTTGGCCCGCGCCCACAAGGACATCGATGCCGTGTACGTCCCCGAGCTCGATTTCGACCTCGAGGGCGAGGCCAAGCGCCTGAGCAAGGTGATGGACGAGCAGGATTGCGTGAACTTGTTCGTCTCCGAGGGCGCGTGCGTGAACGAGATCGTGAAAGAGATGGCCGCCAAGGGCGAGGAAGTGCCGCGCGACGCCTTCGGCCACTACAAGCTCGACGCGGTGAATGTCGGACAGTGGTTCAGTAAGCAGTTCGGCAAGCTGCTCGGCGCCGAGAAGACCTTGGTGCAAAAGTCCGGCTACTTCGCGCGGGCCGCAGCGGCCAACACGGAAGACCAGCGCCTGATTCAGAGCATGGTCGACCACGCGGTGGAGTGCGCGCTGCGCGGTGAATCCGGCGTCATCGGCCACGACGAGGACCAGGGCGGCCGCCTGCGCGCGATCGAATTCCCGCGCATCGCCGGCGGTAAGCCGTTCGACGTGAACGTTCCCTGGTTCGATGAGATGCTAAACGACATCCACCAGCCCAAGGGGCGGGCGATCGCCGTCGACCACAAGCACGGCGAAGAGATCCCGTCGATCCCGCCGCCGGCTCTCTGAGTCGCAACGTCAATCCCGAAGCACGCGCGCCTCGGTCGTCATCGGACGACTCAGGCGCGCGTTGCGCTTTTGTGTGGAGCGGTGCTCAGTTGCGGGCAGAGCGGCGACGCTGGAGCACGAAGCCGAGACCGAGCAGCGCGCTCAACCAAGCAAGCTTGGTCGAGGTTGCGTCCGTATCGCCGCCCACCCGGCAACCGCAGCCCTTGGCGGCGATGTCCGGCGCATTGCGACCCGGACCATTGCCGGGGGCGCTGCCGCCAGAGCCGTTGGGCCCGCCACCGAAGTTCAAGCCGGTGTTGCCTCCAAAATCCACGCTGCCGTTGGCGCCGGTGCCGGTTGCGCCGGTGCCAGTACCCGGCATCGGAGTCGAGCAGGTGCCCTGGCTACACACGCCGCCCTGCGGGCAGGTGACGCCCGCGCAGGGGTCGATGCATTCGCCCATCTTGCAGATCGTGCCGGTCGCGCACATCTTGTTGGCGCAGGCCGAATCCACACAGCGACCGTCCGCAGCGCAGGTCAACCCGGTCTCGCAACCGCGGCAATCGCACTTGGATAGGCACAAGCCCTTTTCGCACACGCGATCAGTGGGGCAAGTCACGCCCGCACAGGGATCGACGCATTGGCCGAGTTGGCAACTCTGGGGATAGGGGCAGGTCACGCCCGTGCAGGGATCAACGCATTGGCCGTTGCGGCAAGCGGTGCCCGGTGCGCAGCTGACGCTGGCGCAAACCGGATCCGCGCAGTGCCCGGAATCATCACAGCTCAAGCCGACTGGACAGGGAAACTCACCATTTTGGCAGGTGCCCACGCACTGGCCCTGAAAGCAGATCGGCTTGTCACCGGTGCACAGACCATCACCATTGTCGATCACACCGTCGCAGTCATTGTCGACGTTGTCGCAGACTTCCGGCCCCTTTTGGATCACGGGACGGCACACCGCAGGCTCGCCCTCGGCCGCGCAATCCGTATGACCCACCGAGCAGGCACCCTGCAACCCCGTGTCACAGGGCAGATTGCCACCGGCGCAGGTCAGACCCGAGACGTAGAAAACGAAGTCGTTGAAGTCACCGTCGGCGCCGGCCTTGCCGTCATCACCCGTCTTCCAATCCTTGGCCGACATCGGCAAGTCTTCGAAGGCCATGTAGAAGCCCCCCGGATCGACGGACGATTGGTAGATCAGAGTCGTGACCCAGGGCGTTCCGCCCGAGTTCCGCTGATTGTGCTCGTACATCGAGAACTTATTCTGGGGACACTTCTGATCGCCGATCAGGGCGAAAGCGACGTAGCCACCCTTGTACCTGGGATCCTTGGAGATATCGCCAGACGGAAACGTCACGATTTTCCAACGCTCGACGGAGAGATTGTAGGGATGGCGATTGTCCCATGCGAGCGGGCAAAAGCCGTCCGTCTTCAACGTGGGCGGCATCTCTTCGCCGTTGGTGCATGAGAGCAGCTCGTTCGGCTTGCCCTTCATGAACGGATAGATCTCGCTCGCGGCGGGCGGGGTCTTGCTGTTCGGATCGGTGACGTTGTACCAGCCGAACTGCGCTTGGCAGTTGCCACCCATCAACAGCAGTTGGCCGGTGAAACCACATTTGGCGGAGAAATAGCCCGGGCCAGTCTTCGCGTCCTTGGCGGGATCGAGCTTCTCGCCACGCCACTTGAACATGCCGCTCAGGTTAATCGCATCGCCGGTCACGAACTGCGGGTAGGCCTTCACCGGATTCGTCGGAGAGTAGTAATCCCCGTAGCGAACGGCCGGATTCAGGTTCGCGCCGTCCGGGCCGCGGTTGACCATCGTGTTGGCGTTCCAGGCCCAGGAATCATTGACGAGCGTCGCCTCCGCCGCCGGCACGGGCTGGGGCAGCGGCGTCTTCGCCGTGTCCGTCTGGGTGACCTGCGCAGTGGCAGGACTAGCGAACGCCAGCAGCCCGGCGCACATACACATTCCCAACCAACCCGCGTACTGGCGAGCACTCGACAACATGCCGCGGTATTTAGCATGCCCACCTGCCGATTCACGAACATTCGGGAATCGCCTGTAGCGGACTCCTGGTTTGGAAAGTGGACTTCGCTATCTAGCTAACTCGCCTAAACACGCCCGGCGCGACCACGCTAGAAAATCCAAGCCCAACCGGAAACCGCCCCCGGCGATTTCACGTGTGACTGTCGCGCTCGGGGTCGCGTTACTCACCTGCCCGGCGCACGCACCGGGCATTTGCGAGCAAATTTGCCGCGAAAACGCGAGCTCGAAGCGCGGCTAGGCCTTCACCAGCAAGTTGAAGTTAGCGAAGCGTGAACAGGCGACATGCGTCTCGCGCATCAAGCGCAGGCGGTTGTTGCGAAGCGGCAGCTCCTCGACCATGACGAAGATATCCTCGAAGAACTGGGCGAGGACCGGCGCGAAGGTGGCGATTGCGGTCAGGGCTCGTTCGTAGTCTGCAGCCGTGGTGCCGCCGCCGAGGGCTTGTTTGAGCGTCTGGTAGGCGTCGAACACCCGCTGTTCGCTCGGGTGGACTTCGGGTTGCACGCCGGAGGGCGGAACCAACTCACCAGGCGGCGCTTCTTTGGCGATGTTGGCGGCGCGCTTGAACACTTCCCCCGCCGAGGTGCGCACGCTCTCTTCGATTTTGCCCAGAGCGGCAGCGCGCAGTTGCACGTCGTACGGGTCGTCCGCGGAGGCGGCCACGCAGGCGTCGACGACGTCACCCGGCTCGGAGAGGACACCGCGCAGGCGTTGGCGGAGAAAGCCGCCCAGCTTTTCACTGGTGGCTTGGGCACCGAGGTCTAGGTTGACCCCGAGAAAGCCAGCATAGGCGGTGTGGATGGCGTCACTGAGGCCGAGCCGCCATTGCTTCGCCAACAGAGTGCGCAAGAGGCCGATCGCAGCGCGGCGCAGCGCGAGTGGATCCGCCGCGCCGGTGGGCAAGAGCCCAATCGCAAAGCAACCGACCAGCGTGTCGAGGCGATCGACCAAAGCAACGAGCGCGCCTGCGTCATCGGGAGCGGTCGGGTCATCCGCGCCACGCGGCAGGTAGTGTTCAGCGATCACGGCGGCGACGGCGGGCTTCAGGCCCTGCGCCAAACCGTAAGCAGCGCCCATTTCGCCCTGCAATTCGGGCAGTTCACGCACCATCAGGGACACCAAGTCACACTTGGCCAAGGCCGCCCCTTCACGCGCCGTCTCGATCACGGCGGCGCTCAGGCCCAGCTTTTCGCCGAGCAGCGGCACGAGCGCGACCATGCGCCGCACTTTGTCGCCCACGCTGCCGAGGCGCTTGTGGAACATGATGCCGTCGAGCTCTGCGCCACGCTTGGCGAGCGGCACTTTCAGATCTTCGTCGTAGAAGAACTTGGCATCGGCGAGGCGTGCGCGCATCACGCGATCATTGCCGAGTCGGATGTTCTCGGGCTTGAGCGCGGTGCCCACGACGGCCAGGTACTTGGGCAAGAGGCCGCCCTTTTTGTCGCGTACGCCGAAATAGCGCTGATGCCCCTTGGCCACGTCCAAGATCACCCGCTCCGGCAAGGCCAGGAATTTGGCTTCGAAGTTGCCGACCACGACCTGCGGCTCTTCCACCAGAGAGGCATTCTCTTCGACCAAGAAGTCATCTTCGATCAAGGTGCCGTCGATGCTCTTGGCGGCGGCGGCCAAGCGCTCCACCATCACTTGCTTGCGCTCGGCAGGATCGACCAGCACGTGCGCGGCACGCAGCGCAGCCACATAACTGCCCGCATTTGCGATGCTGATCGCGCCCGGCGCGAGGAAGCGATGCCCGTACGACACGCGCCCCGAGCGCACGCCCGCGAACTCGACGCTCAGCTCCGTATCGCCCAAGAGAGCAATCAACCAACGCACGGGGCGGCCGAACGCGGTGTCGCCGTCCGACCAGCGCATCGATTTGCGAAACGGGATCTTGGCGCACACCTCGGCCAGCACCGCGGGCAGCAAGGTGGCGGCGGGCGCGCCCTTTTCGACGCGACGGCCGGCGACGTACTCGCCCTTGTCCGTGCTCTTCTTGAACAGTGCCTCGAGCGGCACGCCGATCTTGGTGGCGAAGCTTTGGGCGGCCTTGGTCGGCTTGCCATCGGCGTCGAAGGCGACGCGCGCGGGCGGGCCGAGTGCTTCTTCATCCAGATCCGGTTGCGCGGAAGCGACGCCGGATGCGATCAGCGCCAAGCGCCGAGGCGTGCCGAGCGCACGGATGGCGCCGTGAGCGAGACGCAGCTCGCGCAAGCGCGACTCCAGCAAGCCGGGCAACGCCTCCACGGCCTGAGCCACGAACGTAGCCGGTAATTCTTCGACGCCAATCTCTAGTAACAGATCCTCTGACATGAGCGGGCGCGGAACTTACCCCAGATCGTGGACTCGAAAAAGCGCGCTTTTGCGCTATGCTGCGCGCCGTGCGCATCACCTGTCCAATCTGCAAGACCGTGCTGGAAAACGCACCAGATAATCACGAACCGCGGCCTTTTTGCTCCGCGCGCTGCAAGCTGGTGGACTTGGGCAATTGGCTGAATGAGTCGTACCGCATTCCGACCGGTGAACGGCCCGAAGGCAACGAAGACGAATTCGGCCCAAGCTGAGCCGGTTCAGGCGCCCACGGTGAGTGACGCCGAATAGCCGACAGTGATGTTGCCGCTCATGGTCGGAGTCTCGCTGGTCGCGCCGTCACTGAAGACCATGTCGCTCGAGAGGCTGGCGCGCACACCCAGTTGCAAGCGTGCAACGCCGGCAGTGCTCAGCTGCCCGCGCGCAAGATCGCGGTCAGTGCAGAGCGCACATCGGCATACCGGAACTCGAAGCCCACGCGTTCGAGCGCGCGTGGCACCGCGAAGTGACCGCCGAGCAGCGGCTCTGCGCCTTCGCCGAACAGCGCTTTCAGTGCAAAACCAGGCGCTTTGAAAAACGCGGGGCGCGCCCACAGGTCGCCAACGATACGACTCAGCTCCGCGTTCGAGATCGGCTCGGGCGCGCAAAAATTCACCGGCCCGCTGAGCGCGCCGTCGTCACACGCGCGCAGCAGCGCGGCAATTTGATCGTCGAGGTGAAGCCAGGAAAAGCCTTGTTTGCCGCTGCCGATTGGGCCACCCACGAACCACTTGAAGGGTCGCAGCAGCGCCTCGAGCGCGCCGCCCTTTTCGCTCAGCACGGGTGCGATGCGCGCGCGCACAACGCGCACCCCGAACTCCTCGGCGCCCTGCGCCGCGGCCTCCCACGCGACGCACACCAGCGCCAAGAAATCACTGCCCGCAGGCGCGCTCTCATCGAGCCGCGCGCTGGACAGACTCGAGCCATAGAAGCCGGTCCCCGATGCACACACGAACGCCTTCGGCTTCACTTCGGCGTGTGCGATCGCGCGCACCAACCAACGCGTGGTGTCGACGCGGCTATTCAAGATCCCCGCCTTCACGCTCTCGCTGTAGCGCACCCCGACCGCTTGCTCGCCCGACAGATTCACTACAGCGTCGTACACTTCACTGAACACTGCGCTCGCGTCCGCGCCCGGGTTCGGATCCCAGTGCTGGTGCGGCACACCTTCGCGCATGCCGGCCTCGCCGCGTGTGAGTACGGTCACCCGATCGCCGCGCGCGATCAGCGCCGCCACCAGTGCCCGGCCAATGAAGCCACTACCGCCAGCTACGAGAACGCGAGCCATATCCGCGTATTTACTCCCAATTTGCGCTCCGCGCCGGTGCCAACCGACTTGGCGCCGGCCGTGATCGGGTCTACGAGGGTTTCATGCTGAAAACCTCGACGTTCGCCCTCGCTGCCGCGCTGACCGTTGCCACCGTTTCCGGTTGCGCGGGAACGCCGGCTGCTCCCTTCGACCAGCTCAAGACCGCCAACCTGACCGCGTACCGGCTGGGTGACGCGACCAACCCCGTGCCCGGCGCCGCTGCCCCCGCCGCTGCCGCCCCCGCGTTGACGATCCCGGGCCTGCCGCCCGAGATGAACACCTGGATCCAACAGGGTGCGGCCGGTCTGTCCGCAGTGCTCCCCGGACTCTTGCCGGGCGGCGCCGCTGCCGTTGGCCTGCCCGCGGCCGACACCACGCCGCGCTTTCACGACTTCAAGATCTTCAGCCAGACTCAAGTGCTCGATCCCGATCTGAAAGAGACGCTCGGCAAAGTCTTGGGTGACAAGGACAGCTTCGACAACGCGCAAGCGCGCTGCGCGCCGAACGTCTTCTTTGCCGACTTGGGCCTCAGCTTCAGCTCCACCAGCGGCTCGACGCCGAACGATGTGCTGATCTCGTTTCGCTGCAATCAGGTCGTCTCGCGTAGCTTCGCCTGGCCGCATCCCGCCACCGGCATGACGTCGGACACCGTGAAGAAGATCGCGGAAATCGCCTTGAAGATTTTCCCGCAAGGCACGTGACCATGCGAGTTTCCCCTGCGCCGCTGCTTGCTCTCGTGGGCATGCTCGGCGCAGGCTTGCTGGTGGGCGTGCTCGCGACCAAAAGTTGCGCTCCGCCCTCCTTGCCGGTGATTCCGCCGCTGAGCTCGAGTGTGACCGTCGTGCACCCGACGCCCAACGTGCTGATCGCGGTGAAAGACCTCGCGCGCCTGGAAAGCGCCTCCTTTCACATGGAGCGCGTGATCGACCTGACCGACAAGCAATCCCACTTGTTCGGCCTCGTGCAAAGCGAAGACGCGATTTTGCTGGTGGCGGTCGCGGACGTGAGCGCAGGCGTCGATTTGCAACAGTTGAAAGCCGAAGACATCGATGTCGACGCCGCCGAAAAGCGAGTGACGATCACCCTGCCCGCCCCGGACGTCTTCCACGCCGAGCTCGACAACTCGAAAACCTACGTGCACACGCGGCGCACGGGCACGCTCGCCACGCGCAAAGAGAACTTGGAAACACGCGCACGCCAAGAGGCCGAACGCTCCCTGATTGAAGCAGCACTGCAGGCCGGCCTACTGAGCCGCGCCGCCAACAACGCACAACGCGCAGTAGAGGGCCTCGTGCGCGGGCTCGGATATAGCCAAGTAGAGGTAAAGGTGCGACCTCCAGCTGCCCGCGCAAAGACTGAAGATCATGTAAAGTAAGCGGTTCTCGTGATCGAACCGCAGCGCACCACGCCGCTCCTCGGCACTCTCGTCGCATTGCTCATGGCTTGCAGTGCGGCTCCGCAGGCCCAGCCGAAGGCTCCCGCTGCCGACGCCGACGCGAAGCTCGAGCAAGCCACCCAAGCGCACCGTGAACTGGCAACGCAGCTCGGTGCGGCTCCGCACGACATCCTCGTCCATTGCCAAACTACCGGCGGGGATTGCCTGATTTCGGTCGCAGAGCGGCGCGAGGCGCTCGTCAGCAAGCACTACCTCAACCCCTGCCGCGACAACGATCCGGAGAAACAGGGACCGTGCATCGAACACGAACTCGAAGCGCGGGGTGAGCGCGCGGATCTCGCCTCGTTCTACGAAACCGAAAATTGGTGCTCACGCAAACTGCTCGAGTGCATCACCGCGTTCACCAACGACGCCGAACAGATGGCAATCCGACAGCGGACCCAAGATCGCCGCGAGCAAATCGAAGCCGCGCCGGAATCCGCCGCAGCCGAACGCGCGCCCGAATTCGCTAAAGAACGACTCGGCTTCGTGCGCTCGATCCTGCCGCCCAAAGCGCAAGCCGAGTGCGTACCGGGTACGCCCGCCGCGTGCACGAAATTGCTCACTGCGCCGAGCGCAGACTTCGAAACCGAGCTCAGCAAAGCGCCCGGTGCCTATGACACCAAGCGCGCTTTGGCCGTGTACGCCGCACTGCGCCAAGCGGAAGCCGAATGCAGCGCGCCCGAACTCAACTGCCTCCTGAACCAACTCGCCCAAAACGGCGGCAACGCCGATACCGACAAACTGCTCAAACAAAACCTGGATTTCCTGACGCAGCAGCAAAAGATCCGCGTCACCGCCGATCCGGAAGCCGCTGACCAATGCGTCTCGAGCGGAGTCACGCAACACAGCAATCGCATCGTCAGCGCCTACCAGGCGTATGCCGGCGCCCCCAGCACCGCGCTGCTCATCAAACTGCAGAAGGCGTTCATCGCCATGCATCAGGCGCAGCTCTGGTGTTTGACGCCCGTGGCGAAGCCCGGCAAACGCTGAAACTCTCGAGCCGTGTTCTTTCTTGGGGGCCACGAGGGAACGGGCGCGCTGAACGCAAAAAGTCGCCACTGCGACCGCCGCGCGGCGCCGCGCCCGTCATTGCAGCCACGCCTGCCCTCTTGGAAAAGTAGCCCCTGCTCGCGCGCGCGAGTGTCCGGCTAAGTCCACCGTTCGCTACTCGCGGACAGCCAGCTTAGCCGGACAACGCACCTGGAAACGCAGCGTTGTCCCCGGTTGAGGTCAAGCGATGACGCGATGACGCGATGACGCGATGACGCGGAACGTCCGTGTGCTGCGAGGTGCGTGGCTGGATCGCGATCGCCCCCAATCGAACTCGTAGAGGTTGCGGCGAAGCGCGCTGTTCAATCGAGCGGGGCTTCGGTCAAACGATTGGCAAACGTGGTCAGGGTGTACGCAGCCACTCCGACCACGACTTCGAGCGCGGCGGCGCGATCGAACCCTGCGGCAAGGAACTGCTGCCAGGCTTCGACCGAGACATCGCCCGTGCGTTCGAGGAGCGCCAGCGTGAATGTGCGCACCGCTTCCAGCTTGGGCGACTCGAGCGCGCGACCGGCTTCGAGTGCTTCGGCGAGGCCCGCGGGTGCTTCGAGCATGCTCAGGAAGCGGCGGTGGAGCGCGACGCAGTAGTGACAGCCGTTCCGGACGCCCATGGTCATCGCCAACACTTCGCGCTCGAGGGGCGAAAGCGAGCTGTGTTCGAACGCGGTCAGCCCGGCGATCGCCGCCTGTAGCGCCAGCGGTGAAACCGCGAGACGCTTCAGTGGACTCGGGAGCATGCCGAATTTACGCTGATTTTCCGCAAGAACTTCGCGTGAGGCGGCCGGCGCCGTGTCGAGATCGTAGCTGACGAAGGAACGAGAGTTGCTTGATTGGTCGTAAATCATAGGCGGTGCCTTTCGCTTAATTGTCATTGCAACCACTGCCACGAGAAACAGCGCTGACGGGCGTACCCGCTAGCGCGAAGGGCCTGAGGTCAGGCGAGATTTTCGAATAGCCGGCGTAGCGTGCGGCGCGTGGCCAACAGATCTTCTTCCGGCACCCCCGCTTCCAAGCGCTGAACGATGGACTTGGCGATGGGCACGAGTTTCTTGCGCAAGGCCTTACCCTCGCGCGTCAACGCGACGATGCGCATACGGGCGTCTTTGCTGTCGACGGTGCGCGTCACGAGCCCGCTCTTCTCCATGCTGTCGAGGATGCGGGACATGGTCGGCTTGTCGCGCAGGGTGCTCTCACTCAGTTCGGAGACGGTGCGGCCGTCGCTCTGCCAGAGTCGCGCCAGCACGATCCATTGTTCGGGAGTGAGCTCGAGAGCATGCTCGTGGAAGGCCCGATACGTGACGCCGCGGATGCGCTGGTAGATGCCATGGAGCAAAAACGGCAGCGCATTTTCCAGCACTACCTGGTCGCCAACGAATTGGTCGCGCATTTCCAGAAGCAGGCATACGCCCCACCGGAACAGTTGTCAATGCAACCATTCACGACCCTTTGCGAGCGCCCCGGGAAGCCCGCATTTGCGCGCGCCATTTCATTGGAGTAGCAGGGACTCATGTCATCAGAATTATTGCTTTATGTCTGGGACTACAATTATTCGTCGTGGTCCATGCGCGCGGGCCTCGCGCTGCGCCAAACCGGCGCGCACTTCCACGAAGTCAGCGTGCACGGCGAAGGCACGGACATCGCAGCGCTCAAGGCGCTCTCTCCTACCGGGCGCTTCCCGCTGCTCAAGCACGGCGCCGAGTGGATCTGGGACTCGCTCGCCATCGGCGAATACTTACACGAGCTGTACCCGCACGCGGGGCTCTGGCCCGGCGCGGCCAACGCCCGTGCTCACGCTCGCTCGATGGTCGCCGAGATGCACTCCAGCTTCGAGACGCTGCGCAGCGCGATGCCGATGAACATTCGCAGGCACTACCCCGGCTTCCCCAAGACTCCGGCCGTGCACCGAGAGGTCGCGCACATCGCCGACATGTGGCGAGCGTGCTTGGATCGCTTTGGTGGCGCCGGTCCGTTCCTATTCGGCTCGTTCAGCCTCGCCGACGCCTTCTTCGCCCCCGTGGTGATGCGCTTCACGACCTACGATGTGGACCTGTCCCCTCCCCTGATCGCCTACGCCGACGCAGTTCGCAGCCAGCCCTTCGTCAAAGACTGGATCGCCCGCGCGCAGTTGGATCGCCGCATCGCCGACCACTACGAGTTCGAGCGCTGATGTAGGCCCATCCCCGCCGCGCCTGCATTTGCCCATAATTTGCCAGCACCCTCGCGGTTTACGCGCGCAGCGCTAGGCTAGAAGCATGATCGTCGGCGTACCGAAAGAGATCAAATCACACGAATATCGCGTCGCGCTCCTGCCCGTCGGTGCGGACGAACTGCGACGCGCAGGCAACAAGGTGCTGGTCGAGCGTGGTGCAGGGCTCGGCAGCGGCATCCCCGATGAAGACTACGAAAAGGCGGGCGCGACCATCATCACCGACCGCAGCGAAATCTGGTCCCGCGCAGACATGATCATCAAGGTCAAAGAACCGCAACCCTCGGAGTTCCCGCTGATCCGCGAGAACCAGATCCTATTCACGTACTTCCACTTCGCCGCCGACGAACACCTCACCCGCCAGATCCTGGAATCCGGCGCCAGCGCCGTGGCCTACGAAACCCTCCAAGACCGCCAAGGCCGGCTACCCCTACTCACCCCGATGAGTGAAGTCGCGGGGCGCATGAGCATTCAAGAAGGGGCTAAATTCTTGGAGCGCCCCCAACAAGGCCGCGGGATCTTGCTGGGCGGCGTGCCCGGCGTCGAGCCCGCCCACGTGGTCATCCTGGGCGGCGGCATCGTGGGCACGAACGCCGCGAAAGTCGCGGCCGGCTTCGGCGCCAACGTGACCATTCTCGACAACAACGTCGATCGCCTGCGCTACCTCGACGACATCCTGCCCAACGTGACCACGCTCTTCAGCGATCGGCACAATATCCGCGATCAACTCGTGCTCGCCGACCTCGTGATCGGAGCCGTGCTCGTGCGCGGCGCGCGCGCCCCGCGCCTCGTCGAACGCGCCGATCTCAAGACCATGAAATCCGGCGCCGTGATCGTCGATGTCGCGGTCGACCAAGGCGGCTGCGTCGAAACCACCCGCCCCACCACCCACGAACAGCCCACCTTCATCATCGATGAAGTCGTGCACTACTGTGTGGCCAATATGCCCGGCGCGGTCGGCCGCACCAGCACCTACGCCCTGTGCAACGTGACCGCGCCCTACGCCCTACGCATCGCGACCCTCGGCCTAGCCCGCGCCGCCCAAGAAGATCCGACCCTGCCCAGCGCCATCAACATCCACCAACGCAAGGTTACGGACCAAGCCGTCGCCCGCACCTTCAGCCTAGATTTTCATCCCTACGTGCCCTGATCCTGCGCCCTGGCCCGCTGCGGGGCGCCGTTCGCCCCCGCAAAGCGCGCCGGTTCACCTTGACCGGCCGCAAAAAATGCCTATCTTCCCCGAACCCACAACCCCTTCGGGGGCGATCGGTTTCGACGTGGGGACTGAAGGACAATTTGCGTGTAAGCGGCTCCCGTCCCGCTTCATCAAACGGGCCGTATAATTGCGAACGACAACGCAATCGCTCTCGCAGCCTGAAAAACTGACGAGTGCCGTCCAACCGTAAGATAGTTTTGGTAGCGGAAGGGCGTCATTACTAAAGCTGGGTGACCGAGCGCGTCTCGGGTTTGGTCGCTGAGAAACACTGAGGCTAGGTCGTGGCCGAATCCACGAACTCCTGTCGGCGGGGGCAACCACCGACTACACACGTGAACGAAGATTGTCTCGATGCCTCGCGGACCCGGGTTCAATTCCCGGCGCCTCCACAATAGTTTCAAGTACTTAGACGGCCCGGGCAATTTTTCGGGCAAGCAAGCCCGGGCACTCTCGGCGAGTGTCGCGTCCACCTCGGACGCGGCGCTCGCCTCGGACTGACGAGCCATCGCGGTACCTGCGTCGCGACCGCCTCCGCCGTCAGCCCCTGCGCCGCCCTCGCTCTCTCCGGAGCCACCTCCGGCTTTCCGCAGTGCGAGCGGATGGACCTCGTTCGCGTCTGCACGGTAGTCGAGCGTTAGGATGGCCTCGCACAGCGGGGTCCAGAGCCAGCTGTTGTAGTAGTCGATCATCTCGCCCTCGGTTTTGGCATTGTGGGTGATGGCTTCGACGGCATCCGTACGCGGGGTGCCGCGCCGTGCGAATCGCACGAAGGTGTGGCGGGTGGAGTGCAGCGAATGGTTCGTGACGCCGGCCTCGTCGCAGGCCTTGCGCCAGAGCTTGTAGCCGCTCGACTTCGTGTGGTTGCGAAGCGAGTTGTGCTGATTCGGGAAGATGAAATCGTCGGTCGTGGGCACCCTGGAGTGGACGAGCTCGAAGCCCTCCGACCACCACCACTCGAGCACCTTGGCTAGCTCCGGGTGCACAGGGATCACGCGCGGATGCGTCTCACCGCCTTCGTCCTCGTCGTCGGTCTTCAGCGGCCGATCGAAGTATTGCGAGGAGCAGATCAGCGCGCCGATCGGTCGCGCGTCCCGCACCCAATCGCGCCAACGGCGCCCACAAATCTCACGTTGCGTTCCGCGAAGGAGGCTCAGCGCAAGCCTTGCGCTGACTCGTCCGCACTGCAGCGGTGGGGATAGCAACCGCCGCGATCGCAGATCGATGTGCTTCGCTGCTGTTCTGGCACATGCGTTGCATTCCCCTGAACAATGGGCACCTTCGTCCCGCTCGTCCTCGCTGTCGCCCTATCGCAGAGTCCTGCGCTCGCTGCTCGCGAGCCCATGGCGACACGTCGATGGCTGTCGCTCGACCTTTATCACCTTTCCCGCACCTTTCCCGCACTGGCACGCACGATCGAGACGCCCATCAATCCAGGCTTGCAGCTCGGCTATCACCACGCCTTGTTCGGGCGAGCGTTCCGCGGCGGCCTTTCGTTTCAGAGCGCCTTTCATAGCTTCGATCAGCTTTTCTGGTCGCTCTCGGTTGGGAGTGGGTTCGAGGGGACGTTCCGCACGCGATCGGGGTTCTTCGCGGGATTGGGTCTACGAGTCGATTACGCCCGCCTCTTCACGGGCAGCAATCACTTCGTGCTCGAGAACGGCAGCTACCGGCAGCAAACCGATAGCGGTCGCGGTTTTCTGCGGGTGAGTCCCGTCGACCTCTCGCTAGGGTTCGCACCAGAGCCGCTGAGACGTTTGGGTATCGTGCCGGCCCTTCGCTATGCATGGCTGCTCGAGTTTCCCATGTATCCCAACGAAGGTGCAAATCCATGGAGCTACACCGCGTTTGGGTTGTCGGTGCTGTGGATGTGGGAGGGCGCGCGATGAGGCCTCTACGCTGGTTGCTCATCAGTTGTGTGCTTAGTGGCTGCACCTACGATCCGCCGCAGCGTCCCGCCACCTGGTATGAAAATCCGGAGCACTACAGCGACAACAGCGCTACGCATTCACGGCGCGCTGCCTTTCAAGCGTACCTCGATCACGCCGTCCAGGAGGGTCTGCCCGGCGCCGTGTTGCTGATTCGGACCCCTGAAGAGGGAACGTGGGTGGGAGCTTCAGGATTCGCCGACATCGCGAGTCAGGTACCGTGGAAACCGGACATGATCGGTCGAGTCGGAAGCGTAAGTAAGCTGTTCGCGGCCGCGGTGATTCTCAAGCTCGTCGACCAATCCGTCCTGTCACTCGACTCGTGCGGGTGCGACCACCTGCCCAACGCGCTGACTTCCAAGATTGCCAACGCCGAAGTTGCCACGGTGAGCCAGTTGCTCCATCACACGAGCGGCACTTTCAACTATCTCGAGTCCACCAGCCTTTTCCTTCGAGCAGCTGGTAGCTACGACTACGATTATCAATCGAAGGAGGCGCTTCTGGAATACGCCTTCGGCGAGCCGGCGTCGTTTTCGCCAGGTGCCGGCTGGGAGTACTCAAACACCAACTTCCTGCTGCTCCAGACAGTCGCCGAGCAGGCGAGCGGGCAATCGGGCAAAGCGTTGCTCGAATCCATGGTGATTGAACCGCTTGGCCTGCGCAGCACTCGTTACGATCCGGCGCAGCCTGCACCAACAGGGCTCGCTCGGGGCTATGGCGATTTGTTCGCTGACGGGAAACCGATCGATGTCACCGACACCGCCCTTGAGCGTTTTCACTACGATGGTGGAGTCATCGCGAATGTGTACGACATTGCTGACCTCCTCGATACCTTGCTCACGGGTCCCTTCTTCAGCGAAGGCGCGCGCGCAGCCTTCACCGACTACGTTCCAACCGGCGGCAACAGCAAGCGGGGCGTGGACTACTACGGTGCGGGTCTGATTGTCGAGCAGAGTCCAGAGTTCGGTCCAGTGTACGGTCACTCTGGCACCACCATGGGCTTCTCGGCCCATGTCTATCACTTGGCGCAGTTCGGCATCACGTTCGCTGCCATCGTGAACGGTTCACAGCATACGCTCGAGGAGCGCTCGTACCGTTGGTTCAGTCCCCTCAAGTACGACGACGTGCTGCGACTGGTCGTCGGCCAGCACTAGCCCGGCGCGACGTGCCGCCGGAAGTAAGCGCTCACCCTCACTGCAATGGGCGCGGGCCACCTGGCCGCAAACGTGGTTCGCCGCCCCTGAGGCATCCCCCCCTATTTGACGATACTTCGCAAAGCGCAAAAAAGGGGGCGGTGCTCGGGGCCGCGTGCGGAACGATTTCGAGTTTGGAGGTGCGCCGCTGGGCTGCGAGCGCCCCAATCTACGAACACAGTCAGGCGCATCAGTCGGGCGCGCAGGTGAACGTCGTGAAACTGCAAATCTGAGATGCGCAATCCCCCGCGGCCCGACACTCTACACAGCGCCCACTCAGTTGATCGCAGTGTTGGGCAGGGCAATCGGCCTCCTTGCGACATTGAACGCATCCGCTGCCATCGCTCGCGCATAGATGACCGACGGATGAGGTCACGCACTCGCGATCTTCGTCGCACTGATAGCAAACCTGCCGTTGCTCGTCGCAGCCGTGGGCACTGGCGCGGCAAGTGTCTTCATTCAGGCAAGTTTTCAAGCAGCGGTTGGCCAAGGAGTCGCAAGCGAAACCACGCTCGCAATCTGACGTGCCGAGGCACGCAACGCAGCGGTGTCGATTCGTCTCGCAGCGCGGGAGACCATAAACAGCACAATCTGGGTCTGCCGTGCACTGGACGCATTCTCCGCCCGCGCAGTGTGTCCCCTCGGTGCACTCGCTGAGCGCACCGCAAACCGTCGTGCTACTGCCAGCGATGCCAGACCCGCCGCTCGCAGCGCTTACTCCGCCCATTCCGCCGTTCGTTGAACCACCGGTCGAGTAGCCGGCGCTCGTCGTTGGGGAGCCGCCGGCACCAGCGCCCCCAGGCGCGGTATCGAACTCGAAGCGCTGATCGCACGCGGGATTGAGAGAAACGAGAGCAATGACAGCCGGCACAATCCCCAACGGGCGTGCAGCGCGCAGCATGGCCAACCCGGTCAAGGTTCCGCCACGAGCTTCTCCGCCTCGCGAACGGCGAAGCCGTGCGGATAGCGTGCCAAGTAGCGCCTCGCTTCGTTGGCGCCGTTGGCGCTGTGGGCCAAGAGCCGCATGCGCTCCACCATCGCATTTTCAGCCAGCGGACTGCTCGGGAGTGGCGTACGCGGAGGTCGACCCCGGACGCACCTTCAGTAAGGACGATGAGCACAATCTGGTGCTGGCCGGGTTTCTGGGGTTCGTCGATCCGCCGCGCGAAGACGCGACTGAGGTGCTCGCCAAGCTCGCGTGCGAGGGGGTAAGGGTGCAGGTTCTCACCGGCGACAACGAACTGGTGACGGCGCAGATCTGCGAGCGTGTCGGCATTCCTGCGGGCAATATCTTGACCGGCGAAGAGATCGAGAAGATGAGCGACTCCGCACTTTTTCATCGGGTCGAGTTAGTTCGAGTTTTCGCACGCGTCTCGCCCGCCCAGAAGAATCGAGTCCTGCGTGCGATCAAGGCGCGTGGCCACGTCGTCGGATATCTTGGCGATGGTATCAACGACGCCCCGTGCCTGCACACGGCAGATGTCGGGATCTCCGTGTCGGGCGCGGTCGACGTGGCGCGAGATGCGGCAGACATCATCCTGCTCGAGCCTGGGCTCGGTGTGCTCCTCACGGGCGTCTTGGAAGGGCGAGCGGCGTTTGGCAACGTAATGAAGTACTTGCTGATGGGCACCAGCTCGAACTTCGGGAACATGTTCAGTATGGCGGGCGCTGCGGTCTTTTTGCCATTTCTGCCGATGCTGCCGAGCCAGATCTTGCTCAACAATTTTCTCTACGATCTGGCTCAGATCAGTATTCCGTCAGACCACGTGGACGCCGAGTTCACACGAAAACCACGACGCTGGGACATTGCTTTGATTCGTCGCTTCATGTGGTGGGTGGGACCGGTGAGTTCGGCCTACGACGCCTTGACGTTCTTCGTACTGCTCAAGGTCTTCCACGCCGACGCTCGGTCGTTCCACACCGGTTGGTTCGTCGAGTCTCTGGCCACTCAGGCGCTCGTGATCTTCGTGATTCGAACCGCCAAGAATCCGTTCAAGAGCAAGCCCAGCACCGCACTGATAGTGACCACGGTCGGTGTCGTAGCCTTTGGGTTGGCACTGCCATGGCTGCCCTTTGCGGATGCGTTGGGTTTCGTGCCGCTACCCTTCGCATATTTTGCATTTCTGGCCGTCGCCACACTGACCTATCTAGGGATCGTGGAGGGGGTCAAGCGCGTCGCGCTGCGTGACGCAATGGGCTGACACTGTTCGCAAAGGCATTCGCCGTCTCGCGGGCACTCTGCTGAGGCGCCGATCATTTTGAAGTGCCCGATTGGTCCCCCCGGCTCGAAAGGCTGAGCACGTCGCACCCTTACGGGCGGATGGCGACCTTCAGTACGCCATCACGTTGGTGCCCGAATAGCTCGTACGCCTCCTCGATTTGATCGAGGGAGAACGAGTGAGTCACCAACGCTTCGAACGGGGCGCGCTTGGCAGCGACGATGCTCATCAAGCGTCGCATGCGCTCCTTACCGCCAGGGCAGAGCGACGTGACCAAGGTATGATCGCCGAGACCGGCGGCGAACGCGTCGAGCGGCAGCGAAAGATGCCCAGAGTAGACACCGAGGCTTGAAAGGGTTCCGCCGGGGCGGATCGAGCGCAGCGCGTTCTCGAAGGTCGGCTGAGTGCCTAGGGCCTCGATCGCGACATCGACACCACCGCCGGTAAGCTTCTTTATCTCGGCCACGACATCTTGCTGTTCGTAGTTCAGAACGACGTCGGCGCCCATCCGCTTGGCCATTTCGAGCCTCGCGGGCACGCGGTCGATCCCGATGACGAGCGAGGCCCCGCTCATCTTGGCACCCGCCGTCGCGCACAGCCCGATCGGGCCTTGCGCAAAGATTGCGACTGCGTCGCCTAGGCGCACGCCCGCGCGTTCGGACGCGGACAAGCCAGTGGACATGATATCCGTGCACAGCACGACGTCCTCGTCGCGCAGTCCGTCGGGGATCTTGGCTAGGTTTGCCTGAGCGTTCGGAACCAGCACGAACTCAGCCTGACAGCCGTTGATGGTGTTGCCGAAACGCCAACCTCCAATCGCCTCGTAGCCGTCGCCCATGTGGCCACACTGCGATGGCGAGCCGGACAAGCACGCGCGGCATTGCCCACAGGGCGTGATGGCGCCGACGATCACACGGTCACCGCGTTCGTAGCCGACCACGCCGGGTCCCACGTCTTCAACGACGCCCACCGGCTCGTGCCCCACGATCAATCCTGCGCGAACCGGGTACTCGCCGCGCAAAATATGCACGTCAGTGCCGCAGATGGTCGTTAGGGTGACTCGGATCAGGGCCTCGCCCACGCCGGGTTTGGGCTTTGGAACTTCGCGCAGCTTGATCGAACCTTGCTTCTCGAATACGGCAGCTCGCATCATTGACATGTGTTGGCTCCTCCGAGCGTGACCTAGCAACGCGCGTGCCGCGGGCAATGCGCGGCAATCGCCGCGGTAATGCGCGCGCAGCGCAAAGCGTGCGCGCCGCACCCGAATCTCTGCGTATTCACGTTGCGACAACGAGGCACGCTTCTTGAAGACGCCAGAGTGGCGAAGATTGCATTCGCTGATTCCGCCAGGATCGGCCATGCGCCGCACCGTCAACCAGCAATGAACAAACCGGAGCACCCATGACGATCCTCGTCGCCTACGCCAGCGCGCATGCGTCGACTGCCGAGATAGCGCGACAGATCGCGGACCGATTGATGAAGTCCGGTTTCGCGGCGGTCGCGCGCCCCGCGAACCACGTCGATAGCCTCCAGCCGTACCAGGCAGTCGTCCTGGGCAGCGCCGTTCACAACCAGGCCTGGTTGCCGGAAGCAGCTAACTTCCTGACCAAGTTTGCCGACGAGTTGACGAAGCGACCGGTGTGGCTGTTCAGCACCTGCTCGGTCGGTGAGACGAGCAGCTTTTTCGGGCCAAAAGTTAGCGCGCTCATTCGGCGGAAGCGTCACGAAAGCGCGGCAGTTGCCGGCGCCCGCGAGATCATTCGCTTTCGAGATCATCACTACTTTGCGGGCGCGTTCGAGCGCGGCGGGTGGAGCTTATTGGGTGACCTATTCTTGAAGGTGTGCGGAGGTTCGCCTGGTGATCACCGCGATTGGCGAGACATCAATGAGTGGGCAGCACGAATTGCTCAGGATCTGCAAGGCGTCGATCGAGTCAAGGAGCGCCAACGGCTTCACGTGTCGGTCCGAGGAGGAGCGTGACCATGCAACCTATGACAATGAGTCCTGATGCGGCGGCGCACCGTCGGAAGCCCGCACCGAAATCGATGCTGGCGGCATTCCCGTTAGCGGCGCTGCTGGCCTTCGTTTCGTTCATCGGTATCCTCAGCACGAGCGTGTACGCGCAGGAGACTTCGAACTGGAAAGCGCAGGCCGTAGGGCAGGACTGGGCCGATCTCCTGCTCGCCGTACCGTGGCTAACGATCACTGGCGCGCTTGCATGCCGTGGCTCGCGCCCCGGCTTGCTCCTATTGGCGTCTGGCCTGCTTTACACCTTCTACGAGTTCGTCATCTATGGCTTCGCTTTGCACTTCAACGCCCTGTTCTTGCCCTATTGCGCGGTGCTCGGCGTTTGCTTCTTCGCGCTGGCCGGAATTGGTCTCCGTTTTGTCGAGCAGGACGTCGGCAGCTGGTATTCGCCTCCTGCACGCGTTCGATTGGCGGGCGCATTGCTGCTAGCTATCGGGACATCGTTCGCGCTGGCCTGGCTGGCGGAAATCCTTCCTGCTCTCGTGACCAGCGCGCCTCCAGCATCGGTCGTAGCGGCAGGCACCCCAACCAACCCCGTCTACGTAATCGACCTCTCGATCGTGCTGCCCGCGCATCTGCTTGCGGGCGTCTCGATCCTTCGGCGTCGAACGCTGGGCCTTGTTCTCGCTCCCGTTCTGCTCGGGTTCGACGTTCTGATGGCGCTCTCTATCGCCGGAATGATGTGGGTCATGAAGCAGCGCGGTCTGGAGGTCAGTCAAGCAGTGGCCGTTGCCATGTTCGGCCTCGCTGTCGTCAGCGGCTTGATTCTGGTGCGGTTGTTTCGAGGGCTGCGCACAGCCGACGAATGAACTGTGCTCGCGCAGCTCTTGCGCCGACACGCAATCCTTGCGCTGAGGTGCCCTTCCCGGGTTCTTCACGCGCGATATATTCGCTCCAGGCGTGGGAACGGTCGTTGCAAAGCGGTGAGCATGGCCGCCACTCAAAGTTCTGCCTCCGCCCCCGCGACGATCACCGAGGTCAAAGCGCGTCTGCTGAGCGATCACCGCGCACTCGAGGAACTCCTGGTGCAACTGACTTGTGCAATCGAAGGAGCCAATGCGCCGACGTTGTGTGAACAGTGGACGCGGTTCGAGCAAAATCTCCGCGACCATCTCGACAAGGAGGAGCGCTTCCTATTTCCGCTCGTGGCTTCCGCGCATCGCAATGATGTCGAAGAGCTTCGCGCCGAACACCAGCACATTCGCCGCGCCCTGAGCGAGCTAGGAGTGTCAGTGGACTTACACACCTTGCGCAAGGCGGAGGTCGATGAGCTCATCGTCTACCTGCAGCAGCATGCTCTTCGGGAGGATGGTACTTTGTACCACTGGCTCGAGGGTAGTGCGGCTGCACAGGGAAGCTTGCAGGGGATGTTCGAGCGTCGCGCGCGTCAAGGGGTCGTGACATCGGATGACTGACGGGGCACGCCCGCCGGCTGGACTTACTACGACGAACGGCGAAGCTTGCCAGGATCACTATCGAGCGAAAGTTCACACGCCGAGCCTCGAGGGGTGACCCTCACTTTCTCCGCAAGAGCATCACCATCGCTGTTGTAACTGCCAACGGCGTCGCAGTGAGCAGCGCGCGAAGAACTAGACGTGACTCGGTGCCAACCGGAACTCCAACGACACGCTCCTGCAAGATCCATCCGGCGGCGACCAAGGCCAACGCGATCAGGACGAGGTTTGCGGCGGGGTGACGAGGTGAGAGCTCCAGGAGGCGCCGAACGTCACTCCAGCTGGACAAGCTGAACCGATTCCCTGTCGACGGATCTTTCATTACTGTGCATGCCTCACGGCTGCTGTGTCCCCAGCTTCTCGCGTTTCGAGTGTCGCGCGATGGTTGCCGCGAGCTCCCCAGAACCCCAAGTGAGGATTAACAGCGCGAATACGAGCAGCAACTCATGTGTCGAGAGCGGCACGAGGCCGAGCACGCCGCGCACGGGCGCCAGCCAGACGCATACCAAGCCGAGCACTACGCCCACCAGTACCGATCCATGCAACCACGGGTTATGACCCGGCTGAGCCCCGAGCTTCCGCGCCGGGTACGCGCTGAGCAGCTTGGCAACCGACTCATACAAGAACAGGCTGGTACCAGTCGCCGCAATGCTGCTGCCAAGGCGCGGCAGGACCACGAGTAGGCCGAGGCCAAGCGCACCCTTGCTGAAGCCGTCCAACAACACGAAGCAGAGTCTTGTCATCGAACAGCGATCGGTCGCGAGCCCGGGGCGGGCTCCGCATCGTACCGCGGCAGCGGTCCATGGATATCGCGAGGGCGGTGGGGCCGTCGCCCAGGAAGTTGATCCACAATATTTGCAACGCAGGCAGCGGCAACAGCAGGGAGCCGTGCGCGCCACGCAGGCCCAAAATGAGTGAGCCAACGGCGCCGCCCAGCACGAGCACGGCGAGGGCGACGTTGCTCGAGAACGTGAAGCGCACGAAGCTGAGCAAGTTCTCGTAAATCATGCGACCTTCCTCGACGGCCGCCACGATGGTTGCGAAGTCATCGTCCAGCAGCACCAAATCCGAGACTTCACGCGCGACTTCACTGCCTCGCTCGCCCATCGCAACGGCCACGTCGGCTTGTTTCAACGCTAGTGCGTCGTTCAGGCCGTCCCCCGTCATCGCCACGACTTCGCCGCTCGCTTGCAGCGCCGCTACGATGCGGAGCTTGTGCTCGGGCATCAGACGCGAGAAAACGCGCACCTCTCGCAACGACATTGCAAGCTCCGCGGCCGTCATGCGCTCAATCTCCGCGCCGGTCAGCGCGCGTGGCGAAGCGATCCCCACCTTCGCGGCTATGGCCAAAGCAGTCGCGGGATGGTCTCCAGTGAGCATCATGACGGTGATTCCAGCCGAACGGGCGTCGTGCACCGCGCCCAAGGCGGCCGGACGAGGCGGATCCCAGAGAGTCACGAAACCCAAGAATTGCAGGCCCTCTTCTCGATCGCCGTCACCGCATGCCAAACCAATCACTTTGAAGCCCCGCTCGGCAGCCTGGCGACTGGCCTCCATCCAGCGCGCTCGTTCGGCGTTTGTCAGAGTCACTCGCTCAAGTACGACCTCCAGCGCTCCCTTGAGGTAGCTTCTGAGTGCGCCGGAGGGCATCACGACGGTAGCCCGCATGTACTTCCAACGCGTGTCGAATGGGCGGCTGGAGATTCTGGGATGAGCGCTACGTATTGCCGCGACATCCGCACCGCGTGCCTGCGCAAACTCACATAGACCTCGTTCCAGCGGGTCACCAGCAAAGCTGCCGTGGTCGGCATCGTTGGCGAGAGCAAGAGCGCGCAGTGCCTCGTCTTCCTCCACAGCGTTTAGGTCTTCAACCGCCATGCGATTGAGAGTGAGGGTCCCCGTCTTGTCAGAGGCTATCACCGTGACCGCGCCTAGGGCTTCCACCGCGGAGAGCCGCCGAACGACGGCGTTTCTGCGAGCCATCCGCTGCACTCCGAACGACAGGACGAGCGTGACGACTGCTGGCATGCCTTCCGGCACGATCGCTACCGCGAACGCCACTGCAAACATCAACACTTGGTCGAAGCGCCCCAGCCCATCGATCAACAAGCCGCCGATCACGACTATCAGACTCAGCGCCCCGACATAGCGCGCGATACGCGTACCGAAATCGTCCATGCTGCGTTCGAGGGGCGTCTTTCCCGTTTCGATCCCAGATAGAGCGCCCGCGAGTCTTCCCATCGCGCTCGTCGGGCCAGTGCGCGTTACCAGCAATTCACTATTGCCCTGCACCAATAACGTGCCGCTGAACAGCTCGTCGCCTTGACCCTTTTCGACCGGCACTGATTCACCCGTCAGAAGTGACTCGTCGACGCGCATGAAGGTGGCATTCTCGGCGCGACCATCCGCTGGAATCCGGTCACCCGCATCCAAACGCACGATGTCGCCCGGGACGAGGTTCGACACCTCCAAGTGCGAAAGCACCCCATCCCGGAACACCCAGGCCTTGGGAGCGCCCAGACGAGCCAACTCCTCGAGCGCGCGTTCGGAGCGGTACTCTTGCAGCAGTCCAAGGCCCGCGTTGAGGAGTAGAACGGCAGCAACGGCCAGGGCCTCGATCGGAAGCCGCGTCGCCCCCGCCCGCGCCCACGTGAGCAAGTCGACCACGAGCGCAAAGAGCAGCAGATAGATCAACGCATTTTTGAATTGATTCAGCAGTCTGGTCCACCACGCCGGGCGTTTGGGCGGAGGCAACGCGTTGGGGCCTAGCTCGAGCAGCTGCCGAGCTGCCTCGTCAGTGCTCAAGCCACGAACCGCCGTTTTCATTCGGAAGCCCGCGATGCGCAAAGGATGCGCTGAGCATTGCGATAGAACACACGCTCGATGTCCGCGTCCGTCAAGCCAGCGGAGCGTAGGTACGTCGCGAGCCTCGGCAAGTCTTCTGCCCCGTGAAAGTCACGTACTGGTCCAACGCCCGATTCGAAGCCAGTCCCGAGCGCTACATGCTCCGCTCCTGCGATTCGAACCAGATACGAGATCTGGCGCGTCAGGTGTTCGAGGGTCGCCGGACGTCCTGCCGCGAGCGATGCACGAAGCGCGGTGACGCCAATCAACCCACCGCTGTGCGCAATCCCACGGATAGCTGCATCGCTCAAGTTGCCGGCACGGTCAGCCAGCGCGCGTGCATTGCTGTGTGTCGCGATCACCGGCGAGCGCGACTTTTCGGCGAGACCGAGAATCTCGTCGATACTCCGGTCCGAGGCGCCCGCCACATCCACGATGGCGCCCGCAGCCAGGATTCTGCTCACGACGTCGCGACCCGCCGGAGTTAGGCCCATAGCAGTGCCGGCGGTGACTGCCGTGGCAGCGGTCGCGAGATCGTTATCGCGCTCACCCGCGATTCGGAACACACGGACTCCCCGTTCGATCCAGAGCCCGACTGCTGACGGCGCATGAGCCAGCTCATTTGGCGCCTCGAGCTCGAACCAAACAGAAATTCGACCGGTGCGTCTGCGGCAGTCGTTTATCGCGAATCGCTCTGACGATCCCAAGGCACTGCGCAAGGTGCAATAGTCACTCAGAGCCTTGTTGGGAACGGAATCGACCCCGACGATCGGCAGCGGAAGCAATACGCCAATCACGCCGCCTTTTTGCAGTTCGACATAGCCTGCCTGACCGACGCCCGCGGCCAGAGAGGGGTCTCGAAACATTGCACGTGAAAGCCCGACTCGGAGGTCAACAACGGGCAGGTTCCGAGTCGACTCGAGATCGGCACGAGCGCCCACGCTCAGCGAAAGAAGAAACATGAGCAGCGGCAGGCGGCATTTCATGGTTGCTTGCTTGGTGGTAAGCAAGCTGCGTACCGAGTGAAGCGGCACGAACGCGAGTGGCTCGGGTCAACGCCAAAAAGCGCGGTGCCCTCGCGAGGCGCGCGGCAAGTTTCGCTACACGTGCGGTCAACTCAGGCACCTCGGCCTTCTCGGCTTCGGTAAACGCACCCATTGCGAACGCAACTCGGCGGCTCGCCCGTGCCTCACTGGTGCCGCCATCGACCAAGTCTGAGGCGATCCTTTGGTGAACCGTCGTGTCATTCAAACGACCCAGCGTGTCCTGCAGCTCCACCAACGCGCGGCTGAAGCGCTTGCAAGAGCGTTCTGTATTCGAGAACAACGTCGCAAAAAACTGCGTACCATAGCGCAGCTTCTTCACTTGGATGCGTAACTGATGGCGCTCGCGTAAACCGAGACGATTGAACCGTGCCAATCGGCGCAGGACCTTCCGGGTACGGCGCTCGAGCACTTCGCGCCCAAGATCTCGGGCGAGGCGGTCCCCCGCCCCATCTTCGTCGGCGGGTAAGATCAGACCCAGTGTCAACGACAGGATGAGCCGATGAAATCGCGCGCTTTCCACTGCGGACCTCGCCACCGCAAAGACCTCCTGTCGACGACGCGCCAACACGTCGGCAAGCTCGCACTCGCCCGCAAATGCCGACCGGGTAAAGTCCTCGAAGTTACGTTTCGAGGCGATCAGAACGTCGTACTCCCGTACGGCCGCGAGTTGTTCAGTGAGCCAGACGAGCTCACCGTTCAGACCCTCGAACGCGCCTGGTCGAAACACCTCGCTGAAGATCGAAATGGCGGCGCGCAGGCGGCGCACTCCAATCCGCATTTGGTGCACCGCGTCCCCGAAGCCCTCGCGCACTCCCTTTTAGTTTTGAGCGATTTGCCTAAGGCAGGAAACTGCGACCAAAACTAACGCTTGGGAGGAGGTGGCCTTCCTGTGCAGCGCAATGGGTTCCGCGTGAACAGCCGCGCCAGCTGTCGACCGAACGAAAGCGACGCTCAAACTATTCCCCAGTTCAGCTTGTGCGTCAGAGGGCGCGCTGGTGAGCCACGATTGCTCGGTCATGTTCTTTGCGGAGCAACCAGCGTGCCAGATTTGATCGCTAGAGGGCCACTTGCCCCGGGTCGTGATCCGGTTCAGCGAATCCACGAAGCTGCCGAGCCAGCTCTTGCTCAATTCGCTCTTCGAGCTGGCAACCCGAATCGCGTGGCAGGCCGCAAGTTCTGCGTCGTGGGGCGCAAGCACTGCGTGCACTGATTGCCCAGGTTGCGGCTCGGTTGAGTCTTTGTCCGGTCGGCACGACGGCGACTTCGAGCCATCGATACCCGCCATCACCGAGACCGAGCGACGCGCGTAGCACCTTACCGAGTGCGCGAGAGCTGGCACGACGCATGCAGCCCGTCGTCAAGGAACGTGAAAAGCCGCCTTGTTCCGCAGCGGATTGCTTCGCGCGTTCGGACTCAGCGAGCACGGGCGCCTAGCAGCGAAACGTCCGCGCACGCTTTGGGACGGGCCAAACGCTCTCACGGCACTTGGAGGACCGAATGGAGACAAAACCGTACATCTTGTTGGTCGGCGTAGACTTTTCGGAGTTGGCCGCTCGCGCGCTACACGAGGCGTTCGCGCAGGCATCACAGCGCGTCAATTCGGAAGTTCACGCGCTCTCGGTGCTGCCAGTCAGCGGTCAGGATCCGGGCTACGCGATCTCAGTCTACGCAGCCTTGGACGAGAAGCCGCTGCTGGATACGGCGATGCAAAGACTGCGAGAGCACGTCGAACTGCAGCTGGAGAAGTTCAGACTCGCACATCCTGATGCCCACTTGGCATTTCGCGTGATATCCCATGTGTTTGTCGATACAGCGGCTCACGGGATCGCCGAACTCGCCGCGGTACTGGGCGCGGACTTGATCGTGATCGGAACCCACAACCGCAAGGGATTTGGACGGCTGTTCCTGGGTTCAGTGGCGGAAGGCACGGTGCGCAAGGCACGTTGTCCCGTGCTAGTCATCCCAGCCCCAGAGGAGCCGCAGGCAAACGTGACGCTCGCGCCGCCGTGCGAAGAGTGCGTGCAAACGCGCGCTTCGAGCGCAGGCAAAGAGTTCTGGTGCGCGCAGCACAGCGAACGACACGGGCGGCGGCACACCTATCATCAATCTGATCGCAGCGGCAGTGGTTCCAATTCCCCTCTGCTTTTTAGATGATTTGATGCGCAGATCCGTCCCTACATCCAAAAACGCATGATCACCAGCCGGCATACCATCGGCGACGACCAGCCAATGCCCATCGCGCACCGAATGATGCGCGAATACAAGTCCGGCATTTCGTGGTGCAATGGGAGTCTCTGGGTTCACGCAGCCAGTTCACGCGGCCAGTTCACGCGTGCCCCGATCCGGATCGGCGAGGCCGCGAAGCTGCTTAGCCAACTTCTGCTTGATGCGCTCTTCGAGCTGGCGGACGCGTTCCCGTGATACCCCGAACTCCTTGCCCAGTTGCTTGAGCGTGAGCGCAGTGTCACTGTCAGCCATCAGCCGCTGGGCAACGATGCGGCGCTCACGCGCGTCGAGGGTTTCGAGCACTTCACGCACCATGGTCTCGCGCTGTGCGCTGTCGGCTCGTTCAAGTAGTGATTGCTCGGGATCCGTCGCATCGTCGCGTGGCTGGCTGCAGCTCGCGATCTGTTCAGGGGCGAGCCCCTCGAACGAGACCTCTCGTTGGTCGAGTGTGCTCAACAACGCGTCGACTTGGCCCTCGCTCAGGTTCATTCGCTCGGCGATCATGCCACGCGCTTCCAGGCCTTCCCCGACTAAACTGAGCGCGCGTGCGCGCTCACGCCTTGCCTTGCGAAAGAGCCGAGTATCTTGGAGCGTGCTGGATGAGTGGCGGTTCACATAGTTGAAAACGTAAACCTGCACCCAGTGCTTCGCGTAGGTAAAGAAGCGGTAGCCCCGGTCCGGATCGAACTTGCTTGCAGCACGAATTAGGCCGAGGCTGCCCTCGGCAAGGAGCTCATTGATCGAGGTCCCAGGACGACGGCTGCGCATCGCCACCGTGAGCACGTAGCCGAATTGCGACTGAACGAGCAGGTTGCGCGCCGATTGGTCACCGTGGCGTTGCCAAAGCCGCGCCAATTCCTGCTCTTGCTGCTGGTTGAGTGCGGGCGTTCGTTTTGCACATTCTTCGACATGAGAGAGGGACGTTCGCATGAATGCCGATGAGCAAGCTTCGTTCCAAGGGGGAAGCGCCATGCGAGGCGCCCGGTCGCGCATCGTACAGCTCCCGCGGCGCAATCCCTGCGCCGTCGAGTGCAATGCTTGCATTATTCTCATCCGGCAGGCCAATCGAGTCTCGTCATTCGCCCGAGGGTCGGACTGTCGGATCCCAATAGCGTCGGCCCTGCTCATCGCGCAGCCGCACGATCACTGTTCCCTTCCTTACTCGCTGCGCGCGGAGCACGCCTTCCCGCGTCGCCGCGGAGCCTTCCACCGTCAAACGGTCGCGCTCCGAGAAGCGGAGCCCCTGCTGGTCTAGATACCAACCCGGAGCCAAGTCCACGACGACGAGCGGGCTGCCTGCGGGCTGAATCCTCACGCGCACGCCCTGCGCCATCTGTTCGGCAAGCGTGCGTTGCTCGATGCCAACCACCGACCCGTTCACGGTCCGGAAATATTGAGGAGCAGGGAATGGATCACGCGGTGGGCCACAGGCGCCCGCGAACATATAGATCAGGCCCATCACGAAATGAAAGCGATAGCCAGACGACATTCATTCACTCGCCCGTCGTTGGCTTTTCTGTGTCTAGCCGCATCTTTGGGGTCGCCGCTGGCGGCACATTCTGCATCTTGGGAACCTGAATGCTCGGTTGGTCTGCACCTGGTGTCTTCGACGTTGCCGGCAAGATCAACGCGGCGACAACGAAGCCGACGACCAAGACGACCACACCAGTCAGCCAGAACAGGGACTTTTTGCTGAAGAATGCGCGTGCCATCAGGACTCCTTGCGAGAAAGGTGGACGCCAACTGTTTGCTGGCGCGACGCGAGAGGATGCATGTTGCGGGCCATCTAAGGTCAGCAACATTCGTCAGCGCGCCTGAAAGTCATGCCGCTGGTGGCTGCCGAAGCCCACGGCGATTGCGACGAATCCGCCGTTCAAACCGAGTACCGGACCATTCGTGGCATCGGCGCCGTGAGACAGCGTCCAACCACCGAGACCCGAGCCAACCAGCCCGCTCACCCGAAGTCCGATCGATAGGAAACTTCGCTGGGCTCTCGCCGCGGTGCCGAGAGGGAGCCGGGCATCGAGCGCCAACGTCGCGCCAATCAATAGCCCCGCGCGCCCGAGTGAGCTGCTTTGTTGTGGATTATGCAATACCGCATCGAAGTTCTGCGACTGACCGCTACTGATCTCGAAGCTCGTTCCGTATCCACCCATGCCGGCGTAGAAGGAGGCGAGCAACGAACTCTTGTGCACGAATGCGTAGCCCAGATCCACAAGGCCAAAGCCTCCTCCAAATTGCGTCTGCAGATCCATTGGGCCGCTGCCGCTCGGACTCATCAGGCCAGCACCATGCGCGCCAAAGAGGAAACCGGCCGGAAAGACCACGTGACCTTCGCCTCCAATGATCGTCATTGCAGACGGAACCGTCTGATAGCCGTTGGATCGCAAACGATCGTTCAAAGGAGTTAGCTCGAAAAGTCCGCGTCCGAAGAAGAACGACGCGAGGACGTCCGGCCCTTCAGGCGAATGCGCGTCTGATAGCAGGGGCGGCCCGGGCCCTGCTTCTGTAGACGTCGCGAGAGGCTGCGCCACCGCCCCACGACCGACGAACAGCAAAAGAATCGATATTCTCGCGTTGAGTCTCACGCTGATGGCATGCTCCGCGGGCCCCGGAGCACGCCGCGTGCCAAGAACGCTCGCGTGCGCCCAGGCTGCGACCGACACTGGTGAGCGACAGATCAGCGAGGCTCTTTGAGAGCGTAAGAGCGCGCAGCCGTTGCGCTCGAAATGCAGCCATTGCGCTCGCAGCTGCGATGGCTTGCGCTCAGCGCGAAACGATCATTCACCCGAACTGGCACATGTTCTGCATCTCGTGAACGCATGAAGCGAACAGACGCTGAAATTCGTGACGCAGTGCTGTCTGAGCTCTCCTGGGATACTCGCCTCGAGGATGCGGACATCGCAGTCGCGGTCGACGAGGGTGTCGCCTGCCTTACTGGCACGGTGAGCAGTTGGGGCGCGCGGCTAGCGGCGCGTGAAGCCACCTATCGGGTGAAGGGAGTGGTCGACGTCGACAGCAGGCTCGACGTGAAGCTCGGGGACGGCTGGCGCAGCGACGTCGATGTCGCCGCTGCCGTGCGCAGCGCGCTCGACTGGGATGTCTTCATTCCCGGCACGCGAATCCAATCGAGCGTGCTTGACGGGCAGGTTACCTTGCAGGGCGAGGTCAAGCATTGCTCGGAGCGCGACGACGCAGAACGAGCCATGCGCAATATCCCAGGCGTACGTCGAGTCGTGAACGAGATCCATGTAAAGCCGATAACCACAGCGGCGCCAAGAGACATTCGATCGTCGATCGAGGCTGCACTCGAACGGCGTGTGTTGCGCGAGGCCCGACGCATCAGTCTAGAAATTCACGAAGGGCACGTGATCCTGTCGGGCGCAGTTCATTCTTGGGCAGAGCGCCAGTCGGTGGTCGGTGCTGCGATAAGCACGCCAGGCGTCCGCAGCGTCGACGACCGCCTTCGGATCGAGGGCTAGCTCGACGTCTGGCACCTCACGCTCCAGCAACGAGAAACTGAGCCGTGCGTTATATCGTCCCGTTTCGGCAACTCGACATGGACACCATTCCAGAGGTGGGCGGCCAAAACGCTTCTCTGGACGAGCTTCTCAGGTTTGCGCGCTTTCTGGCCGACCAGGGGATCGATTCCATCTCGGTGACGCCGGACGCATTGCCCGCGGTGGTGCGCATTCTCGCGACGCCGTGAGCTCGCGAGGATGAGCCAGCGGCGTGCTCGCCGTCGATTGAACAGCTCCATGAAACCGCCAAACGCACGCCTTGCGTGCGGCCGCAGGGCACACCGCATTCATTGCGCATCTCGTTCGAAACGACGCGGGACTCCCCTGTTGGCGGCACTGGTGCGCAGCTTGCATCTCACAGACTTATGGCTCTGAAGCAACGAAGCCCACGAGTTCTGGTCGTGTACTACTCGCGCAGCGGCAATACCGAAAGCGTGGCCAGCGGGCTCGCTCGCGCGAGCGGTGGTGATCTGGAAGCACTCATCACGACGCGCGACCGCCGCGGGGTCCTAGGATATCTCTGGTCGAGTTTCGAGACGATCTTCGAACAGGAGGGGCGCATCCGTTCGCCGAAACGCAGCCCGGGAGACTACGATATCGTCCTGCTCGGAACGCCGACCTGGGGCGCCGCACTGTCGAGCCCTGTACGCACGTACCTGAACCGGTACGCGGGGATTCTACCCGAGGTCGGCTTCTTCGTGACCTGTGGCGGACACGGGGCAGAGCGTGTGATTGAGCAAATGCAGTGTATTTCCGGGAGGCAACCGCTGGCCACGCTCGCCTTGAACGAACGTGCCCTCAAGCGGCACGCTTCCGTCTATTTCGGAGAGTTCTGGGAGAGAGTGCTCTCCGCGTGGGAGGCACGCACCGCAAGGACGCTCGAGTCGGCTCGAGCGAGTATGAGCGGACGTCATTCTGGTGCATGTCCGTGACCTCTTCCGCTCTGTTCGTATTCGCGTGCCTCACCCGAAATCTGCGCACGCTGGCGAGGGCTTACGAGCTCGACTGTACCTCCCTCCCGCGAGCGCTCCGATGAGGGTTTCAGATTTCATCGCGTCACGCCTGGTCGGGCTAGGCATCAGGCATGTCTTCGGCGTGGGCGGAGCAAATATCGAGGATATGTTTGCGGCGATCCAGCGGCGGCGCCCCGAGATTTGCATGGTGCTCGGCAAGCACGAACACGCCGCTGGAACGGCGGCCGATGCGTATGCTCGATTGAGCGGCGGCTTGGGCGTCGTGTTCGTAACCTCCGGCGGCGGAGCAATGAACCTCGTTCATTCAATGGCTGAGGCGCGAGCGTCCGGCGTGCCGCTGCTCGCGGTCGTAGGCGAACCTCCGACCGAAGTTCAAGGCGTCGGCGCGTTCCAGGATACGAGTGGGCGGGGCGGGGCGATCGACGCGGCCGCAGTATTTGCCGCGGTGTCCGTGTGGTGCAAGCGCGTCGAACGCATCGAAGAGGTCCCACGCCTCTTGTTTGAAGCTCTCGATGCAGCGCTCGGCACCCAGCGAGGGCCAGCAGTGTTGCTTTTGGCCAAGGATTACCAGCGAGCCGAGTTGACCGGCGAGCGGCTGCCTGACTCGTACGTCCCACCGGAACCGCTGCTGCCCGAGCCGGCCATCGTTCAGCGCGCGGCAACGCTCCTGCGCGCGGGGCCTGTGCTGATCATCGCAGGCGACGAGGTGGCGCGCGCGGGAGCAACGAGGGAACTCGCAGGGCTCGCAGACGCGCTCAACGCCCAGGTCGCCGTCACCCCGGAAGCGCGCGACGCATTCGACAACTATTCACCGCGCTTCGTGGGTGTCTGCGGCGCGATGGGAGGACCCAGCATAGGGCCGGCCCTTTCGGACGCAGCGACCTGCTTGGTCGTGGGCACGCGTTTACCGGTCTTGGCGCGTCAGGGCCTTGAAGAGCTCACAGAGAAGCCTTTCGTTTCGCTCGGCCGCAAAGGCCCTTTTCTGAGACCTAGCCGGGGGTTGCACATCGAAGCGGAGTTGCTGCAAGCGATGCGGGCGCTGCGCGTCGAGCTGGGTGCCCCGCTCGCCGTCGCGAACCCGAACCACGGACGAGTGGCGCACGCAATTCCTAGATTCGAGCAGGGTCCCCTCACCTCTCGAAGCGCTCTCTGCGTCATCGAAGAGGCCCTGCCGGAAGGGAGCATCGTGCTAGCCGACGCGGGAAGCACCGGCGCGTCGGCGGTGCATGGGCTGCGCGTGCCGCCCGAGGGTCGCTGGCTCTTGGCGATGGGAATGGCAGGCATGGGCTACAGCTTCGGAGCGGCGGTCGGAGCGGCATTCGCGACCGGTCGGCGCTGCTTCGTACTCGCGGGGGACGGCGCGTTTTTCATGAACGGACTCGACATCCACACGGCCGTCGAACACGCGCTGCCCATCACGTACCTCATTTTCGACAACCGCGCGCACGGCATGTGTCTAGTTCGTGAACGGCTGTTCTTGGGAGAAAACGCGGGTTACAACACGTTCCGCCACTCGCATCTTGGCGCCGGGCTAGCGGCGATGTTCCCCGGTGTCGCCGCGTGCGACTGTCGCACCACCGCGGCGCTCGCAGAGGCGCTCGAAGGCGCCGCGCACCGAGGCGCTCCCTCCGTGATTTCGCTCGAGCTCGAGCACGTGGAGGTCCCTCCGTTCGCAGGGTTCCAACAGCTGAGCAAAGGGATCCCGATCGTTAGCCGAGGAGGCCTCGATGATGAGCATTGAACCTACTGCACTGACAGGCGTTCCGGGCCTGATTCGCTGCGAAGAGTTCGACCGCGAGGCGCTCGCTGAGCACATCACGGAGATGACCCATACCGTCTACCCTCACAAGCAGGTGTACGGCCAATACTGCACCATTCATGCACACATTGAGTGCCCGCCCGATGCGGTGTTCGCATACATGGCGAACCCTTTCAGCCTCATGGAGTGGACGTACAGCGTTCGCGAACTGGCGCCGACGTCGCAACCAGACCTGTATCGCGGCGTCGACTCCGGACGGACCCCCATCTACTGCAAAACGATCGCCCGTCAAGACGCGCTCACCGTGGACTATCACTGTGCGTGGGACCAGGGTGACGAGCTCTGGATGGTCTACCTGAACCGCATCGTCCCCGCCGAGACAGTGCTCAAGCAGCCCGGTTCCGTGGTGATCTGGACCAATTGTCGCCACCCCTACTACACGAACAATCCGTTCCCGGAATTGAGCCAGGACCCAAAGCGCGAATGGGTCGGCGACTGGTGGCCACTGTTCTATGCGGGTCATAGCATCGAACTCGCGAACCTGAAGGCAATCCTCGAGCATCGCTATCATCACGGACTCCCAATGGGTCCTCACCTGCGAGAGGGATGAGCGTGGCCGAACCGAACTTCAGCTTGCTCGGCGTCGCGAGCTATCTGCCGGAACGAGTCGTAACGAACGAGTTCTTCGCTCCGGGCGCTGCGGCGCGTCGCGGCATGTTCACCGCGCCAACGACTCGTCGCCACGTCGGTCCGGAGGAGACCGCAGCTGAAATGATTCAGCGCGCGTCCACTCGACTCTTCGAGCGGCTCGCTCTGTCCGCCGCACGCGACATCGACATTTTATTCACCAACGTGGCTGTTCCTGATCAAGCATTCACTGGCTGCGGTGCGGAGGTGGCGCAGCGCCTCGGCGCCCGACCGCGCTGGATCATCGACCTACACAATTCGGGCTGTGTAGCCTTCATCTACATGATGGACCTCGCTCGCACTCTACTGAAAGCGGGCGGAGGGCGTGGAGCCCTATTGTGCAACGTCCAGAACGCCGCAGGTCGGATCTTCGCGGATCGTGACGTGCGTTCCAAGTCGCAGGCCCCGGTACCGGGTGATGGCTGCGGAGTGGGCTACGTCGCGCGCAGCGACGTCTCACCGATTCTCTCCATCGTGCAACGCTGCCAGCCCGAGTTCGCGACTGACATGACCGCGTGTGCGGATGACGGCCGTCGGTACTGGGAACCGGGCACGAGTCCGATCAGCATTCAATTCACCGACGCACGCGTCGCGGCAATCATCGAACGCGGCAATCAGATCGTGCCGCAAGTGGTGACCGAGGCCTGCCACCAAGCGCGGTTGCGCCCGCAAGACATCGATCTTCTGATCACCAATCAACCGAACCCGATCTTCCTCCGAAACTGGCGGGAAGCACTCGAGCTGCCGAAGGAACGGCACCACGATACGTTCGACCAATACGGTAACCTGTTCGGAGCCGGCATTCCCATCAACTTGGAGGATGCGCTCGCACACGGCAAGCTCGCCTCTGGCGGCGTTCTCGCCCTCGGTGGGTTCTCTCACGCTGGCGACTATGCCGCAGCCTCAATCATTCGTTGGGGTGCGCCATGAGTTGGCGTGAGCACTTGCGCGCTGGCATCGCGCAGCTTAGGCCGTTGCGCCCGTTCGACTACGCGGCAGCCGGGCCTGACCTGGCGCGCCTCGATTGCAATGAGCTCGCGTTTGGTCCGACGGCGGAAGAGCTCGCGCGATTTTCCGACGCCGTCGGCAGCTTGCAGCTTCAGCGCTACCCCGACATGAGCGGCCGTCCGCTGCGCGAGGCACTGGCTCGCCGCTGGCAGGTCGAGCCAGACGAGATCCTTCTCGGGAACGGCTCAGTCGAGATTCTAGGGCTGCTCATGACCGCGTTTGGAGCCGGCGCGCCCGGTGCGCGGGCCAAGGTTCTCTATCCCGAGCCGAGTTTTCCCTACTACGAAGTCGTGGCGCTGACCCACGGCGTGACGCCCGTCGCAGTGCCACTCGACCAGCACTTTCAGCTTGATGAGCAACGCCTCGTTCGAGCCATCGAGAGTGAGCGGCCAGCGCTCGCGCTTTTTGCCTCACCCAACAACCCGAGCGGCAACCGCTTCGATCCCGCAGTGCTCGAGCGTCTCGCGCAGCGGATGGACGCGGCCTTCGTGGTCGACGAAGCTTACGCCGACTTCGCTGGTAGTACGCTGCTTCCGCGAGTGCGTAACGTTCCTGGCCAATTTGTGCTGCGCTCTCTGTCGAAAGTAGGCCTGGCAGGTCTGCGTCTTGGCGCGCTCGTCGGCGCTCGCGATGCGATCGCTGAACTCGACAAGGTCAGACTTCCTTGGAACATCAGCTCGGTAACCGCCGCGCTCGTTTGCGCAGCCCTCGCTTGCCCGGAGCTTCTGAACGAGCGAGTTCGGGTGGTCGTCGAGCTACGGCAAGGCCTGACGGCTGCTCTACGCGAAGTTCCAGGTCTGGTCGTGTATCCCAGCGAAGCCAACTTCGTCCTCGTGCGGCTGCCGGTGAACGCGGCAACGATCTTTCGGCGGTTGCTCGGCGAAGGCGTGCTGATCAAGGACGTCTCCGGCCCCGGCCTGCTCGAGCGATGCCTTCGAATCAGTGTCGGAACCGCTGTCGAGAACGCCCGCTGCGTCCGAGCCTTGAGATCGGCGCTCGATCTCCCCGCCGTCTAAACAACGCGGGCCGGGCGAGTGGGCACCCGCGTCGAAGCGTGCTTGCAGTCGGATGAATGCCCGGTCCGCCGTCCTTCTCGAGTCACATGTCGTAAGTAGACGCACTCGGACCAGCAGGCTTCTTCTCCTCTGGTACTTCGACCATGGTGGCTTCAGTCAATAGCAAGACACCCGCAACGGATACGGCATTTTCTAGCGCGACTCGGACCACCTTCGTCGGGTCGATGATGCCCGCTTCGAACATGTCAACGTACCGATCGTGAGCGGCGTCATAACCAAATGCACCGCTGCCCATGCGCATTTTCTCGAGCACCACGCCTGCGTCCCGACCCGAGTTTTCGGCGATCTGCCGAGTCGGTGCTTCCAGGGCACGTTTCAGCACTCGGAGTCCGGTTCGCTCGTCGCCGTCGCAAAGCTCCTCTTGCTTGGCCACGGCCTCGATCGCGCGAAGCAACGAGAGACCGGCCCCGGGCACAATCCCTTCTGCCACGGCGGCTTTCGTCGCGCTGATCGCGTCATCGAATGCGTCCTTTCGTGCCTTGAGATCCGCTTCGGTCGGCGCGCCAACGCGGATCACCGCGACTCCCCCGGCAAGCTTCGCTAGGCGTTCCTCCAGCTTTTCGCGGTCGTAGTCGCTAGTGGCTTCTTTGATTTGGTTGCGAATCTCGGCAACTCTCGCCTCAATCTTCAGCTTGTTGCCGGAGCCGCCAACAATTGTCGTCGTTCCGCTGGCAACCACGACACGCTCCGCGGTGCCGCAATCGCCTGGCGTGGCGTTCTCGAGCTTCGTGCCAACTTCCTCGGAAACCACGATCCCCCCTGTCAAGATGGCGACATCGAGCAGCATCGCTTTTCTGCGATCGCCGAAGCCAGGTGCTTTGACCGCGGCGCAGTTGAGTGCTCCGCGCAGTCGGTTGACGACCAACGTCGCCAGAGCTTCGCCATCCACATTTTCGGCGACAATCAACAATGAGCGACCGAGCTTGACTACCTGCTCGAGGAAGGGCACGAGCGAATTGAGGCTCGTTATCTTTTGCTCGCACAGCAGTATCAACGGTGATTCCAGGACGCATTCCATGCGCGCCGTATCCGTGACGAAGTACGGAGAGATGTAACCATGGTCGAACTGCATGCCGCCAACGACCTCCACCGTCGTCTCGGTGGTCTTCGACTCCTCTACGGAAATCACCCCCTCGTCGCCGACCTTTTCGGCGGCGTCGGCCACTAGCTCGCCCATCTTTGCGTCGTTGTGCGCCGACACGCAGGCCACCTGGGCCTTTTCGAGCTTGCTCGAAACGGGTCGCGACAACTCTTTCAACGCGCCCACTGCGGCGGCCAGCCCACGTTCAATCCCACGCTTGAGGTCGATTGCACTTGCGCCCGCGGCGACGTTACGCAGCCCCTCGCTGAAGATGGCATGAGCCAGCAACGCCGAGGTCGTGGTGCCGTCTCCCACGGCATCTCCCGTGCGCTCGGCGGCCTGACGAATCATTCGCGCGCCAAGATTTTGTTCAGAATCCTCGAGCTCGACTTCCTTGGCGATCGTTACGCCATCGTTGCAGACGAGCGGAGAGCCCCACTTCTTCTCGATTAGAACTGACTTGGACTTTGGTCCGAGCGTAACCCTGACCGCGTTTGCGAGCACGGTGGCGCCGTTCAAAACGTTCTCGCGGGCGGCAGAACCGAAATGCAATTCCTTGTAGGCCATGGTCATCGCAATGCAATCTACGGACCAGCAACACGCTCGCCCGACTGTGCATTGATGTGCGGTGCAGGCGCATTGGTTACCGGATACCGCGCATGTGCCAGTGCGACCGCAGCTGACCGTCGGCATCAGAGCTGGCGTCGCGTGCGCACGCGCTGGCTTCCACACCAGAGCAGCAACGCTCAGTTTGCGACGGCGAGCACGGGCAACCAGGGGCCGCCGATTCAGCCTTGTCTCGGCGGACGGCGCTCGACCACGTAGCCAATGATGGCCGCGAACTCGGCGAGCAGAACAACGATCAGCCATGGGTCCACTCCACACCACTGGGAGATCGTTGCTCCCGCGTATACGCTCCGTGCAAGGATCGGAAACAGCCGTCGATAGAGCGTGCCAAATGCTAGTGCGCCAGCGACGAGCCCGAGGGAGCCTGGAATCAAGTAATCGAGGCGACCTTCACCGATGCCGGCTGCGATCGTCCCCGGACAGAACCCCGAAAGAGCCATCCCTGCGCCAAAGAATAGCCCTCCAATGAAGTTGCCAGCGAAGAATGTCGCCGGCACGGGCACCGAGTGGGTGAGCCCCAACGCAAGCGATGCCTGAACGCCAATTGCGCCCACGACCAGAGCGGTCAGCAATAGCTTCAGCACCGCAAAGTCGCGAAATCGAAATACGTTGACCACGCGATCGTAGCGAGCAAGCCCGGTTTTCTGCAGCAACCAGCCGAAGCAAAAACCGATGCCAAGGGCGGCAATGATGCTCATCGCGAGTGGTTCCGGTAGATCAGCCAGGCAGTGGGGATACCGGCGGTGAACATGCCGGCCATGAAGGCGAATGCGCCCGGCGACAGTGCAGCACCGCCGGACACGGCCAGGCTTGCAGTGCAGCCGCCGGCGATGCCAGCGCCAAGCGCGGTCAGGGCAGCGCCAATGAATGCGATCAACCAGCGCTTGCCGATGGTGGGGCCGAAGGCGTCTGCCCATTGTGAATCGGGTAGCCAGCGAATGCGAAAGCGCCCCCCCAATAGCGCTGCAATCGATGCCCCTGCGATTGCACCGAGGAGCACGACGCTGTTCCAATGCTCCGTCGGTCGTATCACTTGAGTCCAGTAGACCGAGCTTGGGAACAGGGCGCGCCCTAGTGGACCGGCCAGCTCTTGATAGGCTCCGCTACCGCTCAAGCGCCGCCCGAACGCCGCCATCGATACCGTCACGACCACGCCGAGCATCGCACCCGAGACGTAGGGCGACCATTCGCTAAGACGGTAGGCCCCACTCACCTGATTGCTAAAGACCCCCGCTCCGCACTCGCGCGCCGCGACGTAGCCCGCCGCAGCGAAGCCGACTACGATGATTGCCGCAGCGCAGATGGTGTTTCGGCGTCCCGACATCGGATGCGTGCTCGTTGCCGAAAGCGGATGGGGCGCTGGTTGGGCAGGCCTGGCCCACGCTTTGGAATCCGGCGCCGGTTTCGGCAAGGCCAGGTAGCGGTCGACAATGCGCGGTCGGTCCGCGTGGCACAGGTGACAACGCTCACCCTCGTTCGCCAAGGGATCGGCAAGGCCATCGTGAGCGCCCTCGTCAGCCGTCGTCGATGACCCGCCATGGCAGTTGCTGCAGAAGTCCCCGATCGCGTGATCGACGTGCCACGGTGCCGTCGCGATGAACGGTCCCGCGCCGCGGTTCTCGTGGCAATCTCGACAACTCGAAGTCGGGCCTCCGCATTGGGCGTGCGCAGAGTCGGGGATGCCCCAACAAAGTAGTGCAATAGCCAGTGCGCAGAGCCAACGCCACAGTGAGTCACTTGCTGTCACCCGCTCGCCAACCAGCACTTGACCTCCATGCATGCCGCACAGCGCCCGTCGTCAAAATTCAAGCCGGCTCGACCGGAAGCGCAACCTTCGTGCGCAGCTTCAGTGCAGGCGTCACTACCGGGTCATCCAGGTAGAACTCCGAGAAGGGCCCTGCACTCGTCAAACCGCGCCCATGCGCCCACTCCGTCAAGGCGGAATAGGTTGAACCGGCCGTCTCGTAGGGGCCCGTGTGAATGGCGGTCGCGAGTTCGCTCTCCTGCAAAATGCCTGAGCAAATCTCATCGTTGCTGGGGATTGGCCGTTCGATCACGAAGCCTGCCTCGACGTCCAGGTCGGAGCTATCCACGCTATGATAGGTCGCAAAGGGGGGACCAGCTGGGCGGGCACCCATCTCGCTCATGTAGCTGCCGAGCGCGCCGTAAGCGCGCCGAAATTGCGTCGCGATGCCCGCGAGCGGGGTTCGAAATCTCACCGATAACGTGGGCTGCACCGTCTGATGCTCGAGTTTGCATTCTGAGATCATGCGCTTGCTCCTGATACGTGGTTAGCAACAATCGTGCTCGCGCTTCGGTCTCGGAGTCGCGGTATTCGCGATCCGTTGCGGCGGCGAGTGGCGCATTCGTTGCGGCGTAGGACGCAACGAATGCGCGGCCGTGAACGACATCGGATCGCCGAGTCCTCGGTTAACCCACCTTTGCGTTTTGCAGCGCGGCGCGCGCCACCGCGTGCAGCTCAGATACGTTCCCCGCTGCAGTAGCGCTCGTCGATCACGGTCTTCGGCGTTTCGATCAGAATCGAGTGACTACTTATCGAGTGAATGAGCTGGCCCGCCTGTTGCTTTCGGGTCGCGCATGAACCCACTCAAGCTCAGTCTGATGTTGCTATTACTCGCGGTGCCGAATGCCTGCGTCTCTCAAGGGAAGTACGACCGAGCCGTTCAAGACGCGCAGCGTGCGCGCCAACTTCAGCTCGAACACGCGACTCGGGCCGCAGCTACGGCGGAAGAGCTCGCACGCCAAAAAGACAGCGCGAACGCGCTGGCGTCCAGCTTGGCCGAGGAGCAAGCCCAACTCAGAGCTGCACAGGCCGACGCAGCGGAGCTGCAAAAAGAGCTTGACGACGGACTCGCGCGAAAGGCGAAGCTTGAGGCTGAACTGACCCGCGTGGGCAAGAGCGCATCGATGCTTACGGCCGAAAAGGGAGCGCTCGCCCAATCGCTCGATCAGGCTAAGCGGCGCCTTGAGGAGCTGCGGAAAGCGCAGGCGGCGGCCGAACAGCGCGCGGCGTTGTTCCGCGATCTGGCGCTGAAGCTGCGCAAAATGGTGGACGCGGGTGAGCTGAAGATCTCCCTCCGCGACGGGCGAATGGTGCTCCAACTGCCGAATGAGGTGCTGTTCGATTCGGGGCGCACGGATCTGAAACCTACTGGGAAAGACGCTTTGGCCAGCATTGCGCAGGTACTGAAGACAATCGAGAAACGTCACCTTCAAGTGGCTGGGCACACGGACAATGTCCCGATTCAGAACTCTGCCTTCGCTTCGAATTGGGAGCTATCGTGCGCTCGAGCACTGGCCGTCGTGCACTTCCTGATCGCGCAGGGCGTGGCGCCTGACCTCCTCTCGGCAGCCGGATACGGACAATTCGACCCGGCCGCCGGCAACGACACCCCGACGGGCCGCCAGGGCAACCGTCGCACAGAGATCGTTCTTCAGCCGAACATCGATGAATTGGTGGCCGTCCCCGAGGTCCCCTAGCGGCGCGCGCCGTCGGCTTCGGTACTGCGACCGAAAGCCGCCGCTCGTTCCCTCCCGCGAGGCGACGACGGCGGCTCGGTTGAATCTACTCAGAACTGACCGAAGGTGACGTTCGCGACGGCAATGAACCCGCCTAAGTCCGTGCCGCTCACTCCGTCGCGCGTCTCAGCGGCCGCAAACCGGTAGCCGCCGCTCGCCCCGGCGCGCATGAAGTCGGTCACGTTGATCTCGAAGCCCATCGTCGGCGCGACCATGAAGAAGCCGCGCCCACTCTGGCACTCGTCGTCGTCGTCGACCTTCAAACGCGTGCACACGAACCCGCCGCCGACGGTCGCATCGATGAGGCCATGCACCATCCGGTTTGGGAACAGGATGTACTGGAACAGCACGCCGCCGTAGCCTCCATTCAGGCGTCGATCGCTGCGCAACGTCGGATTGTCCTCGGTCCTGCCGTTCCAACCAAAACCATAAGCGGCTAAGCCGAGGCCATAGCTGTGATTGGCGAGCCAAGCAGCCTTGACTCCGATGTTCGCCGCGATATTGCCGTTAATCATCGTCGAGCCGAGGGACGGACCGACGTACCAACCGTTGTGTTTGAGCACGCGGTGTCGCCCGACCAGAGTCTCGGGTCGTTCGCTCGTATCCGTCGCAGGCAGCGGTTGCTGGTCCAGGCGTGCAAGGGTCGGCGCCGATGGCCCCGCGCCAAGGGCGACACTCGAGCTCAGAAGAGTCGTCGCGATCAATAGGGTACGTATCATGGCATTGTCCTTTCAGAAGCATGCCAATGCATGAGACGTACCGGAAGCAGGCACGCACCCTGGTTGCGCTGCACTCCCAGTTTCCTTGCACTGCTGAGAGCGCCGGGCGCACTGGTTGCGGCGAGGTGCGCAGCGTGTGCAGATCAGCGCTGGGGGCGACGACTCGGGCGGGCGCCCGCCATGACTTCTTTCACTTTCCGCGGCTTCGCCGAACGAAATCCGGAGGCGAGCGCCTTGAGCGAGTCGGGCATAGGGCGGCAGCCGCAGCGACGCTGATGCTCGAGGTGCCAAGCGACGCGTTGCTCGGTGCTCGGGTTACGCGGCATCGGGTGCTGCCGGTGCCACGCGGCAGCCGAAGGCTCAAAACTCATTGGCCTTTACCCGAACGTCCCAGGAGAGCACGCGGGGCGCCGTGCGCGGAACAGCAGGGACTTCTGCAGTTGCATAGCCGACGATGATCGGAGCGACGGCCGCGCCATTCTCTGGAATCGATAGTTCGCGCTTGATGGATGCACTATTGAGCGCCGGGATTGCAAAACCGATCGGGCATGAGCCGAGACCGAGCTCACAAGCCTCGAGCATGAGGTTCTGCGCGGCCAGCCAGCAGTCTGCTTCGGCATAGCGACCGCCGGCGGTGGCACAGACCACGATCAATGTGCCGGCATCGTAGAAGATGTTGAAATCTCGATCGTGCAGCAAACGGGCGTAACGACTGGTCTTGGGCTCTTCGGCCGTGCTCTCCAACAGCATCGATTTGGCCACATCGGAGTACCGCCGAAGAAGGGTGCGATCTTGGACGATAGCAAAACCCCAAGACTGGCTATTCATCGCGCTGGGTGCTTGAACTGCGGCATCGAGAAGTCGGGCGACAATTCGCTCTTCGACCGCAAGAGCCTGGTACGAGCGCACGGCGCGCCGCGCGAAGATTGCTTCAGTGATGTTCATGCCCACCGCGGAGCAATCGACGTGCCAACCGAAGGAAGGGTTCTGGTTGGGTCGCGCAACGGATGCGCGACGACACATCCTATGTTTGGTCGTGACCCCCGCACGAGCTGATGAGCATCGGGCGCCCGATGGGTGCACTCACCCATCGCGACGTTCGTCGTTGGCGTACTCGCTCAGACCGGTCGGCGTCACGCCACCCGACTCAGCGCCAGATCAAGGGCGTTCCCGGGCACAGCCGGGTGATCAACCGGGGAGAGCGCCGCGATCCGACGACGAGCTTTGGGTTCGTACTCTGCGATCCACCCAGCCAGAATACGTTCCGCGCTATCGTATTTCATGCCCATGCGCTGACTCAGGTGTTCGATGAAGTCACACGCCGGATCGAGCTCCAACGTAGTCTGGCTGTCGATCATAGCGGCTTTAGAGTGCAGCCCGCATGCCAATCCGTGACGCACATCGCGGATTCGACTCAAGATGGACCTTTCCTCGAACTCAGATTTTCGCAGCCTTTGAGCGTGCAGTTGCGCTTGGAGCATAGGGGGGCTTTCGCACGCAGATGCCGTCCCCAGCGTCACACTTGCAGCAATGCACTGCAGTGGTTGCGTGGAGCGGACGGAAGCGAGGCAGGCTCCAAGTAGTCATCTCCGACGGTGAACGGAGCGAGCAATGCACACCTCGCTAGCGATCAGTTCGAGCCAGGCTGATGCATCGATGCGAGGCACGCATTACCGACTCATGTCACGTACGGTTCGACGGTGAGGTGATCGACGACGGTCTTCACGCCAGGCGTCAAACGCGCCGCCCGAACAGCCGACTGTCGCTCTATCCACGAATGCACAGCTCCGGAAAGGACTACTCGACCGTCTTCGACATCGATCTGAATGTGCTCTGCCTCGTGTTGGCTATGGCGTTCGAGTGCGTTCGCTATCGACTCTCGAATGTCGTTCGGCGCGGGCGTCCCTGCCCTCACCTGAATCAAATTGATCACCTTATGAACGCCTTGGATGTTGCGAACGGCCTTTTCGGCGTCCTCGCGCTGCGACCAGAAGTCGACATCGCCATACAAGGTGAGATCGCCGTTGGAAACCGTGGAACGAATGTCGGCATCGGGCACGGAGACGTCCCACTCCAAAGCGCTTCGCACCGCCTGTGAAATAGCGGTGTCCGCACGCCAAGCGCTGTTCAATAAACAGACGTCGATATCGTTGACGACGTCCAAAACGCCGCCGACACGGCGGGCCGCATCCTCGGCGGCTATTCTAGACGCCCAGCTTTCGACCGTTCCGGTCAACGCCACGATACCGGCGTGTACGTTGAGCGCGATGTTCGCGTCATCCACACGGGTATCCCATTTGAACTCGCGCAAGACCGCGTTTCGAATTTCAGAATCCGTCTGCCTCTTCATCCTACCTCGGGTTTGCCCTTTAGGCCTTCGCGAGCGCCCCGAAACGCCGCTCGGCGCACTCCCGATTTCGCGGATTCGCGCTGAGCGGAGCTCGTGTCGCGATATTCTTGCAGCCGATATTGTATCTTGCGCACGCTAATCCCCAAGAGAGAGGCCGTCTTAGTAGTGGAACCGGTTGCTTCGAGCGTCTTCATGATCGCGTAGCGCTCGAAATCCAAAATCGATGCCCCGGGGACGGACGGGAGGCCGCCCTGCGCTATGGAAGGGGCATTGATCTCGCAAGGCAAGTGATGCGGCTCGACCGTTTCACCTTCTGCCAAGACCACAGCCCCTTGCACCACGTTTTCAATTTCACGCACGTTGCCAGGCCAAGCATAGCGAACCAGAAGAGCCATCGCCGCAGGGCTCATGGAGAGCGTCTTGCAGTCGTCGGACTCGAACTGTCGTAGGAAGTGAGCGACTAGCAGAGGAATGTCCGATACGCGCTCGCGCAACGGAGGCAGTCGCAAATTGATCACGTTCAAGCGATAAAACAGATCTTCTCGAAACGATCCGTCGGCCACCATCTGCTTGAGGTCGCGATTGGTCGCGGCAATGATCCGTACGTCGACGTGAATCGTCTCGTTGCCCCCCACCCGTTCGAACTCGCGCTCCTGCAGAACGCGCAGCAGTTTGATCTGAGTTGCCAATGAGATTTCACCAATTTCATCCAATAGGATGGTGCCGCCGTCGGCCTGTTCGAAGCGGCCTTGACGCTGTTTCGCCGCGCCAGTGAAGGACCCCCGCTCGTGACCGAACAGCTCGCTCTCCAGCAGACTGTCTGCTAACGCTCCGCAGTGCACTCGAACGAAGGGGCGGGCCGCGCGCGGCGAGCGGTGGTGGATGGCGGCAGCCACCAACTCCTTTCCCGTACCGGTTTCCCCCGTCAACAAGACCGTGGCCCGGCTGGGCGCAATCTGGGTGACCTTGCGAAACACGTCTCTAATCTCAGGAGAGTGACCGATAATATTGTCGAAACGAGCCAAGTCTTCGATTTGGTTCTTCAACGCTGCGGCCTCTTGCTTCAATCGAATGCCATCGAGGGTGCGTTCTATGACAATCAACAGCTCTTCGATGTTGAGCGGTTTGGTCAAGTAGTCCGCCGCGCCCTCCCTCATCGCGCCGACTGCGCTGTCAACCGCGTTCGAAGCGGTCATCAAGAGCACGGGCACGGCGATTGATCGACGTTTGAGTTCCCGCAACAGCTCCAAACCGCCCATGTTCGGCATGCACGAGTCACTCAAGATCACGTCGGGGGTGCTGAGCTCGACTTGATCGAGCGCACGCTGCCCATCGCTGGCAATGAGGACGTTGTGGCCCGCCCCTGTCAAAATGCTTGCTAGGGCAGAACAGGCGGACGGTTCATCGTCGACCACGAGAATAGTTGCAGGCGCCATTCTGCCACGTAGAGCGAAATGTGTGCCGTTGTCTAACCTTGGCGCCTGCTGCAAAAATGGACCCCGCGGCGCAACCATTGCGCGAGAGCGTCGATGCACGCGCAACGATTGCGCGGGAGGCCTGCAGCGGCCGCTTACTCGGCTGCTTGCGCCGGGTTCAAGGCTTGACCTGGCGGCGCTTGGGAGATCGCTGCCAGCGCCTTTGCGAGCGCGTCGCGGGCCGCGGCTCGTCCGATGCGCTTGCCCTCGACTAACCTAGCGATGTCGGCCAAGGCAACGATGCCCACCACCTTGCCGGCCTCAATGACCGGCACTCGACGGACCTGTGATTGTTCCATAATCTCGAGCGCTCGCCGAATTGGCTCATCGGCCGAACAGGCTTTCACGCTTCTGGACATCGCATGGTCGACAGTCAATGCCGAGAGGTTTTGTCCCCGGGTATACGACGCCATACAGACATCGCGGTCGGTAATCATGCCGAAGATCAGACCTTCGTCGCTTACCACCGGCAGCGCTCCGCAGTTGAATTCCCACATGATTTGCGCCGCCCGATTGAGCGAATCGCCTGGCGAACAGGACTGCACCGCGCGGCTCATGATGGCAGACGTAGGTGTGGACAACGCCGCTTCGGACTGTACGTGCTCCTTGAAGAACTCGACGACGGCCTGGGCCAACTCGCGCGTCGACGCAAGGACGCTATCAGTCGCGCGTTCTCCCGACTGAGTCAGCTTTCGTTCAAGTGAAACGAGTTCAGTTTCTAACGCTTCCCAACGTTTATGCGCGTCCATGGACAGCAGATGGGTGTGCAGCCGGGCCTCGTCCCGGACCGTTGCCAATTCAGCGAGCGCTTCGTCCTTGATCGACATGTCTGAACCTCCGGTTTCGCAGAAGGCACATTCCACGCCGTGCCCGCAGCGCTGGTGGCACATCGATTGCTTGTCAGTGTCGCCATGCTGTGCAGCGAAATCATGAAACGTCAGGTTCACACCGCAACCATCGACATGAACGCGCAGGAGGCTGCACGATTGATGAGCACGAACCAGATCGGCTTCTTGCCAATCTGCGACGTCGATCGTCGTCCCCTCGGTGTAGTCACCGACCGCGATCTCGCTTTGCGCGTTTGCGCGGACAACCTCCAAGCGGACAGCACATTTCTGAGCGCGATCATGACGCACGATCCGCTGGGTTGCCGGGACGACAGCTCGGTCGAGCATGCCGAAGAGTTGATGCTGCAACACAAGCGACGGCGCATTTTGCTGCTGGACGAAAGTGGGAGGCTCGTCGGGCTGATCACCCTGGCCGACGTCGTTCATCACCAGGATCCATTCAAGATGTCCCACTTCGTTCGCGCGCTCACCGAGAGGAGACTACGAGTCGAGAAATAGCGACGTCGTGACGACATAACACGCAACGAAAAGAACGAAGAAACAGCTTCGGCCGCCGCGGTCTGTGACGGTCGAAGCTGTGTTCGAGCATCGCAGGTCGCCGGGCGCTAGACGGCCCGCCCCAGGCTCGCCGCCTCTCGAGCTACATCCGCGTCAACTCGCCATTTACCCCGGCACGTGATCTTGGCCAGTGTAGTCGCCACGCTTGCCAGCTCGTTCGTTGGCGTCGGGCTCAGCTGGGCAGAGTGAGCGAGGTCCGCGAGGGTCACGATGCCAACCAGTATTCCCGCGGTGTCGATCACCGGCACGCGCCGAATCTGCGCATTCTGCATCTTGATCTCGATCTCGTGCACGGTCGTTCCCGGGTAGCAAGTGATCACCTCGTTGGACATCGCGATGCCCGCTCGCAAGCTTCGAAGCGGAACGCCCTGCGTGTACGCGGCCATCGCAATATCGCGATCGGTGATCATGCCAATCGGGCGACGATAGTCGTCGATTACGACCAAGCAGCCGGTGTCACAGTCCCACATTTCGTGTGCGACCTGCTCCAAAGTATCGCTGGCAAAGCACGTGTGCACGCTATGCGTCATCAAGTCTTCGATTCTCATAACCGCCTCAGATCGGGTCTAGCGCTAGCGATGCAATTGGCGTTCCCGGGCAGTTTGACGGCAAACCTAGCTCACGGGACCCGCGTTTCTTGCGCGATGTTGCGCACTCGTTGCGTCGCCATTGATGCGGTCACTTCGGGGCTTTTATCCGGCGTGCGCACCGTGCAAGCCGGCGAACGCTCGAACCAACGCTCGAACCACGCAACCGTTTCCCGTCGCACGACGCCAGTGGCGTCCAATGGGATCGTCGCGTGATCAGCCCCGGGCAGCGTCAGCAGGCGTGCGTTGCCCCGTGCTGCGTCGAAGAGCGCTTGGCTGTGCCGGAGCGGAACTTGCGTATCGTTCGTGCCGTGGATAAAGAGCAAGTTGGCGCTGGAGTGCGCAGCCGCCACCAGCGGGGCACTGCGATCCGGGTCGAAGTCCGCCACCCCGGCTGCATCGTCGATCGCGCCTTGGAACCAAGCGTCCGGAAGCGAGCTCAGCGGTGACGGTAGATACTTATGGCGATAGTCGGCGAGAACGCCGCGCACCGTCGAAAAGGGCGCAACTGCCACCACGGTGCCGATGCGGCGATCGCGCGCGCCGAGTTCGACTGCGACGGAACCGCCGTAGGAGAAGCCGTACGCACCGATGCATCCGAGGCGCGTGCCGCGCGCCTCGAGCGCGTCGAGGATCGACGAAACGTCCTTCGCCTCGACCTCGCCGTAGGTGAGGAAGCGCCCCGATGACTCACCATGGCCGCGCAAGTCGATCAAAACCGCACGATAACCAGCGTCCGAGAGCGCCTCGCCCACGCCAATCAAGGAACGCTTGTCGGTGCGCACTCCGTGTAGGAGCACAATCGTTCCTTTCGACTGGGTTCCGCGGGGCGCGACCACCCACGACTCCAACGTCGCGCTGGGCGGGCCGACCGCAACCTCGAGCGTGAAAGCACCTCGCTGGCTCAGCTCGAGGGGTAGGCGGAGAGAACCTGGACGCGCACCGATCCGCTCAGAGTTTGGTGCATAGGCCAAAGCAGAAGCAATTGCCTTGCGCGCTCCCCAATGCAGGACGACCAGCAACGCCGACAAAGCGCCCACGACCGCCAGCAGCCGCCGGACACCGCGTGCGCGGCCAGATGCGGGTACGGGGGCGACGGTTTCTGGAGGACGGGGGGCAACGTTCAAGACCGCGTAGTATAGCGTCCTGGGGTGGTCCTCCGCCAACACCACAAGCCACCCACACTGGTCAGGAAGATCGCGACCTCCCAGAGCAACACGACCTGCCGATTGCTCGGTCGCAGTCCGGCGACGCTGTTGGCCAGCAGGGCCACGAAAGGAATTCCATCACGATAGCCTCCGCCTCGGCGCCAGAGTTCCCGCGCGACCCGAGTGAGAACACACTCGCCCCACGCGCCGTGAGACGCAAGCGAGATGACCACGAAGGCCGCCGCAAACCACATGTAGGCGCGGCTGAGACGCGGGAAGTGGTGCCATACCAAGAGCGGCAGGCCCAAACCCCAGAGCAACATCGAGAGCGCGTGAGCCAGATCAACGCTCGCCGCAAGCAGGGTGTACACGCTCATCGAAGCCACGCCTTTCGCCGGGCTCAAGCGTCTCTGTTCGCCGGCAACCGCGGGTCAGGCGAACTGGCAGCGAAGGGAACGAGGAACGAGCTGCGCTCGTCCGCGCAGATCAGCTGAGTCACCTGGCGCCCCGACATCAACGCCATCGGCACTCCGCCCCCCGGCTCGACCCATTGCCCGGCCATGTAGAACCCGGCTAACCCAGGGAGCGTTTTTCTGATGTGACCGAACATCGAATCGGGACTCGGCAGCCAACCTTCGTAGGCACCTTTCCACGAGCGCGCGGTGTGCCAAAACGTGAGCGGTGTCGCTAAGTCGGAGACACGCGCGGCAGCCCCAATCCCGGGCAAATGCCGATCGAGACGCTCGAGCGCGGCAACGGCGACAGCATCTTTCTCGGCCCTGTAATGTAACCCCGTCTTGGCCCAATACTCGTAATTGCTGGCAAGCGTCGTCTGGACCACGGTGTGTCCCGGTGGGGCAAAGCTCGCGTCGTCGTTGTAGATCCGTACGGTGAGGTGTTCGTTACTCACCCCGCCCACACGCAACGGCTCGATGTGGTCGATGAGCAGCGTCGGTGGCGTGTCACTGAGCGGTAGCGCGACACCGTAGCTCGCCAGCACAATCGGTTGGAAGGTCTTCCAGTGCTCGAGGCGCTCACGCGTTTGACTGGCACCGTAGCGTCCGCCGAGTAGACGGAGCACCGTTTCAGGCGCACTCGCCGTTGAGACGACCAGGTCGGCCTCGATGATCGTGCCGTCGGCAAGGCGAACTCCGCACGCGCGGTCTCCTTTAATCAAAACCTCATCGGCAGTGGAGTGGACTTGCGCTTCACCGCCGAGTTGGAAATAGTGGTCGACCAACGCATCGCGAAAGCGCGCAGTGCCGCCGAGTGGACGCGACAGGTAGCCGCGTTTTAGGTAGCCGAGTATCATCAAAAGAAGCAGTGCTGGCGCCTCCTCGGGCAGCATTCGCGAGAAGACACGGCGTAGCCGTTCACTCTTCAAGTGCCGCCGCGACCATACCCCCAACGGTTGGCGAAAATGGGTGATGGTGCCGAGATCGTGACGCATGCCCCACAGCATCGCGAATTGATCTCCGATCGAAGCAAGCTCGACCGGTCGATCGAACGGCGGGGACATTCCGCCGACCCGTTCCGCGCCCGCCACCAAACGATCGATTTCCTCGCTATCTTCGGGAGCCAGTTCGCGAAATGAGCGAGCGGTAGCCTCGAGGTCACGCGAGATCGTCAACTCACAGCCATCGCGGGCATCGCGATAGGTCAGAAAACGGTCGATGGTCTTGCGCGGGACCCGCCGCAGAATGCCAAGCTCCTCATAAATTCGGTCGAATGGGCCGCCAGTGAGCCACTGAATGCAGCCGTCGATCGTGTACGGGCCGCGGCTCCACGCCGTGCACACGCCACCGAGCGCTAGACCGTGCTCGATGAGCGTGGTGCGAAAACCGCTGGCTCGTGCGTAACAACCCGTGGCTAGACCCGCAAGCCCGCCACCGATGATCAATACATGTCGTTCGCTCATATCAACCTCTCGGCGCGAAAGTGCCGCGGACGCACGAAACGGCGTGGTCAGCGCTTTCGCATTTCCGACCTACGTCGACTTCTCGCTGCCGTGCACGGTCAACACCGGAACTGGCGACAGCCGGACCAGCTTTTCTGCGACGCTCCCGAGCACGGCTCGCTTCAAGCCGCGCCGGCCGTGAGTACCAAGCACGAGCAGGTCCGGGCGGGTTTCTTCGATGGTGCTCAGAACTTTCGACCAGACGACGCCCATCTTTACAATCGACTTCGCGTTCGGACTGCGCTGCTTGATAGAGCTGATGGTGCTCGCCATGCGCACTCTCGCGGCCTCGGCAATTCGCTCGGCGAAGTCGATGGGCAAGACCACGCCGTGCATGTACTCGTAGCTCGGAAACTCCCAAATGTGCACGAGCGTGAGCTCCGAGTCGAAGCGAGCCGCAAGGTCGAGCGCAGTTTCGAGCGCACGCTCGGACGGTTCGCTGAAATCAGTCGCAACCAGAATGCGTTTGAAGTTCGTCATCGTGGCTTGCTCCCAGCAAACTCCAGGCCAATCCTCGCCGGGTCTCTCTGGTCACGTTCGCAAGCGGGGCCGTGCAACGCTTGCGCGTCCGGCGCCCCCCGCGCGCAACCATTGCGCGGGACACCCGTGGCGCTCAATCATCGACACGACGGATCGCCGCGCCTCGTTTGGCGACGGTGGTTGACGCGCAGGTGCTAGTCGACGTCGATTCACCACGCTTTCCTGGCGCGGCCCGCACAGCCGGGCCTCGAGATCAGTTCCGTAAACGCAAGATTCTCGCGGGCACACTGCTTGCTGAGCAGGCGGTCATGGTCATGGCCACGAATGCGACGCCGCCGCTCGCGCCGGCGCAGCCGAACCAGCAGCCCCTCGCGCAGATCATCGACCGGGTGAGCCGCAGCAAGCGACGACGCCGGATGGTTAGGGCGCTGATTGCGGTACTGGTTTGTGCGGCTGCAGCGACACTCTGGCTGACCACGCGGCCCAAGCCAGTGCCAATCGCCGCGCGATTTCGTAGCGCGTCCGTGTCGCAAGGCGACGTTGTGCGGGAGGTGAACGCCACTGGGCACATCGAAGCGCTCACGACCGTGCAGGTTGGCTCCGAAGTCTCGGGCAGAATTGCCAGCGTGGAAGTCGACTACAACGATCAAGTCAAAGCTGGGCAGGTTTTGGCCCGGTTCGATCGAGCAGCTCTCGAGGCCACGCGCGCCCAGATCATGGCGACTTTGGCGGGTGCTCGCGCAGCGGTCGAGCAAGCCAAGACCGATCGCGATCGCTCCATGCGCGACAGCGAACGCGCTGACAAGCTATTCGCGGCAACCGTCATGAACCAGGCCGAACGCGACACTGCAGCTGCAACCGCACGGCTCATGAGGCAACGGGTGGTTGCGGCCGAGGCTCAGGTAGCGGCGCAGGAAGCCGCCTATTCGCTGGCGAAGACCAACCTCAGTCGCACCCTGATTTTGGCGCCGATCGATGGCGTGATCATCACTCGCAACGTCGACCCGGGGCAAACGGTCGCCTCGATGCTTCAGACCCCCATTCTATTTACCGTGGCGGCCGACCTGCGCAAGATGCGGGTGATTGCGGCTGTGGATGAGGCCGACACCGGTGAAGTGGCCGTCGGTCAGCGTGCGACGTTTACGGTCAATGCCTATCCGAACCGCGCGTTCGAGGGAATGGTCACCGAGGTGCGCAACTCCCCACAAATCGTGCAAGAGGTCGTCACCTATGGCGCGGTGGTCGAAGTCGACAACGGCGATCTCGCGCTCAAACCGGGCATGACCGCTTCGGTTCACATCGTCACAGCACAAGCAAAAAACGTGCTGCGACTGCCGGCCGCAGCGTTTCAGTTCACGCCACCTGGAGAAAATCCGGGCCACGGTGCCGCGGTTTGGGTCTTGACCGGGGGCTTGTTGCAGCGCGTGCCAGTGACTGCGGGAGTTTCCGATGGCGAGCAGACTGGCGGTGGCGTTGGGTAGTGTCCCCGTCGGGACACAGGTCGTTTACGAGCTCACTGCGGAGGGTCGAAAAGCCTATGGCATCGCACGCTGACGTGCCCATGCTGGCGCTACGTTCTGTGGTGAAGGTGTACGGGGAGGGCGAGGCCCAAGTGCGTGCGCTCGCGGGTGTCGACCTCGAGATCCACGCGGGCGAATTCGTCGCCATCACCGGACCTTCCGGCTCGGGCAAGTCGACCGCCATGAGCATTCTCGGTTGCTTGGATCTGCCCACCGAAGGCGCGTATGCAATCGAGGGCATCCCGGTCCAGGACCTGGAGCCGGACGTGCTGGCGGCCTTGCGCAACGCGCGCTTCGGCTTCGTATTTCAGCAGTTCAACCTGCTGTCGCGCACTTCGGCTTTGGAGAACGTCGCCATGCCGCTCGTCTACGCGGGAATTCCGGTGCGCGAGCGACAACGGCGCGCTCGCGAGGCCCTCGCCGCGGTCGGCCTCGCGGGCCGTGAAAACTCGCGTTCCAACCAGCTTTCGGGCGGCCAGCAGCAGCGCGTGGCGATCGCGCGCGCAATCGTCAACGATCCAAGCATCATCCTCGCGGACGAGCCGACCGGAAACCTCGACTCCAAGATGGGCGGAGAGGTCATGCAGCTGATCGCCAAGTTGAATCAAGAGCGGCAGATCACGGTTCTGATGGTTACCCACGACGCAAGCAGCGCGGCCTATGCTCCGCGACAGGTGCGCTTCCGGGATGGGTGCATCGTCGGCGACGAACGAAAGGCAGGCTGAGATGCTCTCCGCCACGCTGTCGCTCGCCATTTCGGCGCTGCTTCGCAACAAGATGCGGTCCATGTTGACCATGCTCGGCATCGTCATTGGGGTGGCCGCGGTGGTCATGATGCAATCGATGGGGAGAGGTGCAACTGCGTACGTGGGGGACGCCATCAGTGGGCTCGGCAGCAACATGCTGATCGTGATTCCGGGCACTGTGAAAGGAATGCAGCAATCGTCGCTCGGGGTGCCGCTGTTCACGGCCGCCGACCTCGATGCCGTTCGGCGTCAAGCTCACGACATCGCGCTGGTGTCTGCCGCGGGCTCGCGCGTGTCGCGCGCCGTCGTCGGCCCCTACAACCGCTCGGTCACGACCTCGGGAGTTACTCCTGAATACTTCGAAATTCGTGCCTGGGGCGTAGCCACAGGGAGGCTACTCAATCAAACGGACGAACGCCGCGCGTCGAGCGTGTGCCTGATCGGTCAAACCGTTGTCGACGCGCTGTACCCCGGCCAGAACCCATTGGGCCGCGAGATGCGGGTTCACCAAATCGCCTGTCGTGTGGTGGGCGTGATGGAGACCAAAGGCGCATCGGCGTTCGGCATGGACCAGGATGACGTCATCTTCATGCCCTATTCGACATTTTCGCGTCGGATCATGGGCAGTGACCGAGTGCAGGTATTCATGGCCTCCGCGAAGGGGCCCGAGCTGATCGAAGACGCCAAGACACAGATCATTCGGATCTTGCACCGCCGCCGGCACATTGCTCAAGGAGAAGAAGACAACTTCGCGGTGCGTGACCCGCGCGAACTACAGTCGTTGTTGCAGTCCGTCACCGGCATGCTCACGACGCTACTGGCCGGTGTTGCCGCCGTTTCGCTGGTCGTGGGCGGGATCGGTATCATGAACATCATGCTCGTATCCGTCACGGAGCGAACGCGCGAAATCGGAGTGCGCCTGGCGATCGGAGCTCGGGGGAGTGACGTATTGATGCAATTCTTGGTGGAGGCGATAGCGCTTTCTGCGCTCGGCGGCATGGTCGGCATCGGTCTCGGTTTGCTCGGTGCCATGGGCGCGGCACGCGCGATCCACGTGCCGTTCGTCGTACCCGGCATCGCCATGCCGATCGCGTTCGGTGTTTCGGTGTTGGTAGGGGTCACGTTCGGTGTTTTTCCCGCGCGAAAGGCCGCCAAGATGAATCCGTTGGCCGCTCTGCGCTACGAGTGAGCAGCTCGCAAATCTCACTCGCCCGAAGCGACGGCGGACCGCGCACGACGAAAGACCCCGCTCTTGCGCGCCGGCTCCGGATTGCGCGATTGGGGAAAACGCATGCGAATGGGGACCTGGTCGGCGCCGGGCTGGCCCAAGAGGATCTCGACGAGCGAGAGCATCTCGAGACGGAGCTCCGCAGCTTGGCTCGCACGCCGTGCGCCCTGCCTTCGTCCAAGATGTCGTTAGCGGTTGAAGAGCGCGAAGATCGATTGATACACGATGAATCCGAGCGCCCCGCAAGCGAGAGCGCTGCCGACGCGGAGGCCATGTGCGACGCCGACGCCTCGTGTGAAGAGCCAGAGGAGGGCGCTCAGATAGAGCAGCATGAGCGCCCAGATGAGGCGATGGGCTCCCGTCCCCGGCGTGCTCATGGCGTCTTCGTAGGCACGTTGGTCGAGCAGCCGCAGGTAGCCAAGGCAGGTCGTGAACAAATCGTGAAGTCCTGTCCCCCAAGAGGCAACGCCGATGCCCAAGCCGAGTGCGCCGAGGGTCGTTTCGAATGTCCCCTTGCCTCCTAGCGCCCGCGCGGCCAGCTGAGTGAACCCTGTCGCTGCGACCCAAGCCAAGAGGAGGCTCGGCACATGCAAGAGCAGATTGTAGCGGTAATAGAGCTCTGCCGGGATAGCGAGCCAGGGCTTGAAGACGGTCGGGCGTCCACCGTTTTGGGACAGGAAGAAGTAGACGAGTGAATAAGTGACGCCCGTGATGGCCACGCCCAACGCGCCGAATCGCACGGGTTCTCGGGAACGGACAAGCCGCTCCATCGCTCGGGCGGGGCGCATGAAGGCCAGCCCGTAGACTCGCCAAAAGTTCTCCGCGGCGGGGGCGGAGGTCTGAGCGTCTTTTACGACCGAGTCAGTCACGTGCCTCCGTCCGAGCGCGCAGGACCCGCTCGCGAATTCCGAGTAACATGCGGCGATCCATGGCGAAGCCGATCGGTTCGAGCAGGGTCGGCCCTTGCGCGAGGCGGCTCACCAAGTCTGGGGAGCAGGCCGCGCGGAAGCGGCTGACCAGTCTGCAGCGCTCGCCACCAATTGGTTCTAGGACGAACGCCCAACTCGCGGCCGCCCAGGGGCGCCGTTCGGCCCGAGCCGCTTCGTCAGCGGGTGCAAAGGCCACTAGGTGTCGATTCGGCTCGATGTCGACTACGGGAATGGCTGGGATCTTGGGATGAAGCACGAGGCTATCCCCGATGCGATGCGCCCAGCCGGCGTGAAGGCTCTCCGCGTTCGTGAGCTTGCATCCCGCCAAATTTTCGAGCCACTGATAGCTGTAGAAACCCGCGCGGTCAGCGCCAATCTGAGCGACCCACGGCCACACACGTTCGGGAAGCGCATCGATCTCGATGCCGTGTGTCCAAGACCAGAGCGGCTCGGGGATGCGCTCGTCGCCCGGCCGGGGCTTCGCGGCTTCTTCGGCAGATAGTCCCCAGTGGTTCCTCGCGGTCCGCTGAAAAGGGGTCGCGAACGCGAGCGCCATGATGGCGGCCCCTTGCAGCCCATCGCCGATGTCCGTGAGCGTGTCACGCCGCAGACGCCCCTCGGCGCGGGCGGCGAGATTGTGCAGTTGCGAGGCCTGCATCAGCGCATGAATGGGGCGGATCCAAGCCGCGTGAAAGCGTTCGGAGGGCGACAATGCAGCCCGCGCGCGCACGTGAAGGCGCGTTGACTTCGCGTCGAGCTCCTCGAGCACGAACGTCCAAGTCACGTGCCAGTAGTTCTTGGGACGTGCGCTCGAGAACGGCAGCAGCCTCCCGCCCTGAACGTCGTAGAGTCCGCCGAGAATCAACGTCCGCGCGGGATCGATGGCCAGCACCTCGAAACCCTCTGCGCTCTCGGGCGTCGCGGGAAGGACTTGCCCGACGACGAGCTCTTGGAGATCTGGGTGGATTTCCCGGGCGCTCGCCACGCCGCCGTTGTCGAGGAGATCCACCGCGTAGAAGCCGCCCCTGTGGCACCCCATCTGCACGAGCCACGGCCAAATCGCCTCGCGGGGTGCGTGAATCGTTATGCCGTGTGTTGCCTGGGCGGCTGCATCAGGTAGGAGCGCGTCGCCGGGGAGCGCGCGTTCCTCTTCGCGTGCGTCCGGCGAGCCGAAGCGTCGCTTGAGCCCGGCAAGCAGCACCTGACGGATGAAATGTGATCCGGGCCCGATCAGGCGCCAATAGCGACTGAACTTGGTCCACGATGCGTCGTCCGTCACGTCGACTCGCACTTCGAACTCGAGGTAAGATGAATTCTTGCCGTGAGCCGCGACGCGAATCTCCCAGGCCACTTTGACCCAGCCCGGTTCGGTGAAGGTCGCGTAGCACTCGACGTTGTCGACGTGCCGAAAGGGAATATCGAGCTGCCAAACCTGACCAATGGCGCCCACCGTCAGACAGCGCTCGGGTTCTTCGGCGAGCAGCTGGAAACCGGGGCGTTCTGAGGTGGAGCGGAGGTCGTCGATGCGCAAGATCGTCGAACGTTCGGGCGGGTGAGCCCCGAGACGCGAGGGCAGGGTGCGGACGGCGAACAGGGCGCGAACGAACAATGAGTCGGCGAGGTCGGCGTGGCGCAGGTGCTGCCATACTGCGCTAGGCGGTGCATCCAGTTCGACTGAATGAATCTCAACCAAACGTGGTGTCGGAATCAGCTTGTCGAGTGAAGACATGACGCTGCCTGAGCTGCAAACGGCAGGCCATCGCTGAGATGCAGTTACACGAAGAGTGCGCGATGCGGCACGCAGAAAATGCCGGCCTCGGGTAGGCAAGCGCTAGTCTTATACGGTGACCAGGACGCGCGCCCTGTTCGCCACCTCGCCCCTGAGTAAGCTCCGATCCAACGTTTGGTGTCGCTCTTCGCATTGGCGAGCGAAAGGCCCGAGTGCAAGCAACGCGTCGGACGCGCGGCTTCGCGCAATATCTGCGCACGAACGTGGGATGGCTCGCCACGGGCGGCAACGCTCGACGCGGCATTTGCGCGCCAACAACTGCGTGGCCTAGAAAGGACCACCTGAAGGCGTGCGATTCCTGTTGCAGACGGACGCCGTGTACGCACTGGGGCCGACTTCGCCAAACGGTCCAGGTCTTGCTTAGGGGACGTGCTTGCGCCGAACTCGCAGGCTCAATTGTCTAGCTGGAGGTCTACTGTGCGCATTCTGGTCGGATCTGATTTGGGGGCGGCGTCGGATGAGGCAGTACGTCAGGCAATCACCCTCGCTCGCGCGGAACGGGCTGAGTTGGCCGTGTGCCACGTGTTGCCGGAACCGCAGGCTCATACCTTGTTCCCGGAAGAGCACGAGCGTGACATCGAAGCGCTCGCAGCGATCGAACCGCGCACGTTGGCTGCGATACGCGCCCAGGTCGAACAGTTTCAAACGGCGCAAGCCGTCCCGTTCGACGTGTTTGTCGAGCAGGGATCCGCCTACGCCGAGCTCGTTTCTCGAGCGGAACAGTGGCAAGCGGATCTGATCGTAGTCGGAAACCACGGGCGAGCCGAACTGAAGCATCTCTTTCTAGAAAGCGTGGCCGAAAAGGTCGCACGTTACGCACCGTGTGCAGCACTCATCGCGCGAAAGAGCCCCGAAGGGGCGGTCTTGGTTGCGATTGATCTGTCCGATCCCGCGCAGCTCGCTCTCAGCGCAGGCGCGCGCGAAGCCATTCGCCGAAAGCGACCGCTAGTGGTGACACACGTGAGCGACAGCTTGTCGCGTCGCGCGGCCCCCGCGATGGCGTTGCTAGGCGCAAACCCAATCGTCGATTCGCCGGCAGTGACACGCGAGCGAGACAACTTGGTTCGACAGATCATCGAAAACTCGCTGAAGCGAATGGAAATCAAAGCCGAAATCCGGCTCGTCAGCGGCAACCCGTCGGAAGAGATCCTCCGGCTCGTGAACTCGCTGCCGGCAGAGCTACTGGTCCTCGGAACCCGCGGGCGAGGCAACGTCGCACGAATCCTGCTTGGCGGTGTCGCGACGCATATGGTCGAAAGCGCGCCGTGCTCGGCGTTGGCGGTGAGGCCCCGACTTTGAATGATGGCTGAGAGGGAGGTCATCGATCCTCCTGGAAGATCAAGCGGAACAGCGCTCCTGCTCCTCTGTCTACTTCGAGTACGCCGTTCAGCTGCGCCGTCAGCGCCATAACGACCTGGAAGCCCATCGACGCCGCCCGGCTCACCTCGAGCCCGGCGGGCAACCCCACGCCGTTATCGCTGACCTCGAGCTGCAGCTGCGTGCCGTGCCGGGCGAACGCGACGCGAATGGTCCCCCCCGCCCCGCCGGGGAAGGCGTGCTTGAGTGCGTTGGTGATGAGCTCGTTGGTCGCGAGCGCACAAGGGATCGCTAGACCAACATCGAGCGCGACCTCGTCCACAGCCAGTTCCAAACGCGAGCCGGTCGAGGTCCGCCCCAGCTCGAACACGTTGGACGCCAGGGACCGCAGATACTCGCCGAACTGGACCCTCGAATAGTCACGCGCCTGGTAGAGCTGGTCGTGGACGAGCGCGATGACCATGATTCGGCGTTGGCAATCCTCGAGTGCGTCGCGCGCCTCGACGCTCACAACGCGGCGAACCTGTAGGTTGAGTAAACTCGTGATTACTTGCAGATTGTTCTTTACCCGATGGTGGATCTCTTTCACCATGATCTCGCGCTCTTCCAGCGCGTGCGCGATTCGCTCGCGACTTTCAGTGATCTCGCTGACGTCGTGAACGAGGACGTGGAACCCTCGAACATCACCATCCACGACGTCGGGCAGGTAGTGCGCGAGCGAGTGGCGACTCCCAGAGCCCGAGACTCGCGGGATCGCGCGCTCGAACGTCTGAGGCTCGCCTCGCAAGGCCGCCTCGGCGAACGGCCGGTTTAACTCGAAAAGTTCGGGTCCAAGCAATTCCAACATATGCTTGCCCTGGATGGTCGGGGCATCGATGCCGAACCATGCCCGGTACGCCTGGTTCGCGAAGCGATTGATCAGGTCCTTGTCCCAATAGCCAACCATTGAGGGCAAAGCGTCCAGAATCGTCTGCAAGTGACGTTGGGTTGCCTCGAGCTGCCCGGTGCGGTCGGCGACCTGACGTTCGAGGGTCGCACTCAGTGATTCGAGCTCGGCGTGACTGAGGCGCAAGGCTTGCTCCTGACGCTTGCGCTCCGTAATGTCGACGACGGAGGCCAGCGTCAACGAGCCGTACGGCGTGCCCATCGGATTGAGGCCGATCTCGATCGGGATCTCACTGCCATCCTTCCGACGCCCATAGAGCTCGCGCCCGGGACCCATCGCTCGAACGCTGGGTTCTCTGTGGAAACGGGCAATTTGCTGGGGATGACTCTGGCGAAACCGTTCGGGGAGCAACAGCTCGATTTCGCAGCCAATCAATTCCTCGCTGGAGTACCCAAAGAGCAGCTCGGCACTGCGATTCGCGAGTACCACCTTTCGAGCCCGATCCACGAGAAGTAGGGCGCTGGGTGCGACGTCGACGATTAGCCGAAATAGCGTGTCGTCTCGATCTTTCGACATCAGTCCCTAGCGCCGAGAGGGGCCCTCCACGCGAGCCGCTCTCGGACCAACTTCAAAAGGACCGCCTTGTCGAATGGCTTCTCGAGACGGCGGTTCGGGACAGATTGCAGGAAGGCATTTGCCCTGGGCGTGATGGCGCCGCCAGTCACGAATACGACCCGCGGCGCGAGTTCGGGGTGCCTGGCCAATAGGTTTTCGTAAAATTCCATACCAGTCATCGTCGGCATCACCAAGTCCGAAAAGATCAGATCGAATTCTTGCCCGGCGTCGATCCAGCTCAATGCCTCGCGTGCGCTCGCCGTGCAGCGAACGTCGTGCTCGTGCAGGATGCGTGCGAGCGCCCGCAAAATCATTTCTTCGTCATCGATGACCAGGAGCCTCCCGCGAACGGACGGCATATCCTCGATGGGGAGCATCGTCGAGGGCGCCTGAGGCGGAGCCACTGACAGAAGGACGCGAAAGACCGTGCCCTTGCCCGGCTCACTTTCGACGATGATCTCGCCTCCCATGGCAACGATGATGCCATGACAGATCGAGAGACCGAGCCCTGTGCCCTGCCCGCCGGGCTTGGTGGTGAAGAAGGGCTCGAAGATGCGCCCGAGCACGGCACTGGAGATGCCCTCGCCCGTATCACGCACCTCGATTGCTGCGCGACCACTCGGATCAACACGAGCTGTGACCGTCACCTGGTTCCGGTCTGCGTTTCCAGGTGGGATTGCGTGTGCGGCGTTGATCAACAGATTAATCAAGACTTGACCAAGGCGCATCTCGTCCGCGTGCACGCACGGCGCGCCAACGATGTCTGTCTTCAGCGTCGCCCGATGGCGAAACTCGTGGGCCGTCGTACGGACGGCCCATTCGATGCACCGTCGAATGTCCGTCGGCTCGATTGGATCGGTCTTCAGGGCCGGCTGGGAGAAGACACGCAGATCCGACACAATGCGTTCGATACGATTGGCTGCTGAGCGCAGGTCGGCAAGGGTCGCGCTCATGCTTTCGAGGCGCGCGGGGTCACCGGAAGTTCCAGGCTCACTCAAATCCTCCGCCAAGAACCCGGCATTGGCGAGGACGACGGCTAGCGGATTGTTGATCTCGTGGGCAACCCCAGCAGCCATTGTCCCGAGCGCAGCGAGGCGCTCGCTCAGCTCCAGCCGTCTTTGAAGTTTTTTTTGCTCCGTCACATCGCGAAAAACCATCACCGCGCCGAGCAGTTGTTCGCCCAACAGCACGGGGGTGGCGCGGTCACTGATTACTCGGCAGTCTCCGGTTGCCAGGTTGCGCAGGTTGCCCTCTTGAAGCTCGACCAAGTGTTCCTCACGGAGCGCTGTGAGCACAGGGGCTTCCTCTGCCGCCGGTCGATCGATGAGCTGAAGGACCGTCTGAACAGGTTGTCCGATCGCCGCTCGTGCGTCCACCCCAGTCAGCGTCTCTGCGGCCGGATTCATGAAGGTGATCCGGCCCGCAAGATCGACGCAAAGAATGGCGTCCGCGATGGACAGAAGCGTGGTTGAAAACCAGCGCTCTCTTTCTCGCAGGTGCGTCTCGACCTCGTGCTTGTGCAACGCTAGCTCGATCACGCTGCGCAACTCGGCAACTTTCACAGGCTTGACGAGGTAGCCCGAGGGTTCGACCAGCTTGGCGCGCCCAACCGTCCCCGCGTCGGCATGGGCGGTCAGAAATACGACCGGAATGGAGAACTTGTCCCGCAGCAGCTCCGCGACTTGGATTCCGTCGCGCTTGCCCTTGAGCCGAATGTCCATGAGCACGAGATCTGGCCGTCGTTCGCTGGCTCGAAGAATGGCCTCTTCTGCCGTCGCCGCGATGCCAAGGACCTCGTAGCCAAGCCCCTGAAGAGTCTGCTGGAGGTCCAGCGCCACGATCTGTTCGTCCTCGACAATTAAGACCGACCGAAGAGGTGGTTTGGCTAGCTCTGTGAGCATCGGTCTTTCTCAACTCCACGGCTTCGTAAATGGGACACGGACGCTCCCACGCACGGCTTGCGCGAAGGGGTGCGAAGTGAACGCAGGACTTGCGCACCGCTGCTCACGGTGCTTCGAGTACCCCTAACCTTCGTTGATCCTCGACCTCCGCTTCTAATGGGCCCCGGCATCGGCCAAGTGCCACATTGGACGCCCGGCGGCGTCGCGCAGCGTGATGCTGGGTGCCCGTGGTCACGCGGTTGGCAGCAATTGCTGGGCGCCAACCCGGCCGGCGTCGCCTCAACAGACCCGCAGTCGAGCTTGTCTCATCCATTAACGCCAAACATGAGCAAATTGTGCGCCACTTGTGCGGGAAGGGCCGCCCTTCAACCCCATCGCGCAATGGGTTGCGTCCGACGCCCGGCCACCGCGACGGCGAGTGCCGCTTACGCGATCCACTCTGGCCAAAGACGTGGCTCCGCCGCAATCGGTCCGAGTTTCGAGGCATTGCGAAACGACTGATCGGCGACCATGTTCCGCACGACGAGCAAGTGCCAGCACGCCGCGCAGCTCGTCTTCTGCCGCAACGACAGGCAACGCGCAACTGCACCGACCCGGCGCAAGTTCTGGGGCAGCAGGCATAGCCCAAACCGGTTACCCGGACGTTGGGTGGGCCTGAATCTTGCTGACAGGGGATTTTCGTGACCGAACTCCCCCCGCCAGCAGTCAATAGCAGGGCGCCGGCCCTCCACGGACTGAGTTCGCCCGACGTAGTCGAACGCCGCGCCCAGGACGGACTCAACGAACTTCCGTCATCCGATAGGAGTGGGGCACTGAGGGACGTCCTCAATCAGCTCCGAGAGCCGATGTCTCTGCTCCTACTCCTCTGCGGTGGCATCTACGCAATCGTCGGCGATCGGCAAGAAGCGTTCATGCTCCTGGGCTTCGTCGTGTTCATCATGGCCCTGACCTTATTTCAGGAGCGGAAGACCAATCGTGCCCTGGAGACACTGCGAGACTTGGCTAGCCCGCGCGCGCTCGTAATTCGCGACGGTGAGCGTGTTCGCGTGGCCGGAAGAGAGCTAGTCCGAGACGACCTGATCGTGCTTACCGAGGGCGATCGTGTCCCTGCCGACGCTTTACTCATGCAGGCGAGCCATCTCACAGTGGACGAATCGCTCGTCACGGGCGAATCGATGTCCGTTCGGAAGGCCAGTTGGAACGCCGAAATCGGCTTCGCGCGCCCCGGCGGCGAGGATCTACCCTTCGTCTACGCTGGGACACTGGTCACGGGCGGCGCTGGCCTGGCGAGGGTTCACGCGACGGGTGCTCGCACGGAGGTAGGCCGAATTGGCGCTGCCATACGGACCCAGGAGAAAGCGCAAGAAACGCCGCTGCAGGCGGAGGCGCGACGCCTGGTCGTCAAGCTTGGATGGGTCGGGGCGGCGCTCTCGTTGCTCGCCGCGGTCGCCTACGGCGTGGTCGAGCATGACCCGCTCGGAGGACTGTTGGCTGGGTTGACGTTGGCGATGGCCATCCTACCAAACGAGTTCCCAGTCGTCGTAGCGATGTTCTTGGCTCTCGGTGCTTGGCGTCTATCTCGACACAAGGTGCTCGTGCGCCGGATACCGGTCGTGGAGTCTCTTGGTGCCATCACCGTGTTGTGCGTCGATAAGACCGGAACCCTGACGACCAACCGCATGACCGTCAGGCACATGGCTGCCAACGGTGAACGATTCGATCTCAAGACCCTGTGCGCGGTACCGCTCCCGGAGTCAATGCACGAAACGGTCGAGTACAGCATCCTTGCCAGCCGGCGAGACCCATTTGATCCAATGGAGCGCGCGTTCAAGGAACTCGGCACGGGCCAGCTGCTCGGAACGGAGCATCTGCACGATGACTGGCAGCTCGTGCGCGAGTACCCACTGACTCGCCAGCGGCTCGCAGTCGTTCAAGTCTGGCGCGGTGCCAACGGCGATCTAATAGCGGCGGCAAAGGGTGCACCAGAAGCAATCGCCACGCTCTGTGGCTTGGAGGATACCGCGCGGATCACCATGGACGCAGAGAGCGGTGAGCTTGCTCGTGACGGTTTGCGCGTCCTCGCAGTCGCGCGCGCGAAAGTCGAAGAGGATCGTGTCTCTGACGACCCTGCCGATTTCCGTTTCGTGTTCGTGGGTCTCGTGGGTCTTGAGGATCCCTTGCGGCCAGGCGTCGTCGCGGCGGTCGAAGAGTGTCGCAACGCAGGCATTCGTGTGCTGATGATCACGGGCGACTACCCTTCGACCGCACAAGCCATCGCTCGCCAAGCGGGAATCGAAGCAAGCGCCATTATCACGGGTCCCGAGCTCGCGCAGATGAGCGAGCTCCAGCTCTCGAAAGGGGTTGCCAATGCGAACGTCTTCGCTCGCGTGCTCCCCGAGCAGAAGCTCGCCTTGGTTCGCGCGCTCGCGGCCAATGGCGACATCGTGGGCATGACCGGCGATGGCGTGAACGATGCCCCGGCCCTGAGGGCCGCCCACGTGGGGGTCGCGATGGGTGCTCGCGGGACGGATGTCGCGCGAGAGGCTGCCGCCGTTGTGCTCCTGGATGACGAATTTTCGGCCCTCGTCCACGGCATCCGAACCGGCCGTCGCATCGACGACAATCTCAGGAAGGCTCTCGCCTACATTCTCGCCGTACACCTGCCGATCGTGGGACTGACTCTCGTTCCAATCGCTCTGGGCTGGCCGCTGGTGCTGCTTCCCATCCACGTGGCGTTCTTGCACCTGGTGATCGACCCAGCGTGCTCGGTCGTGTTCGAAGGGCAGCGCGCGGAGGCGGACGTGATGCGAAGGCCACCCCGATCGCCTCAAACCCCGATGTTCGGCGGGCAGGTGATCACCTGGAGCGTCGCTCAAGGCAGCGCAGTACTCGTTGTCGTGCTTGCCATGGACGCCCTCGCACTTCACCGAGGGCTGCCCGAGGCGCAGACACGCGCGCTCACCTTTGCGACGTTTTTCGTCGCAAATATCGGATTGATCTTCAACAACCGCTCGTGGTCTCGAGATGCTCGCTCGGCGTCCCTCAAAGATGCGACACTGTGGTCGGTGACGGCCGCAGCCCTCTGCTTTTTGGGGCTCATCATCTACATGCCCGTTCTTGCGCAGCTGTTTCGCTTCGCGCCACTAGGTCCCCTCGACCTGACATTCTCTTTCAGTGCGGGGTTACTGAGCGTGGCATGGTTCGGCGTAGTGAAGCGTGCCGGCCGTGCAGACTCGTCGACTGCGGCCCCTCGCTGACTCGGCATTTGCCAGCAACTCAGGGCGCGAGTTCCAGCCCCAAGTTCACGGAGAGCTCGTTCCGTTTGGCATTCAGCTCGCCGAGCGAGCTTGCGCGTTCGGTCCAGCCGACGGAGAACAAAATCCGTTCCAGACGCGGAGCACCCAACGAGATCCAAGCCACAGAACGGCGACGGACCTCGCCAATGGTCGCACTGGCGACCTGACCTGTCCTGTCCAACGCGCGCCATCCGATCAGCCGATCGCTTCGAAATTCGATGCCTGCCTCCGCCAAACCGAGATCGAAGCGCGCCCGAGGGCTAAGAGTGACTCCGACCAAATGATTATAGCCCTCGGCGGCCGCAACCGAGGTCAGATCCGGCGAATAGGCTCGGGTTCCCGCTTGCGACAACACCAGCGAGTCCGCAGCGCCGAACGCTCCACCTGCGTCGAGCGCGAGCTCCCACCCCAGGTCTTTCGAGCCGCCGTAATAGCGAGCCGTGAGAGCGGGCAGATCGAGCAAGAACACGCGGTCCGGCTCTGCTCGAGGATCGTAACGATGCCGGGTGTATTCCGCACCGACCATGACCCCGAACAGGGCTTCCCGTCGACGCAATTCTCCGTTCTCGAAGCTGTTGTTCCGATAGTGGAGGCCGGCGATCACGGTCTGTGTAAGGAACGCCAGGTCTGACACGTTGAACGAGTCTACGCTGGAAAAACTGGTGCTGAAGCCAAGACGAGACACATTCCCGTCGGTGAAAGTCGACCACTCCGTTCCGAGGCGAGCAAAGCCCGGCAGATGCGTGACCTCGGTGGCTAGCCCGACACGGAGCAGCGCGTAGGGCGAATGTCCCTCGCTCCAGGTCTCACCGCTCTGAAGCTGGATCCGGAAGCGGTGCGCCGAAGCGGGCTCGCCATCACACACCGTCAAACGCTTGGCACCATCGGCAGCGTCGTGCAGCGCCGTAAACGGAGCCAAGATTGCGCCCAAGATCTGATTCGACGTGGAAGGACATTGCCTCAAAAAATAGGCTCCTAGCTGGGTCAAAGTCTCCCCCCAAGCCATGCCCGCCATAGGCGTCACAATCACGTCGTTGACGCTGATCTTTTCCTGGAACTCGCCGAAGAATTCCCAGACCCCCGAAGTCCCAAAGGCGATCGCCAACGATTCGAATGGGCCGAATCGATTGGAGCGCGCAGTCACGTAGTAGAGAGTGCCCGCCACTGGGTGAAACAAGAAATTGGTGTCGAAGCCATTCGTGTCGAACGCGTACGCTCTGCCATCGAGCCGCGCACGAAAGGACGCCCAGTCGTAATTGAATTGCCAGTCGCGAGAGTTCTGATCTCGCTCGTACCAATATTGGCCCAGTCCTGCGCCGAGGAGCGCGAGTTCTTCGAGTGCGAGACGAAGGTAATGCGGCTTCTGCGGAGAACTGTATCTCAGCAACGGCGCACCGGTTCCCTCGATATCATCCGCTCGGCACGGGGGCGCCACGGCGCACAGCCCGCCGAAGACGAGGGCCCCAATGAGCAACCTTCGGTGCATGCGCGTTGTGCATCGCCGCAACGCCGGCCGGGCAGACACCTCACAGCTCCCCGGAGACCGTCGCCAGCCAGCCGTCACGCGTCCGAACGAAGCTCGGCATCAGCGCAAGCGAGCGTCCGGCCTTGGGGGGGTCGCCGGGCATCCCCGAGGTGGCCCACCAAGTGAAGCCCAGGCCAGCAATCGTGCCGAGGCTCGCCGCCCCAAGGCTGACGCGCGACTCTCCTCCGCCGGCCGCAAGCGTGTACAAGCCCGCACCCACTAAGCCGCCCCCGAGTCCGCCCAAGTCGACGAAGCGCACGCGTGCGACGCTCGGCGCCACGCTTGGCGCGAAGATCAAACCGCCGACGAGGCCGACGTTGTAGCCCACCATCCCTGCGGTAAAGGCCTGCTCCGTGCGTCGACTCTCGTCCGGGCTGAGCGCGGCTGCGGCAAAGCTGGTCACGAGGCCGCCCCACAAGCTGGTCGACAGCGTGAAGGAAACGCGACCGGGGGTCGGCTGACGCAGAGCACCGATCCCGCCGCCAGCGATGGCACCAATCGTCGCGCCGCCCCAAAGCGCAGAAGCCACTCGCTTTCCGTCCCAAGCTGAGCCGTCGTCACGTCGCGTCGCTCCGGCGTGCTGGATGCCGACCAGCCAAATCCCCTCGCCGAAGCCCAAATAGGCGCCGCTCGCGATCGATTGCGGGACTCCGCGTCGAAACGGGCGGTAGCCGTCCGCCAGCGAAACGCCGCCGACCGCAGCCGTGGTGATCACCGCAAACGGAAGCACCGCGCCCCCCAGATTCTTGGGCTCGGTCATCATCGCGACCCAAGCGCTCGTGCCGAGCCCATAGACGAACGCCGTCGAGTACAGGAGAGTCAATTCGCCGGTGCTACGCAGGTGAGCGGCGTCCGCCTGGGTGCTCAACTTGGCGCGACAGATCTCGGCGAGTTCACTCGCGCGGTGCGCGTCCTCCACGGTCGGCGCTGCTGCGCTGAGCTGATCGAACTCGGGCGCCGCCTCGGCTTCGTGACCCGATACCAGCAAGCGACGAGCTTTCGCATAGCGCTCGTCCCAATCTGCCCGAGTGGCTTGCGCCCCCGCTTTTCCCGAGAAACACAGCAGCGCAAGCAGGACCACCAGCGCTGGTCCCAGCTTCTTCCTCGTCGAATTCCAGTAACTCATGACTGCCTCTCAAAACCACGCGCGAGCCTCTAGACCCGCGCTGCTTTCATGCGCCGACGCGCGCGCCAGGCCGAGACGGCCGGTGCGAGCTAGATCGTCGGAATAAGCGCGCAACGACCAGCCGGAGTGGATCGCATAGCCGACCGTCCAGCGCAGCCGGCGCCAGGTATCGCTCATCGGCAGCTGCGCGTGCTCGTCGACGCACTCGAAGCTTCGGCCCAAAAGACTCAGCTCTGAGTCGAGCCTAAAGACGCGTAGGCCGAGCGAGCTCTCGAGCTGCGCGCCAGCGCCGAAGTAGTAGTCGAAGCTACGCAACACCGACTGCCATGCGCCGTGATCAGGCCCATACGCCTCGCTGGCGAGCGGATGGACTCCGCCGTAGATCCCTGCAACGGCGATCCTCGAGCTGAGCGACACACTTCCGAGTTCGACGGTGGATTCGAACAACACACCCGCCGGTTGGACGAACGCAGTACGGTCGAGTCCGGTCGCAGGGACTGCCGCAAAATCGTGAACAAGATAGCGGTACCCCATCTGGAATCCGAGCACCCAGCCGCTGCCATGAAGCTGACCAGCGCTACCCCCCACGTCCCGCCGGTAGTAACCAAACGGCACGAAATCAGCCGCGAACGCGAAATCTCGCAATCCCTGCGCACCGAACGCGACGCCCAGTGACATACCCGAGAGGTTGCCGTCGCTGAACCATTGCGAGTGGCGACCGGCCGCGTCGTAGTCCGGCAAGCGCGCCAGGCGTTCGGCTAGGTCGACGCGAAGGTCAGTGTGCTCGCTACGCGATTGCGCGGGCTGTCGAAACTCACTCCGCGTAAAGGCCAGCGATGTTGCGAGCGAGAAAAGGTGCCAGTCGTTGCGGCGGGTGGACGAGCGGCTCAGCTTCACGCCGTCCAGCGCATCGTTGACGGACTTCAGCGGCCCGAACACCGCTCCGAGGGTGCGATTGACGAGCGTTGGACGCTGCCGATCGAAGAACGCCGAGAACTGGGCCAGCGGCTCGCCGAGGCCGATGCCTGTAAATGGCGTCACGATCAGGTCGTTCGCGCTCACGACCTCATTGATCTCTCCGAAGTACTCCCAGAGGACGGAGCCGGCGATGGCAAATCCGAACGATTCAGCGATGCTCAGATGATTGCTGCGTGCGGAACCGTAGTAGACGTTGCCACCCAGCCCATGGCCGCGAAAATTGGTACCGAACGCATTATCGTCGTGCCCAACTGCGGAACCAGACAGCTTCTTCTGGAACATTTCCCAGCGATAGCCAACGTCTGCGCCCTGCCGTACGTCGATCGCGTACCAAGCAACACCCACAGTCGTGAGCGCGCCGAGTTCGAACACCGCGCGGAGATAGTTCTTCTCAGTCGGTGTTGTGTACTCGAACGTGTCCGGGACGAAGTCCGAAGTTTCGGCGCACGCGTTCACGCACCACGTGCACGCCGTCAACGCGAAGACAAATAGCAATGAGCAGCGGGGTGCGTGTTGCACGAGAGCGCGCAGTGCAAGACACAAGCCACGTGGTCCGGCACGTCGCTTGCGAAGACTTCGCGCATGCAACCCGCTTCGAACGAGGACAACATCAGTCGACCTCGTGAATTCGCCCCCTTTGCAAACGGTGAGCACGCGATCCACGCGCGCTCGCACCACAGCGCGCAAGTTTTGCGCTTGCGCGCGCAACGACAGCGCATCAAGAAAGCCTTAGCTCGATCTAGCAGCCACTTCGTCGGCTTCTCCCGCGTTGCGAACCGTTTCCCACCTCAACCGCGGATAGAATGATGAAGAAAGCCAAAGTTGCAGCGCTCAAAGCTCACCCCAACACGGTGCTGAACGACATCGAGCGGCTTTGTGAGCTGGCCAACCTGCGTGGTGCGCTCGCTCCGCACACGACGACCATCCTCAAGGACAACATCTCTTGGCACTACCCATTTCCCGGGGCCAATACCACGCCGTGGCAACTGGAAGGTGCCGTGCTCGCGCTGCGGAACGCTGGTTTCGAGAGTCTGGCCTGTGTTCAAAACGAGACCGTAGTCACCGACCCTTTCAAGGGTGAAGACCTCAACCACTATCTGCCCGTGCTCGCACGAGAGCACGTGCCGGTGCTGTACAATTTTAGAGATGCCGACATGAAGTGGGTCGAGTATCGACCGAAAGCACGACTGCGAGTCTTAAACGAAATATTTCCAGAAGGGCTGCGCGTGCCCGACTACTTCTTCGGCAAGAACGTGGTGCACCTGCCTACCATGAAGTGCCACGTCTACACGACGACCACCGGCGCGATGAAGAATGCCTTCGGCGGGCTACTCAACCGCAAACGCCATTACACGCACACATGGATCCACCAGACGCTCGTCGATCTGTTGGCCATTCAACAGGAAATTCACGCTGGGCTGTTCGCCATCATGGACGGAACGACGGCTGGAAACGGCCCGGGCCCGCGCACGCTGTTGCCGGTGATCAAGGGCTACATGTTAGCCAGCGCCGACCAAGTCGCCATCGACGCCGTTGCAGCGAAAATGATGGGCTTCGACCCGATGCGTATCGAATACATCCGGCTCGCACACGAGGCCCACCTCGGCATTGGCGATCCAGCACAGATAGAGATCGTCGGCGATGACGTTTCGCGCGAGAATTGGCATTTTTCCGTGGGCGACAACCTGGCCAGTCGAGCTGGGCACCTGCTCTGGTTCGGAGCGCTCAATAGACTTCAGAGGCTGCTCTTTCACACGCCGCTCGTCGGCCTATTCGTGCTCGGCAGCGAACTCTATCACGATCTCTACCGCTGGCCCGTGAAAGACCGAGCCGTTTTCGAAGCATGGCAGCGAGACACCGAATGGGGGCAGCTGTTTGCGCGCTATGGCGCGGCATCGGTCACGGGGATCCGCGCATGAGATCACGACGCGACACGCGGCGCTTGATGGCTAAACCGCAATCGAATGGGCGCCTTCGCACCGCCCGGCTCGTTTACGAGCAGCTCAACTAGCTCCCACAACTGCTGCCTGAGGTCACGATCCTCCCACTGGCCGACGAGCACGAGCTCACATGGCCCGCGCTTGGAGTTCGCGTAAGCGAGCACCATGGTGCCAAGTAGTCGACGCGCTGCCATCGCTTGCTCATCGCAGTCGTGCCCGAGAACGACCGAGACTTGCGCGACAACGGCACCCGATCGTTCGACCATTGCGATGCGGTGCTTCACTCGATCCACGAGCTGAAGCGCCGTTTCTCCGTGGGCTTGCGCGACCACCGCGGTCTGGTCCAGCTCGGCAGCGCGAATCGGTGGCGCCCCCTTGAGCGCACCCTCTTCAAGGACGATCACCTGCGCCCTTGACTGCCCGGGACCGCGGCACGGCGGCGTGGGTACCCTGGACTTTCGAGGAGACTCAGCAAGATGAAGAACCTTTTTGGACGAGCCGAAGCGCGCTTGCGAACCTTCGGCGCTCATGAAGACAGCCGTTTGCTAGAGCCCGAACCGCCGAAAGTAGCCCTTCGTTCGCGTGGAGGGGCGCGTCGGACCCGCAGCGCGCTCCGTGCAGGCGCTGCCGCCAGGTCCAACACGCCCACAGCCATACCAACGGCGATCATCAACCAACTAAGCACGCTCATTCGGCAGTCCCCTTTGAACACGAGCCCATCGCACACCGCGTACCCAACAAACACGGGCCCTGCAAAGCGCGGGCCGTTCGCGATAACGTCGCGGATCCCCGCCCCTTCCGTCGCCAGACGCGCACTCGTTGCGAAGCTTCGCGCAGCACGTGCGTCGAGCGCTCTTCCGTGTTCGGTTCAAGCTACGCCGTCACTGCGCGATTACTACGTGGATGCGGCTGGTTGGTCAGCGGCGCTCGAGGGCGGCGACGAACGGCCGTGTCCACGTCCGTGGCGCAATCCTTGCTCTGCGGTGCTCGAGGAGGAAAGCATGACGAAGATCGAGCAGACACAGGTGCTGATCGCAGGGGGAGGCCCAGTTGGACTTCTTGCGGCTGTCTGCGCTGCCAGGCGCGGGCTAGACGTAATTGTGTTTGAGCGCAGTTTCCGTGGTACGCCACGCGGACACGCCACGCTGCTTCACCCGAGCTCGATGCGTCTGCTGGCCGAGCTTGGACTGGCGCCGCTACTGCTCCGCTCCGGGCAACTGATTGAGCAAATCGAGCTGCGCGTGAGCTCGCATACACTGCTTCTCAAGCTGCCCTTCCCGGCCGTCATCATCACTCAGTCAGTGTTCGAGGAAGCATTGCTTCAGGTGGTTCGTAAGGAAGAGATCGATCTCCGCGCGCCTTGCGAGGTGGTTGCAATTGCACAACGCGAACAGCACGTGGAAGTCAGAGTGGCGCGCAGGGAGCACGTCGACGCTACTGCTCTGAGAGATCAGCACTGGGAGCTGGCGGACTCGAGCCTGATTCACACACAGTTTGTGATCGGTGCGGACGGTCGCACTTCGCACGTCATGCACTCACTCGGGATCCATGCCGCTTCCAGCCCTGCAGAACGGTACGCGATGTTCGAAGTGCCGAGCGACCACTCTCCCCCCACCGACGCTAGTCATCTCGGGCAAACACAGTCACTTCATGAGCCCCTTGGTCGATCGGCGCGCCCGCTACAGCTTCCAACTCGATCCGACGGCGAAAGAGACGGCCGATCTGTCTCTCTTGGCGACGCTTCTGGCAGAGCACGCGCCACAACAGGAAGCGCCGCACGAGCTCCATTGGAGTGCCATCGTCGACTTCGAACCAGGTGTCGCCGAGGCATTCGGCAAGGACCGCGTGTGGCTTGCGGGAGATGCCGCCCACACGGCGAGCCCACTCGGCGTGCAGAGCATGAACCGCGGGCTCGTCGAAGCTTGGCAACTCGTCGAAGCAATGGCCGCGGTAAGCGCCGGCAAGCTTCAGCTCAATGCACTCGAACTGCTGGGCAACGCGCAGCGCCGAGATTGGCAGGCAACCCTCACCAATGACTCGTGCTTCGAATTGCTAGCGCGCGCTCCGGGTTGGCTTTCAGACCACGCCCGGCAAGTAGTGTCAGCGCTGCCCGCATCTGGGCTCGATCTCGAAGACCTGCTCGGACAGCTGGGGCTCACCCGACGCTCACCCGTGTGACTTCCTCGGAACGTTGCGCCAATGCCGCAGGGTGAACGAAAGCGCCCGTCGAGCATCACAGATTCGTCGTGCACCCTGCCCTGCTCGAGGTCGAGACCTTCAGGCGATGGCCGGTTTGTCCAAGTCGTCATGACTTGGCACCACCACGGCCCTTACCGTGACTTCAGGCGGCGAAGCTAGAGTCTTTCGCACTTTGCAGCCCTCCGCGGCGCGTACCACCGCAGTTCGGTACTTATCCGGAAAGGCCCGCGGCAAACGCAGCTCTAGCTCAACGCGGATCAGCTGGCCATTCAGGTCCAACTGGTGATGCTGAACGAGCTCGATCGAGTCCGTCGGGATACCGCGTGTTTGGCAAAAGCCCACCACGTACAGGCCGGCACACGTCGCCAACGACGCCAGGAATAGCTCGAATGGTTCTGGTGCACTGTCGTCGCCGCCATGCGCCAACGTCTGATCGGTCACGATATGGTGCTTCCCTACGGTTGCCTCGACGCGCTTGCCGCCTGGAAATGTCAGATAGATGCCATTCATGGTCATCGCCGCTCCCTAGCCTCACCGACGCATCGCGCATGCCACGTAGCGCCGACGAGTTGGCCACCGCGCCGTCGAATCAGATCGACCGCAGGCTCCGCAGTCGCTGCGCATCCCGCGCAACGGTTGCGCCGACGTGGTCATAGGTGATCACAGCTCGTGCGCCAATGGCAATAGCTCAGCGGGCAATGTTCGCGCGCGTCACTTGGAACGAAGCTTGCTGAGAGATGAGTGCTCCTCGTCAATGACGGGAGAAGGAGGATCGAATGTCGAACATTGCAATTCAACGTGACAATGGCAATCAACCCTTGCCCCCCGCTCGCTACACCGCTCGCGATTGGGATCCGTTCCGCGCCATGCGGGACTTGATTCGTTGGGAACCGTTCGCGGAGCTAGCCTCTAGCTTTGGTGGGCTCGAGAGCTCGGTCTTCTCGCCCGCCTTCGAGGTCAAGGAGACGAAAGAAGGATTCGTGTTTCGCGCCGACGTGCCTGGCGTGAAGGACGCGGACCTCGACGTGAAACTGACGCAGAATCGTCTCAGCGTTTCGGGCAAGCGTGAGTCCGAAAAGACGGAAAAAGGCGACACTTTCTACACGACCGAGCGGAGCTACGGCAGCTTCACTCGATCGTTCACGCTCCCGGAGGGCGTCGATGCTGACAAAATCCGAGCCGAGCTGAAGGAAGGTGTCCTGACGCTGTCGATCCCGAAGAAGCCCGAGAGTCAGCCCAAGAAGATCACGGTCACGAACAAGTGAGGGGCGTCGGCGGTCGTGGCGCGGCACACGCGCCGCGACCGCCTCGGCCACAACTCATATGCGCTGGACCGCGCAAACAGACCGAGTGCTCCGTCCGGTTACCGAAAAATGAGCGTTTGGCGCGCGCCAGCGATCGGCTCAGACGTGACTTGCAAGCGTTCGAAGTTTGACGCTCGAACGCTAGGTCGCTTCCACCCGTTGCCTGATACCCCGGAGTAGTGCTCGGTCCATCACAAACCCAATGGGCTCGAGCAGAGCGGGACCGTAAAGCAAACGATGGCGCCCCCACCGCTGCGGGTGGTCGAAGTCAGACCCGATGAGATGCGGCTCCTATCAAGCCGGACGCGAACGTGACAGCGCGATCGCGCTGCGCTCCGTCGCACCATTCCGGCGAAGGAAATCTACCTCTTCACGCGACATGTGCGCCATTGGTCATTCGACGTCGCCTTTGACGAGCAGCACGGGTTGGCGCGCGCGACGCACGACCTCCTCGGCTTGAGAACCGACCAACAGTCGCGAAGGCCCCGAGCGTCCGTGCGTAGACATGCAAATCACGTCAACACCGAGGCGCGCCGCAGCGTGCCAAATTCCAGACCACGCTTCAGCTTCCTCGACGACGTGGGTTCTGGTTTGGATCCCACGTTCATCCGATCCCGCGGGGACGAGGGCACGCAAGCGAGCGTCCAAATCGGGCGGCGCCTCGCTTCGTTCGCACGTCAAGACATGGATCAGATGGACCTCGCCGCCGTCGGGCAAGAGGCCGTAGCCCGCCCCGAGCGCGCGGTTGGCCAGGGGCGAAAAGTCGGTCGGAATCAGCACACTGCGGACATGCATGATCTCTGCCGTCTCGAGCGAGGCCGAGGTCGAGGCCGGACGGGGTACACAAGCCACATTGCATGATGATCGATGCACGACTCCACGCGAGATAGACCCCTGCCACACGCGCGCGATCCAAGCGCGTTGATGGGTACCCACGACGAGCAGATCTGCCTTCTCCTCCTGAGCGAGCAGCGCGAGCTGCTCGTCGAAGCGTCCCCAGCAGGCGCTAATCGAGAACGACACCTGCCCTTCTCCCGCCACGGGGCCAGTCCATGCGCGTAAATCGCGGTCGAGCAATGCATGCAGCTCCGGCCGCAGCCCTTCCAGCTCAATAGGTCCCTTCACCCCGAACCGAGTGTGCTCGCCCATCGGCCATGCCACCTGCACCACTTGCACGTCGCACGGCCGGATCTGACGGAGTGCCTCGACCCAGCGCAGCGCGGCGCGCGCGCTTTCACCTAAGTCGACACCGAGCAGAATTCGGAGCGGCCGCTTGCTGTCTGTCCATTGCTCGATGCTCGCCGCCTCGCGCACTACCAGCACCGGAGTATCGGAGCGTTGCAGCACGCGTTCAGCAACGCTGCCAAGTCGCCAGTTTTCTTGCTTCCTCGCCCCCAGGGAAGATACGACGATCAGGCGTGCCTTTGCGTTCCGTGCGAAATCGACGAGACGCTCGTCTGCCGGCCCTTCGAGCACAATCGGGTGGGTGATGATGGAAAACTCGCGGGCCAGGCGCTCTGCCTGAGCCGCCAGCAATTCCTGCAGCGGCGCATAGAACATCCCGAGCGCCGGGAGGCCAGCGGCGGGCGGGTCAGCGATCACATGAACGAGTTCGAGCGGCTCGTTCAAGCAGCGGGCAATGCTGGCAGCCGCTCGGGTGGCTTGCGCTGCATTCTCGGAAAAGTCGGTTCCGCAGACGATAGTCATGGCACTTGCTCCTCTGCGCGCCCAACTGCATGAAGCAGACCAGCGTCTGAGTCACCAGTGCAAGGCTGACGGTCCCCGTTCCGCGCATCTTTTGCGTTTCGAGGACGGTGCCAGCTGCAGTCGTTGCGTCCAATCGGTGGGACCCGAGCACATAGCGCTCTGGCCCGTCTTTTGCGTTTCATCGACGACACGCACCATGAGCTCCACCATCGATCGTCTCGCCCCAGTTGAAAGCACCCAAGTTCTCGTCGTAGGCGCGGGGCCTGTCGGCCTGTTCGCCGCACTCTGTGCGGCGCGCCGCGGGCTTCGAGTCACGGTGCTGGAGCAAAACTTTCGGAGCACCGCGCCAGGCCACGCCACGCTCTTGCATCCTTCTACTCTACGGCTGATGGTCGACCTCGGTCTGGCTGAAAGGCTGCTCTCAGAGGGCAAAATCGTCGATCGCGTCGACCTTTACATCGACGGAACGCAGACCAAAAGCTTGGAGCTCGCGCGACCCGCACTGACAATCGCGCAGAGCGTCTTCGAGGAGGAGCTGATGAAAGCGCTTCGCAACGAAGACGTCGACATCCGTTCGCCGTGCGAGGCGACCACCCTCACTCGAAGCGCGAATTCCGTGCAGACGCGAGTGGTACGACGAGAGTGCCGCACGCTCGGAACGCCGGCCCACGACGGCGAGTGGGAGCCAGTCGAATCATGGCTGATCGACGCAGACTTCGTGATCGGCGCGGATGGGTACGAGTCGCGGGTGCGAGCAAGCTTGGGCTTCGAGAGTCTGGACGTAGGCGCCACGGAAACGTTCGCGATGTTCGAGGGGCCGCGGCCCGTCGTCGACTCGACAATGACTCTCGGGTTTCAGGAGGGCTTGGGCTGCGCTGCCTTTCCACTTCCCGAGCGCCGGGGGCGCTGGGGCTTCCAGCTCGCGTCAGAGTTCAGCGCGGCTCCGGACCTCGATCGCTTGCGCGCTCTCCTTGCCGAGCGCGCCCCATGGCTCGAGCAAAAGCCGACCGAGGTCGAGTGGAGCACGGTCACGCACTTCGAGCGCCGTCTAGCACGCCGCTTTGGCAGCGGTCGAATTTGGCTGGCGGGCGACGCCGCGCACGTCACGAGCCCGTTCGGTGGCCAGAGCATGAACGGCGGCATCAACGAAGCCAACGAGCTAGTCGAGCACATGGCCGACTGCATTCTCTCTGGCAACTCGCTCGCGGCCCTCGAACAACTCGCAGCCGTGCGCGAGCGTGAATGGCACAAGCTGCTCGGGTTCAATGTGCGCTACGACGCGGCCGCTAGTGCTCCCGCGTGGCTTCGCGAACATGCGCGACGCATCGTGCCCACGCTGCCAGCCTCTGGTTCCGATCTCCAACAGCTATTGTCGCAGCTTGGGCTGAGCGTCCGCTGAGCTCGGTCCTCGAGCCGGCAACAGTTCCCTGAGTGCCTGAAGCAACTCGTCAACCTTCACTGGCTTGGTCAGGTACTTGCGAAACCCCGCTTTGGAAGCACGCTTTCGATCTCCGACCATGGCTGCCGCTGTCAGCGCGATGACGGGGATTTCGGCGGTCTCCGGCCACTCGCGCAAGCGTTGGGTGGCCTCGAAACCACTCATTCCTGGAAGGTTGATATCCATGATCACGAGATCCGGTAGCTGCTCACGAACGACTTCGATGCCAACCTCAGCAGTCGGTATCGCGATCAGGTTGATGCGCTCGAAGTCCTCCAGCAAATCGCGCATGAACGCGATGTTGGACGGGTTGTCCTCGATGTACACGACCTTGTAGCTTGGCTCGCTCAGCGTTGCCAAAGTCTCGCTGGCCATCCTCGGAATCGAAGAGGGCATCGGGATGTGATCCGCTTCGTGCAGCGGTAGCTCGAGCCAAAATTCGGAGCCCTTGCCCGGCACACTGACGAACCCGACGCTACCCGCCATCAGTTCGGCCAAGCGCCTAGTGATCGCGAGCCCAATCCCCGTTCCTTCGATCGGACCGGCCTCTTGCCCTGCACGTTGGAACGGCTGAAAGATCTTGTCTTGCTTGTCGAGCGGAATGCCGATGCCGTCGTCGATCACATGGACTCGAAGCGAAGCAGAGCCGGCGCTGGACACCTCAAAACGCACAACGCCGCCTGGTCGGTTGTATTTGATCGAGTTCGAACCGAAGTTGATCAGAATCTGGGCGAAGCGCGTGCGATCCGCGATCACCTGCAGGGAGGTGTCTGGGAGCGGCTCGAGAAGCAGCTCGACACCCAAGCGAGTCGCCATCGGCGCAAGCGTCGACTTTACTTCGGACAGCACGTCCACGACGCCAACTGGCTCCGCAGACACGCTGACACGCCCGGCTTCAACCCGTGACAGATCCAAGATGTCGTCGATCAAGCGCAATAGGTGTTCGCCGCCCTTGAGCACGTAATCCAGCTTCTCCAGCTGCCGATCGTTGAGCGGCGACTTCCTATCCCGTTGCAACAGTTGGGCGAAACCCAATATCGCATTCAGCGGGGTGCGAAGCTCGTGGCTCATCGAAGACAAGAACTCACTCTTGGCTGAATTCGCACTTTCGGCCGAGGCGCGTGCGTGGACCAAATCCGCTTCACGCTGGACGTCGGCGGTAGTGTCCCACATGGTGCTGACGACGCCGCCCTCCAAGGTTCGTCGATCCGCAACCCGATAGCTCTGTCCGGCTTGCGTCCGCACGTCGAAGACCCCGAATGGATTCTGGCGGTACGAAAGCCACGCGGAAACGAAGTCGTGGGGTGTTCGCTCGCCCAGATCGAACAGGTTGCCGTTCACCGCGTCCTGCAGAAGCTCGGCGAAGGTGCGGCCAATGATCGGGCCGGGAGAGCCTCGCCCGAGTAGCTCGCGGCAAGCACTATTGCAGAGTACCAAGCGATCATCCGCGTCGTACAGGGCGAGCATGCCCTGAATGCTTTCCACGGCACTTAACAGGCGATCGCTAGCTAGGCGGGCCGTTGCCTCCGTGAGCCGCCGCTCGGAGATGTCGCGAATTGCGGTCGAAACCCACGTGCCGTCCTCGGTCTCCAGTGGACTTAGACTGATTTCTACTGGGAATTCGCTGCCGTCCTTGCGCAGGCCGTACAGCTCCAGGCCCGCCCCCATGTTGCGAGGCTTCGGCCCGTGAGCGTAGCCTTCGCGATGCACTCGATGAGCGCCGCGCAGGCGTTTCGGTACCAGCATGTCCACCAGCTGACCGATCAGCTCCGCTCGAGGATAGCCGAAGACTTTTTCAGTCTGAGCGTTGACCAGCGTGATCTTGCCGTGAAGGTCGACAATCACGATGGCGTCCGGCGCCGACTCCAGAAGAGACCGAAATTTTCGTTCCGCGCGCTGACGCTCACTGACGTCTCGGATGGAGCTCGAAACCAAGGTGCCAGCCTGGGTGCTCACTGGGCTCAGGCTGATCTCGATTGGAAATTCAGTGCCGTCCTTGCGCCGCCCAAACAGCTCTAACCCAGAGCCCATGGGCCGGATTTTGGGAGCCTGAACGAAGCCGGATCGGTGACCCACGTGGGCCGCCCGGAACCGCTCGGGAATCAGCATCTCGATCGGTTGGCCCACGAGCTCGGCGCGCGGATAGCCGAAGAGGCGCTCCGTCTGCAGGTTGACCAGCTCGATCATTCCTCCGCTGTTCATGACGACCATGGCGTCCGGTGCGGCATCGATGAGTTGACGAGACAGCTCGCCACTGAGTTCCGCGATCGCACCCGCTGGCGTCGATTCAACCGGCATTCGGAATGCTCAGCAAGAAGACTGCGCCGGGCTGACCGTCTTCGACCCAGATCCTCCCGCCGTGCGCTTCGACCGCTAGCCGACAGAACGCTAGCCCCAATCCGCGACCGGACCGACCTGTTGCTTGCTCTGGCTTGTCTACCTGAACAAACCGATCAAAAATTGCTTCACGGAGCGGAGGCGGCACGCCCTGGCCAGCGTCGGCGACTCGCAGCTCGGTCACCCCTTTGCCTCCGGAAGCGCTCACACTGACCACGCTGTTGGCCGGCGCGTGCCGCAAAGCGTTCTCGAGCAGGTTCTCCAAAATGCGACGCAATAGATCTCGATCTGCGTGCAGCGAAGGCACTTCCACCAATTGCTGCAAAGAAATTTCGCGCGCTTTTGCTCGCCCCGCGAGGGCGTCGCACACCTCCTGCACGAGGCTAGCGAGGTCAACGATCGTGCGAGCCGGGATCAAACGCCCCTCCTCACTCTTGCTAAGATCCAGCAGGTTGAGCAATAGGCGCATCAAGGATCGAACCTCTTCGCGAATATTCGCCCCTGCTTCGCGGGCTTCTGGCGATAGACGATCGCGAGCCAGAATCTGTGCCTGTAGATCGATGTTGCTGACTGGATTCTTCAGATCGTGCACCACGAACCCCATCAACCGCTCCTTCTGAAGCTGAAGGCGCATGAGGTCGTCGCGCTGCTGCCGCAGAAGGTCGACGTATTCTCGATTGGATAGATAGGCCCGACGCAACTTCAGACTTGCCTGAACGCGCAGCAAGAGCTCAGTCGGACGCACCGGTTTGGTTAGAAAGTCGTCTCCGCCGGCTCGCAGCGCCGCATCGAAAGTATCAAGGTCCCGCTGCGCGGTCAGAAATACGATCGGCGTTTCCGCGCCTTGCGGCAACTCGCGAATGCGCGCGCAGGTGCCGAATCCGTCCAAGCCTGGCATCCGGATATCCAAGAGTACGCAGTCAGGCGCGTGTTCTCGGTAGCGCTCGATGGCTTCTTCGCCGGTCGCGGCTAAGACGATCTCGAATCCTTCATCCTCCAGGGTGGCGCGAGCAAATGCACGATTTTGCTCCTGGTCGTCCACCACCAAGATCTTGATTGGACTCGAAGAAGGGCTCATCGGCGCTCCGCGCGCACGATACGCGGATTTTCGCCGCTCGCCCAGGGCGATTGAGGTGGATTTGCCCTCTTGGCTAGGGCTTAATGGCGGCGGGTTCCGCAATGTCCGCGTGCGCTCGCTGATCCATCGTCGGGCAACTTGCGCTGCCCGTGCGCGCGTCATTGGTGTGCCCATGCGCCTTTGCTTTGCCCATCATGCCGGCCCCGTCCGTCATCCCGCCGTCTGTCGCCGAAGGCGTCGCCGCGTCGACTCCCGTCCCAACCTGCGCGTCGCGATGGATCCTGCAATCAGCGCGTTGCGACGAGCCGGTTCCCTCTGAGTTATGGGGCCGTTCCCTCGCGGCCGCGAGAGGACGCACAGCTGGCGACCAATGCAAACGTCGCGCAATAGACCGCAATTCGTTTCGACGTGATTGCTCCTTGCTTCTCGGCAGGACGAAGCAAGCTAGATTCCAAGGGCGAGGGGGAAAAGCCGCGAGCGCCGAATGGGCCCTACGTCTCGCTCGAGTGATCTGCTCGAGATTCATTACCAAACTCGGCGAAAGGAGTGTGCCGTTAGCATACCGTCACCTTAGGGCTCAGGGGTGCGAAGCTGGCATGGCGCATGCACCGTTTCGGTTTGCATGCGTGCGAAGAATGAAACCGAAGCTCTTCTTGTCTCACCGAGAGGTTGGGCATCCAGCACACGGGAGCCAAGCTTCGCGCAGCGATTGCGCGTTTGCGCAGGGTTTGCGTTCGTAACGCAATGCCCGAGTGCGCGGAACCGTGGCTCGAAAGCCTTGGCGTAGTGAGCGTCATTCCACCAAGGCGATGTCGAATCGCCATGACCGGCGGGCCAGGTGGGGGCAAGACCACGGCGGCCGACCTATTCCGGCGAGAACTCGGCGAGCAAGTCGTGATCGTACCGGAGTCGGCGACCATCCTGTTCGGCGGTGGCTTCCCGCGCTCCACCCAAGTTGACGCTCGCCGCTCCGCCCAGGCGGCGATCTTTCATGTGCAGCGCAACCTCGAGGACGTGCAAGCTGCGCGCTATCCGGAGCGCATCTTGTTGTGCGACCGCGGCACCATCGACGGCGCCGCCTATTGGCCGGACGGGAGCCGCGAGTACTTTGCAGCCATTGGGCACTTCGCTCGAAGCTGAACTAGCGAGATACGATGCCGTCGTGTTCTTCGAAACCGCGGCCGTTGCTGGCTTAGCCATCGAGGGCGGGAACCCTGTCAGGCAAGAGTCACTCGAGCAGGCTCGCACTTTGGATGCCGACCTCAGAGCCCTTTGGTCGCAGCATCGCAGATTTCACTTCGTACCCCACGACCGCTCGTTTTTCCGCAAGCTCTCCGTGGCCCTTACGTTGCTACAGGCCCTCACTGAGGAGCTGCGAGACTGACCCGGCGCGCATCTTGCTATGCGTCAGGGTAAGATGCCATTCGAACGAATATCGGTAGCCACCGACTTTAGTGAGAGCTCTCAGTCCCTGATCGTGATGGGCACTTATTCTGGGTGCAGGCTCTCGCGCGCGCGAGTCGGGGGTGTTGCCGAGAGGGTTGTACGGATGTCGCGAGTTGCAGCACGCGCCGTGCACGGGAGACCAGAATGAACACCGAGCCAGTAAGCGAGAAAGTTGCGCCGACTCTCGGCTTTTTTGGCGCCGCAGGAACCGTCACCGGCTCGCGTTACTTGCTGGAGCATGCTGGTCGACGGGTGCTAATCGATTGTGGACTCTTCCAGGGCTATAAGAAGCTGCGCGAGCGAAACTGGAGCGAGCCGGGTTTCGAGCCCGCCGGGCTGAGCGCGGTCGTTCTCACCCACGCGCACTTGGATCACAGCGGCTATCTCCCGCGGCTGTGCGAGAGCGGGTTTCGCGGCCCGGTATTTTGCACGCCCGGCACGCACGACCTGCTGCAAATTTTGCTTCCCGATTCGGGATTTCTTCAGGAGGAAGAGGCGCGCAATGCGCTCCGATTCGGCTACTCGCATCACGCGACGCCGCAGCCTTTGTACACCCGGCAACGGGCAGAGCGCTGCCTCGAGCAACTCCGCACGGTGCCTTTCGGACAGACATTTTCGGTGGCGGACGGTGTACGGGCGAACTTCACGCGGGCAGGCCATATCGTTGGTTCGGCTTGTCTGGCACTGAACATCGACGGGCTCCGCCTGACCTTCTCGGGCGACGTCGGACGCCCGTCGATCCAATCATGAAGCCTGCAGAACCATTGTCGGAAGCGGACTACTTGGTGATCGAGTCGACCTACGGCGACCGGCGTCACCCGCGGGAAGACGCGGTCGAACTCCTGGGCGGCATCGTAAACCGCACCGCAGAGCAGGGCGGAGTCGTAGTAATCCCGGCGTTCGCCGTGGGCCGAGCGCAACACATCTTGCACATCTTGGACGTGCTCAAAAGGTCTCGAAAAATCCCTGACCTACCGGTTTTTCTAGATAGCCCGATGGCGATTGACGCAACTGAAATATTTCGCGCCCATGGTGAAGAACATCGTCTGACACGCGAAGAATGCAGGTCGATGTTCGAGCTGGCGACGTTCTCGAAGACCTCGGATGACTCGAAGGCCATCGACGCTTCGAACGGACCGATGATCATCATCTCGGCGAGCGGCATGGCCACTGGCGGCCGGGTCTTGCACCACCTCGCGCGCTTCCTGCCTGACGCCCGGAACACAGTACTCCTGGTTGGCTATCAAGCCCCGGGCACTCGCGGTCGGTCGCTCGCCGACGGTAGCGATGAGCTCAAGATTCATGGGCGCTACGTCCCAGTTCGGGCGCGAATCGCGCAGGCGCAAGGCCTCTCCGCGCACGCCGATTACGCCGAACTGTGTGCCTGGTTGGATGGCAGCAGACTTTCGCCCAAGCGAGTATTCGTGACTCACGGCGATCCTGCTGCGTCCGACGCCCTCCGTCGCCGGTTGCGGGACACCTTTGGCTGGAATTGTGTCGTGCCCGACGATCGCGCAACCTTCAGCTTGGGCTGAAAGGCGGGGAACCGCGCAGCATTTGCGTAAGGAAACGCACTCCGCGCGTTGAACAGCAGCGCTTGGCACGAGCAATGCACAGACAATCTGAGAGGACGAGATGAAGAACAAGCCATATGTCTTGCTGGTCGGAGTGGATTTCTCGGAGTTGGCCGACTGCGCGCTGCGCGAGGCCTTTTCGCAAGCGTCGCAGCGAACAAATGCGGAAGTTCACGTGCTCTCCGTGCTGCCGGTCGTTGGCGAAGATCCTGGTTACGCAATCTCTGTCTACGCGGCCTTGGATGAGAGACCGCTCTTGGATACGGCGATTCAAAGGCTGCGCTTGCACGCCGAGCTCCAACTGGAGATGTTCCGGCTCACACATTCAGACGCCCGATTGGGCTTTCGTGTGGTATCGCATGTACTGATCGACACTGCGGCCCATGGCATCGTCGAGTTGGCCTCCGTTCTCGGCGCAGACTTGATCCTGATCGGCACTCACAATCCGAAGGGGATTGAACGCCTGCTATTGGGGTCAGTAGCGGAAGCGACGGTGCGCAACGCGCGCTGCCCCGTACTCGTCATCCCGCCCGTTCAGCCAGACACACAAGTGGCGCTCGCCCCGCCTGTCCCGAGTGCGTGCAGGTCCGCACCGCGAGCGCCGGCAAGACTTTCTGGTGCGCACAGCACAGCGAACGACACGGGCGACGACACACATATCATCAATCCGATCGCATCAGCAGTGACTCCAACTTTCCGCTCGTCTTCAGGTGATGTGTTGCCTGCGTCTATGTCGGCGCCTCGTAGGAGCCCGAGGTGGCATTTGCGCGCGTGCAGCCGCGAAATCTGCGCAGTACGCACGCAACTCCGTCATGGATCTATTGACCTGACCGGGCCTCGTACGCGCGATCCGAAGGCTGCATTGGGCTCGCGCAGAAGCGACTTGTCAACGATCGCCCTCACGGATCCACCGCAGATCGGCCAAACGGATCCAGTCATTGGTACCGGCGCGCGTGGCGCCGTTGGGCGTGTCTTGGTGGGCGCGGCAGATCGGCCAAGCGGATCCACTCGCCTGAGCGGCTGATTCATCATGTTGAAGCCTCGGGTTGATTGTTCTTCTTGGACTTGCGGCGTTCGCCAGGGTTGCGGAAGGAAGCGCCTTCGAGGATGAGCACGTGGGCGTCGTGGAGGAGTCGTGAGCCTCGCTCACGGCGGGGGGCCCTCACGTTGAACAGCAGCGCGCGAAACGGCGCTATGCTGTGTGTGATGGGCGCCATCGACGAAATCCTAGCCACGATTCGGCGGCTTCCGCTCCAAGATCGCTTGCGTCTGATCGAACGCGCCGCAAACGAAGCAGCCGAGGACACGCCCAGGCCAGCCGGTGTCGCCCCGAGCAAACTGAGCGTCGACGACCTACTCGCCGCGCGGCTCACGCCTGCAGCCGGTGTGGGGCCCGTCAGCGTGGAGAGCATGGACCACGCGATCGCGAAAGGCGCGCTGGGCTCCGGAGCGTCGCTGCTCGGTCTGATGGGTGACGAACCAGACCTAGTCGACGAAGTGTGCTCGCTCGCGTACGAAGCGCGGCGCATGGCCCACCTGCGCGCAGTCGATGACTAAGGTTCTGCTCGACACGGATATCCTGTCGGAGATCCTCAAAGGCAAAAGCTTCGACGTGTTTCCACGGCGCAATGCCAGAGCGAAATAACACTTCGGCGAAGCGTGGTGCCGCCAGATTACCGACTCGCCTTCCTTGCAGCTCCTCGGCAATCTGCGTCACCACGTCCCACCGCTTCGCCTCGGCCACCAAAACGAGCGCCTTTGCTAGCGCCGTCTCCACCACATTCGACCTCTCGTAGGCCTCGGACGATTCCGTCACAACGCCGCGCACGATCGCGCACTTAGATGCACGATCTGACACGTGGGCCGGCTTGCTATCGGTGCTGCTGGTGCCTGATCGGTGCTCTTCCGTGCTTTCGATCTGCCACAAGTGCGGTTCAATTCTCCGCGCCTTCACTGTAAGCGACCGATATTGCTGACATTCTGAATCGTCAGACACCGGGAAACGCACCCGGCGTCTGACGATTCGTCAGAAGGTCATGCGGCGTGCAAGCGTGGTGTACCTTCCAAGCATGGTGAGCCCCGCATCGGAAATTGTGTTCGTCGACGCGGACGATACGCTGGTGCGATCCGCTGGTCCCAAGCCGATGCCGATCTCCGCTGTGGTCGACCGCGTCCGCGCCCTGAAGGAAGCGGGCGCAACGCTTTACTGCTGGAGCACCGGCGGCGCCGAATACGCCCGTGACTCCGCAAAGGAGCTCGGCCTCGAAGATTGTTTCGTGTCGTTCCTACCACGTGCCCCTACTCTCTTTGGCGTTACCGTCCGCGGAGGCTGCTCTGCAACGCGTTCGCGAGCGAGTCGCGCAGGGCGGCCAGTGTTGTTAGACGGCGCTTTTTGGCTGGAAAACTCAACTTCGACGCGGTGTACAAGCCAGTCGTGGACGCTTGGGCGCTGTACGACAACGAGCTAGCCTTGGCGTTGCCTGCCCTCCGGCGCGCGCGCAAGCGGGCCGAAGAGATTGCAATCGCCACGAACACGGCGCTGATCCAGGTCGAAAACGGGCAGGTCGTGCGAGTTCTGCCGGGCGCTCAGGGCCAACGCCCTGTTTCCAAATAGGACGCTTACGATTCGGTATGCGGCGGGAAAACACCGAATTTTCTTGCCAGTCCCGCTCGGTCCTAAAGCGGGTTTGTCCATTGCAGGCCCACCGCCGCAGACCAAGAGACCGTGGGTTCGGATTCGGTGGCGTGCGGTCCCGCGACGTCCTGTGCGGAGCGCACGTAGGTTTCGTAGGCGAGAGCCAGCGGGAATTCGACCGCGACGGCGTAGGTGATATCGAAGCCTACTCGCACGCGCGCAGCGACGATCGGAGACGGATGAGTTTTGCTCCAGTCCGCCGCAAGCGCGTGCGTGGCAACGCCGCCCCCGAGCTCGGGGGCGAGATAGATGTCGCGGGAGGAAAACGGTCGCCAATTGTGGCCGAGAAAAACGAGCGTTCTCACCTGAGCCGAACTCGACCAGCGCGCCGATTCGTCATCGAAGGTGAGAACGGAAGGATGCGTGGTAAATGCGCCGGAAATGGTGAGCACCCAGCGCGAATAGAGCAGGGCGAACAGTTCCAGATCGCCCACGGGTGCCCAAGCGACACTCGAGTCTACCTTGCCGAGGTAGTTCAGCACGCCGCCGTGTCCGCGGATGCCGAGTACGATCGATTGCCGAGTCGCCGCTGCCTCCGGTACGTCGAAGCGGTCACCGCTGACTTCGCCGGCCAACAAGCGATAGGGAACGCGGCCGAGATACCGATAGCTGAGCGCGGTGGAGCATTGCAGCTCGGCGACCGCGATGCGATCCGCGTGGTGCTGAAGCCGGTGTAAGTGGCCATCTGGCGTCGTGATCTCGATCGCGTCGACTTCTCGCCCAGTCTCGCGCCAGTGTTCATCTGGCCAACTCAAGTAGAACGCGCGCTCCTCTTTGGCGGCAAAGGAGGTCAGCTTCTCATCGGGGCGGTTAATCACATCATCCCAAGAGATGTAGTCTTGCTTTTCCCGGTCATCGGTTCGACGGAATGACGACTGTCGATCTGGGGGCTCGAGATTGAAGTGCACGGGCATGGGAAATTCGAGCGGCCGAGGCGAGGTACAACTGTAGGAGCACGAGCTGGACGATTCAGTCACCAACCCGCAGGGCAAACCAACCGCAGCCAGCGTCGGCGTGGTTGGACACTCATTTTTCGGGGAGTCATCTTTTGGAGCGGATCTTTTTCGGGCTCCCTTTTTCGGTGAATCCTCGCGTTGTTTGCGACGGCCGGTCACGAAGCAACTCTTCTTCCAAGTGAACGCAAAGTGAGTTACGGCCAACTTCAGATGATCGGTCGCTGCGTCGGACAGTTGCCCTTCGTAGGTGGTGCTTCCACGGTGCAATACGACTTTGGTAATCGCCCCGGACTCGGGAACTAGGACGGTTGCCCGACGACTTTCCTCGGTTGGCTTCGGCATAGGAGCGACGGTACCGCCAGATGAGCAGGTGAGAGTCGTGTCGGTGGCGGCCGTCCCTTCCTCTCCGCTCGTGTAGTCCAGCGATACATCGAGGCAGCGGTTGCGCAGGGGCATGGCCAAGGTTTCACCCGGAGCAACGGCGTGCGCAGGCACGGAATAGTAGGCACCACCGAGCCCGGACACCAGCGCACGTGACCCATCCGGAACATCGACTTTCATGACCAGGTCCGCCCCTTGCATGGAAAGCGCGTTGAGCACGACCCCATCCATTTTCAGGAAGAGGTCGCGCATGGTGGGTAATACCGCAGACGGAGCCGCTGACTTCGATGCTGCCGGAGCCGCTGACTTCGATGCTGCCGGAGCCGCGACAGGATTCGTGAGAGCATCCAGGACCATGCACAAAACCGAACCGGTCGCTTGCGGAGCGGCTTGGCACTCATCGCAGGCATTCTGCGCACGCGCACACGGAGGCTCGAGGGAATCCAACAGTGCGACGTCACTCATGGCGGCTTTGGCGGCGAAGGCGTTGAAGCTCGCGAATCGAGTCGGCTTGAGCTTGTCTCTGAGCTCGGTAGAGATCCACGAGACTTGAAGGCAGATGCGATTGGGTAGCCGCTCGGCGGGAGCTTGCAGCGACAGGACGACTTGACTCGAACGGGCCTCCGCTGACCCGCACAAGATTGACATCAATAGCAGAAAAACTCGAAGAGCGAGGGTGCGGCGCATAGTCAGTTGCTCGCTTGCTTGCTCGACGTGGTTCGCTCTCTGAATATCGAGCGATTTGGGTCGCAGTTGGCAATCCCGCGCTCAGCGACCACGCTCCTCGCCGGCGGCCCGACCATGCCGTGCTTGACGGTGTCAACCCTACTTCCGGTCTCGGGATCGATGACGCAGGCGTCTCCGCCGGAGGCTTGGAACTGTCTGTTTTTCGGGTCGAGTACGCCGTGGGAGCGGTCGTCGACCGTGGCCTTGATTACGACTTTGTCGTTCTTCTTCCCGACGGAGTCGCCATCGTCGACTGCACACATCCATCCCCAGCGCGGGAAGACGCTGCTCTCGATATACCTCTCCCACTTCGCATCTTCACGAGTGGCGCCCGAGAGGACGCGGCCCGGACCGCTCGACATTGCTAGCAACTCCAGCGAGCGTGACGCGGTCGCCTTGGGTGGGCAAGTCAGCGTTCCCCAACGCCCCTTTTCTTTCAGTACGATGCTGAGCTCACCGATCAGACTGCCCCGCGGAATCGGCCAGGTCCACTCCAAGACGGGCTGCCAATCGCTGGGGAGCAGCACTTCCGCAGAGAACTGCCGACTCGGTGCCGGGCCCTCTTCGACGCTTTCCACCGCTTCGCACCATGCGACCCAGCCTCCCGTTGCATCGGAAGTGGACTCGAAACGCGACATGAGGTCGCGCTTGGTGGGGTTCGCGTCGTCCGTGAACACGTTGAACCCGAGCAGACGGGACCGGAGTCGAATCGTGTAGACATTCGTTGCGTTCGGAGCGCACCACAGAGTTCCGATCTGTTGTTCACCGACCAGCAAGCTGGCGGACACCTCCGCCATGGGTATCAGCAATCCGGAGCAGCCTGCGGCTCCGTTGCCGCAATTCACTGGGTATTGAATCGCACAGCACGTCCCGTCCACACCTCGCGCTGGACTGAGCGATATCTCCGCAAGTGGACCGTTGCTGACGAATCGCCAGCTGGGCAGCGTCCCTTGTTGATCCTTCGAGCTAGGCATGATCAGGCGTCGCGGTTTCATTGCATGGCCGTTCCCCGGGAGGATGGCCTCACGGAACGGGCGCAGCTTCACCTGACCCATGGGCTCTGCGCAGGCGACCGGAGCGCCTTGGTCCTTCTCCTTCACCCGAATCAAGTGCTCGTGCAACGTACGCACGACCTCTAGCGCAGGGTCATGCCGACAAGAGCCCGACTTCTCCCACTGCGCAATCGCGTCTGGGTCCAGGTTGTCGATCGCCTTGCAGCCGATGCGCACGCCGCGGCCGAGGGAAAGCCAGCGTTGGAAGCGAGTCAGCAGACCTGCTGGCCGCAACGCGAGACAACGGTCCGATTCCGAATTGAGGCGGCGAACGCAGAACTGGGCTGCGCTGAACCAAGATGGCGGTTCACAAGTGCTATCCTGACAGTTCAGGAATCGCACCAGCGCGGGGTCGATCTGTTCCGACGCGATGACCGCTGCACCCCCCGGTTCGATGGCCAACGCGCTGGTCGAGTTGCTGGGGCTGGAAATACCGCCTTTCTGCGGCGTCTGTGGTTCTTGGGTGATGTAGTTGCCGTCCAGTACACCGAGCGTGCCTGGCGTGTCGTTTTCGATGTAGAGCGGTTGCTTCCAGCGGTGCATCGCTACGACGAATACGAGTGCGACAACGGCCGCGAAGCCACTCGCACGCGAGTCGTACAGGAAGCGCCGCACGGTGGTCGACAAGAACGGCAAGATTGCGCCAGCGAGAGGAGCCAAAATTGCGATCGACGTCTCGGCGAACGTGGACAGACTGCGCGGAGTCGTGTCCGAGGTCAGCTGAATCATCAGCCAAGCGCCGTAGACAGCGAGCAGGCCGCCCATGGTCAGGAACAATGTGCTGACCACACGGTTCAGTCGCGGAACCGCAAAGATGGTGACCGTCTCATCGAGTCCGGGCTTGGCTTGGGCCCGAATTTCAATCCAATACGGAAAAAAGGGCGAAGGCAGCCCGTCAACACGAAACTCAGCGCGGTCCTCGTCGGTGCGGACCACTGGCAGGCTCAGCGGCTTGGGGGGGTCCAAATGGCGCAGCTGCGTTACGGCATAACGCCAGAGTCGTGCAGGCAGAATCTCGATTGCTCGTGCCTCGACGCCGCAGGGTGGAGGCAGTGCGCAATCGCTCTCGTTTTGCACGGATACCCACAGGTACACGCGTCGGCTGCCGAGCGGCACGACGCGCAGCGAGCCGTCCGTATTCCCTTCCCATGTTACTTTTATTTTCACTTGTTCCTCACGCCGCACAGGCCCACGTAGGAGTTCGTGACGCGATCGCAAAAGCGCTCGAGGCCGGGGCTCGTGCTCACGCCGGCTCGCTCGAAGGCTTCCTTGCAGTCACTGTCGATTCGACAGCGCGGTCGACAACTCTTGTCCAGACAATTGCCGAACCCGAGCAGCGGTGAGGGGTAGCAGTTCAGGCCGTCGTTCCCTTGGTCGCAACTGGTCACGACCAGGGGCGCGCGATAGCTGTCGCTGCCCTGGGACACGCATTCTTCGGCCAAACATTGGCCGACGGTTTGGCTGTGCTTCAAGCAGGCGCGGTCGTCGGGTTGGCCGCTGCAATCCATCACTGCGGTCAGGGGTGAATTGCCGGCCCCCGCGTCACCCAGATTCGGTGTCGGCTTGATCGGCTCGGGCTTGTCGACGTCGCATGCTTCGTTCTGACAGGTGCCGGGAGTGCCAGGCATCCAACACCAGGCGCCCTGTGCTTGGGCTTGGCAACTATCGCTGACCCGATTGCTCGAGTCCGGCAGGGAGCTGGCAGCCACCGGAAGCAGGCGGGTGGCGGCCATGACCTTGGCCGAATCGAACGCCCAACATCCAACGCGCAACAGCTCCACGATCGGATAATCGGCTGGCAAACTTCCGCGCCCGAGCGACAACGCCGTGGGGCATGTTCCCGAGGTAGCGGGGGTCGCTCGCAAGTCGCCAATCTGGAACGAAAAATGCTGCTGAGACGTGGCCGACTCGGTGTTGAAGGTGCGTGCTCGGGCGAGCGAGCGCGAGACATTCGTGATGCGGAGCAACTCCTGCGCGCCCGTTCCCTCGACTGATGCCAACTCGGGCGGCGATGTAAAGAGCGCACACACCACCCGCTCGGCGGCATCTGGAGAGTTCCAGTCGAAAGACAAAGGTTCGTTCGAAGTGATGCGCAGTTCGAACTCCGCGGCCTTGAAGCCCGCGATCAACGACGCATCATCGATCCGAGGAAACGTGACGACCTGGCATGCGCCGTCCACACAACTCGACCCCAGCGGACAGGCGCCGGGCCTAGTCGACAAGCTGTCTGAGGGTTCAGAACAGCTGATTGAATCTAGACAGGCGCTGCGCTCGCACTTGGTCGCTGGGCAAACATCGGGCGGCTCGTCCGTCGAACAGCTCGAGAGCAGCCCGCCGATGAATAGCAGGCAGAGCAAGCAGTTGATGCGTGCCTCTGAGCGCAGCCCGCGTACGTCGAGTGACACACCACCAAACTAGCCGTGCCCTAGGCGAGTCGGAATGGTCATTTCTTGATGCCCACGCTGCGTTGGCAGCTATGCACTTGGCGGCATCCGCCAGTTGGAGACTCGGCATCTCCACTGCACTAGTCCTATCTTGCGTTCTCGGAGTCTGTTGCGAAACGTCGCCCGTAACCTCGATGAAGTCTTCGTCGATCTCTCGAACCGTAGAATATTACTCATAGCGCTATGCGCCAACGATTGGGCTATTGCTTGCTCCGGGGCTTAGCGCGTCGGCGGAACAACACACCGAGAATGCCCAAGACGGCCAGCGACTTCCATGGCGCGTGCCCGCCGGCAATTCGACAACCGCAACCGCCCGCATCGGAACCCGTGTTGGCATCCGCACCGCCCGACGCGCCGCCAACTGCTCGAAGACCACCAGCCGCCAAATGCCCTCCCAGACCGTCACTCGGGGCACCACCGATCGAGATAGTGCCCCCCGCGGCCGAAGCGCCACCCGTCGTTGCGGCGCCGCTCGCGCCCGCGCTCGACGTCGTGCCGCCGGCGCCCGAAACGCTCGACGAACCGCCAACGGCATTGCTCCCCCCGATGGCGCTGTGCCCGCCGATGCTGGCAGCCGAGCCAGCGGTTCCGTTGTTTCCGCCTGCGCCTCCACTGCTTGAGGCACCGGCAGTCCCAGCGCCGCCGACACCGCCGACACCGCCGACACCGCCGACACCAAAGTCCTTGTCGAAGGCGACGCCGTCGAAGGGCACGACGATGATCTTGGTGCCGTGATTGGTGCCAGGCAGCACTTGGTTGTCCTTGTCGACATCGGCCACCGCCCAAGTGATGTGGGTCGGGTGACCGTCTTGCAAGACCACACCGGGGCGCTCCATCTTGTACCATTGTGTACAGGTGGTGGTGCCCTCGTAACAGAAGATCTTCTGGTAGTCCCGCGGGGACCAGGCGTACCCGTTATCCTTCCAATTCGTGATGCCGTCGACGGAGTACACGTGCCAGCCCACGCGATCGCCGGAGCCCGAATAGATGATGTGGTACACGCCGCCACTCCGCCAAATGTGCGGATCTTCCTGCCAAGTGTAGGCCGGATTGGAGACGCCCGGAATCGAAGTCCGCTTCGGGTAAATGCTATCGGTGCCGTTCTGTGTGTACGAACACGTGGGCTTCTGTTTCACGTACGTACCGCACAGGGTGTCCGAGATCGCGATGGTCCCGTTGCGCTCCACGATCTCGAATCTGCCGTCGTGGCGCGGGAAGAGGCTGATGTTGGACGCACCGATCTGAGTCGTGGGCTGGCAACCCGTCCACGGACCGTCGAGCGAGCTCGACTTGTAGATTGTGAACGGAACGACCTCGCTCACGACGACCGCGTAGCTGCCGTCGGGTAACTCGACTGCTGAGACGTTGTGCCCTTTATGCGACCCGTTGTTGGTGTAGACGTAGTCTTGTCGAAGGTACGGGCCGAGCACGTTGGTTTGGCTGATGGCATGGTAGGCGTCGGAGTTCTGCCAACCCGTGCCGAAATTGGTGTTCCCGGAGAACGTGCTCATGAACAAGTGGAACTTGCCGTCTTTGGCCTTGATGATTTGTCCGTCCCAATAATAGTAATCGGGGTGCACACCCGCGCCCTTGGCGCTCTCGATGCCGTTCGACAGGTCTCGCGGCAACACTCCCGCCACGCCCCAAGTCGCCGAGCTGAGCGCCGAAACCGTGGGCGTCGGCTCGAGGTACTCCATGAAGGGCTTGGCATTGGCGGTTCCCGCGAGGCTTGCGCCGGCAGCCAACGCGGCGACGCCGACGCGAACGCAGGCGGTGGATCGCAACGAGCGGACTGTCTGGTGGAGCTGGGAGCAACGCACTTGCAAAAGATCTCCTGAGATTACGCTGGGCGACTGACACCGACTCGAGCTAGCGAACCGCCACCGGAATCGCGCCTCGGACTCCGTCGCCAGGTTGTCGCGCGGTTGACCGGGGAAATGAGGCACTGAAGCAACTGCTTCGCTCTTACTGTCTCGACGGACGGATTTTGGTCACGTTTTCTTTTTGCGGCGGCTTGCCGACGGGCGAAGCCACCCCGCGCGCGATAGTCCAGGTACACCGCCAGCCGGTGGCAAATGCGCGGCCCGGCGACTAGAGCAGAATCAGCCCGCGATCTTTGGTCGAGCGCTCAAAGCGCGCTGACGACGCAGCGCCCTAATTCGCGTGCCGTCGTCGCAGTCCGAGCGCCGCGAACGCGAGCAGCGCGACCGTACCGACGCCCGACGCGCTTCGCGCAGGGCGGCCCATACTGCACGCGCTGCTCGACCCATCATCATCAGGCGCCGCGCCGGAGGGTGATGGGGGGGTTGCGATGCTGCCCGCGGCTCCGGCGGCCCCGCTAGAACTGGCGGAACCGGCAGAACCGAGGTTACTCGGCGCTCCTGCGCTGCCCGCACCGCCGCCTTGGTCCGGTGAAACGACGCCCGCACAGGCCGGCTCGTTCTTGCGATTCTTGCACCACCAAGGGAGCAGCGCCGGCGACGGTGATTGGGGACAGGAAGAAACGATAGCGGTTTCGTCGACGATGGCCGACGACTCGGGCTTCCAACAGATCTGTGGCGAAAGCAGCTCGCCGTTGTCGCGCCAATCGATCATCTTCAGCTCGACGCAATACTCAGCGAGCCGCTGGGGGAAGCGCACTTCACTGATGAACTCCTGCGCTGCGCCTTCGCCCGTGAACAGGCCCCTTTGCGGAGGATCGGAGCCGCCCACAGGTTGCAACCGCACCTCCCAATAGACCTGCCCATTGATCGGCGGGGCAGTCACGCGCACGCGCACGCCGGGAGACGACTCGACGAGCTCACCGAACTCAATTGGCCCACACGCGCCGGCCGGGCTACAGCTGAGCCGCGTGCCGCCCGTGAGACTGCGAAACTCGAGCCATTCGCTGGGTTCGATATGCGCAAGGGTGAGTGGACTCGGCGCGCCATGCACCGCGAGCGGTTGGGTGATCTCGATCGGCGGCGCATTCCCGGGCGCGGACACGACGGCCGTGTACGCGCCATCGGCCAGCGGCGCATCAGCGACCCAATACACCTGCCTGCGCTCTGGCAAGGTGTGCAGACTGCCGCTCACGACCCCGCCGTCGGCATTCGTGACCACGACGACGAGCTGCGTGAGCGCGCCTGCCGGCTCGCCGAAATTGCCGTTCACCGCGATCACGAAGAAGCCGTCATTCGCGACGGCGAGTGGCTGCGAAGCCTCGGCATTCAGGATACGGACTGCGGTGAAGCCGTTTTGTGGCGGTGCGCAAGCGAATGCACTCGGCACGCCGACAGCCAAGTCCGCGCCATACACGGCGCTGACCATGGCAACCGTCAGCCCAGCCAGCCGAAGCCCCAAACCCCACTCGATTGCGTTCGCACGGAATGACACGCCTCGCACCTCCGCCTCAGGCTAGCAAGGAGCGGCGGGTTGGCAAGGAGCGGCGGGTTGGCAAGGAGCGCCCGCAGATACTACAGGCGCTCTGCCGGCTCAGTGCACGCTCAGGATCGCCGATGCACCCGAGAGCCCGGGCAAAGTGGAGACTGTCAGTCGCAGCGCAGCGCGGCGGGGTGTGCCGCCACGAGGAACAAGCCCACCGCTGGTGGGCCCTATTCCATCGTGGACTGCGAAGCTCGAGCGATCAGTCTCGGTCGAAGCGCTGGTTCTTGACCGTGGGGTTCAGGATGCGATGCGCTTCGGCACGCAAGCGCTCCAGGTCCTTGGCCGAAAACACCACGGACTCACCGGAGCGCTTGACGGTCACGGCAATGCTTTCTTCCCAGGTGTTGTCGCCGCTGGCGAACGATGCGTCGGGGACCGATAAACTCCAATTCGCAGCGCCGCGCTTGCGCAGGTTGAGGCTCGTGCCTGTGGCACCGCGAGCGCGGTCTTTGGTCGGGGCTTTGACGATCAGGTAATTGTCTGGGTTACTCATTGGGACGCGACGTGTAGCACCATGAGGGGTGTGGCGCCGAGCGATCTTGCTGCAGGCGGCCGTTGAATCGCCCAATCGCCCTGCTTCCGACTAGGGAATCGCCAAGGCTTCGACGACCAAGTCGCGAAATGCGCTGACTTTTGCGGGAAGGTTCCGCGCGGGGGGGTGGACCACCCAGATCGCGCCGCTCGCCAACTGCAACTTGGGCAGCACCGCCTGTAAGGTGCCCGCGTTGAGCTCGGGTTCGGCCAAGAACCAGGGCAACAGCGCAATTCCGGCGCCAGCGCGCGCGGCCGCGCAGGCGAAGAACATGTCGTCGCAGCGAACGCGCCCGCGCGTGGCGATGCGCAGCTTGCGGCGCCCTTGGCCCAGCAGGAGCGAGCCGGCTCCGGCGTAGCTCACCCACTCATGATCACGCAGCTCAGCCGCGTTGCGAGGCGTACCGCGGCGCGCCAAGTAGTTCGGCGAGGCGACCAGCCGCGTATATAATTTCCCCACGCGGCGCGCGACCAACGTCGAATCGCGCAGGCGCTCTTTGGTGCTGAAGCGAATGCCGAGATCGAAGCCGCCGCTGACCAGATCCACGATGCCATTGCTGAGCTGCACTTCGACCTGCACGGCGGGGTAACGTGCCACGAAGCGCGCGACGAGCTCGGCGATCACGGTGGCGCCGAAATCGATGGTGCAGGTAATGCGCAGCAGGCCCTGCGGCGTCTCGGTGCTCGGCGCGGGCGAGAGCGTTTCCCCGAGCGCAGTGAGCAACGGTTCGGCTTGCGCGAGCAGGGCCTCGCCAGCGTCACTGAGGCGCAAGCGCCGCGTCGTGCGGTGGATGAGCTGCTGATTCAAGGCCTCCTCCAATCGACCGAGTGTGCGACTCACGGTCGACTTGGGCAGCTGCAGCTTGGCGGCCGCGCCGGACACACTGGCGGCGCGCGCTACGGCGACAAAAACGGATAAGTCATCGAGGCTTGGAGGCATTGTTCCGATTTTGGAACAATACTAAGCCAATTTGACGGATTGTGCACGAGCCGCGCGGCGCCCAGAATTCGGCCATGTCAAACAATGGTCCGCTACTCGTTACGGGGGCTTCAGGTCATCTCGGTCGCCGCGTCGTCGAACTGCTCTCGAGCAGCCCGCAGGCCAAAGGACGAAAACTGATCGCCGTCACTCGCTCACCAGATAAGCTGGCCGAATTTGCCGCACGAGGCGTCGAAGTGCGCGCCGGTGACTTCGATCAGCCGTCCACTCTGCAAGCCGCGTTCGCAGGCGTCGAACGAGCCTTGATCATCAGCACCGATGCCCTCGACCGACCGGGGCACCGTTTGGAGCAGCACTTCGCTGCGGTGAAGGCCGCGCGGGCCGCCGGTGTGAAGCACCTGGTGTACACGTCCTTGACCAACCCCGACCCGCAGTCGCCCATTACCTTGGCGCCCGATCACTGGGGCACGGAGGGCGCGATTCGCGACAGTGGCATGAGCTTCACCGTGCTGCGGAACAACATGTACACGGACTATTTGCTGATGGGCCTACCGCACGCCGTGAGCGGGGGTAAGCTCGTGAACTCGTTCGGCGACGGCGCAGTCAGCTACGTGACGCGCGAAGATTGTGCGGGTGCAGCGGCCGCTGCGCTGTCCGCGCCATTCGACGGCAAGGCCGTGTTGGACGTCACGGGACCGGTCGCAATCACGCAATCGGAGCTCGCGGCGATCGTCAGTGAAGTGACGGGTAAGCCGGTCGAATATTTGGCCGTCAGCGCCGAGACCGCGACTCGAAACCTACAAGGGGCGGGCATGCCGCTGCCCATTGCTCAGCTGTTGGTGTCGTTCGAGGTAGCGGGAAATCGCGGTCAGCTCGCGGCGCTTGGCTCGGCGGTGCGTGAGCTCACCGGTAAGGCGCCGCAAAGCGTCCGCGAATTTCTGACGGCAAATCGCGCCGCGCTCGGCTGACTCGACGCCCCTCACTCGCCGATGACGCAGAAGCCGTTGCCGAACGGATCGCTACAGAAGGCCACCGGCTTGGGGCCTTGGGCACGAAACTCGTTCTCGATCGCCCCACCTGCGCTCTGCACCTTGTCCAGAACCGCGTCGAAGTCCGGCACGTGCAGGTCCAGGTGCACCGGAGTCCAGTGCCGCTCGTAGTGGCGCTTGCCGCCGAGCGTTGAGCTTTTGCTGCCGCCCGCCTTCTCGTGCATGCACACGTCGACGTTGTTGGCGTCGATGATGGCCATGGTCGGAAATGGGCGCGCGGTTTCGATGAAGCCGAAGACCTCCGAGTAGAAACGAAGTCCGGCTTCCAGATCGGGTACGTCGATACTGACGTGCACGCTGGGCCTCGCGCTGGACTTCGCTCGCGTCGGGCTCACGAGGCAGCCTTCCAGCCGGAAACGCGCTCGAGCCGCTGATAGGAGGTCTCCATGCCGCGGGCCATCCCCGTTGCCAGCATTGCCTTGCGTGTCTCTGTGTTCGGCAGAGACATGCGCATGGTCATCAGCGTTCCCGAGCCGTCAGCCGCAAACGTCGTCACGACGTGATTGTCGGGCGTAGGGTCCGGGAAATGCATGCGCTCGACATGCACGATGCGGTGCGGGGGGTCGAGTTCGAGGATCTCGCCCGTGAGGAAGAACCCAGCGCCCATTTCGCGATTGGACCACTCGTAGCGCAGCTTGCCGCCGGGTTTACCCTCATTGATACAGACCGGCATTGTCCAACCTTCGGGTCCCAGGCACCACTGTTGAATCAGCTCGGGCTCCAGGTGCGCACGGTAAACGGCTTCTGGTGGGGCTTCGAATCTTCGTTTCACGACGACGAAGGTGTCGCCTTCGGTCGTCAGCATCAGCTCACTCATGTTTTCCTGTCCTTTCGTTCTGCTTGCTGCGCCAAAATTTGGTCGAGGCGCCGGTAGTTCTGCGTGAGCGCTTTGCGCAGCAGCTCCAGATACTGGTCGAGCTCCGTCAGCGCTCCATTTGCAAGGCGACAGGGTCGCTGCGTGCCCTGCACGCGCTGCACGATCAGACCCGCCTCGGAAAGCACTCGAATGTGCCGCGAGACGGCGGGCTGCGAGATCGCAAACGGCTCGGCCAGCTCGTTCACCGTGGCCTCGCCCAGCGAAAGCCGAGCCAGGATCGCGCGCCGGGTGGGGTCTGCGAGGGCGGCTAGAGTGCGATCGAGTGATTCCATGGCCTGCGGGACCATTAATTACCCAATACGTTATATAATGCAAACGTTATGTTTGCGCCGCTTCGACGCCTCGAGAAAACCGTGGCGCCGCCCTAGCTGAGGCGCGCGCTCACACCGTTTGCGCGCTTCGGCTCATAAGACGCGCGCGAGGCGGCCAGGACGAAGTCGTCCAAGGTCTTGGGTCTGCTGAGGTAGTAGCCTTGCACCTTGTCGACGCCGATGGCGCGCAGCGATGCGAGTTCGGACTCGGTTTCGACGCCCTCCGCGATGATGCTGCTGCCGATTTCGTGCGCAAACGCGATCAAGCCTTTGGCTAGAGCGCGCTTACTCGCGTCGCTGTCTATGTCGCGCGTCAGGCTCATGTCGAGCTTGATGACGTCCGGCTTCAAATTCAGGATGTGCCGCATGCTAGCGAAGCCGGCACCAGCGTCGTCGATGGATAGAAGGGCGCCTCGTGCGCGGAAGGGTTCAAGGGCACGCCGTAGCGCATCGTAGTCCGGGACGGCAGCGTGCTCGGTGATCTCGAGCGCGACCCGGCCGACGTCCACGTCGTGCAGCACTGGCGTCAGCAGCCCCGAGATCAATAGCTCCGGCGAAGCGTTCAGACTGAGCGTCAGCGGCGCCGGCATGCGATCCAGCGCCACCAGTGCGTGCTCGATGGCGCGAAGCTCGAGCTCCATACCGACGCCAGCGTCGTGCGCCGCGTTGAACCAGACATCCGGAGCGCGGGGCGGCCCCGAGTCGAAGCGCGAAAGGGCCTCTGCCCCAGCGATCTCGTCTTTGGCCAACGAGTAGATCGGTTGATAGACGATGCGCGGCGCGCCCTCCGCCAGGACGCGGTGAATTTCGTCGGCGGCTCCTTGCTTTGCGCGCGCGCCGGCCAAGTCTTCGTCGATCCGTGACGCCAGCACCTCTCCGAGCGCGCGCATCATGCGCAGATCGCGCTCGCCCAGGGTGAGGTTCGGCTCGCGACTGAAGCAGCACAAAGTTCCGTAAATCTCGCCGCTCGAAAGCTCGATCGGAACGCTGAGATGCGCGCCGATCGGGATGGCTCGAGTCTCCGGCATGGCCATCGCCGCCGGCACCAACGACGTGTCCGCGATGAGCTGTGGCAACTCGCCTCGCACGATTTTCAGGCAGTAGCCATGTTCCAGCGGGACGACTTGCCCCTCGGATATCGGCGCAAATTCGTCAGTGTCGACGTGCTCGAGTACCCGATCGACGGCACGAAAGTGAGAAATGAACGCTACGTCCATCCCGAGGTGTTTGCGCACCGTACGCAACACCGGGGCCACGCCGCTTTGACCTACGCCATCAGCCAGCAGCGATGCGATCGGACCGTTGTTCTGCGAACTGTCGCTCATTCGAACCTCTCTTCGTGGCGTCGGGATCCCCAAGCAATAGCTACGGCACTATCGCCAGCTCCTTTAGGAAGGGCGGTGGCCATGGCCGATGTTGCATTTCGACCCAGCGAGCGTCGACGCAGTGCGCCGCAGCTCGAGCCGGCTCACGACCGAGAGCTGTCGAGAACCTGGCGGATCTTGAGCAGCACTTCCGTCGGAGTCGTCGGTTTGCTGATGACCGGGAGCCCGAGCTCAGTCAGACGGGATGCACCCGCCGGATCCGACGTGTAACCGCTCATCACTACGATCGGCGTCTGCTGCCGGAATGCGAGCACCGCGTTGACGAGCTCGAGCCCAGTCCGGCGGGGCATCATCAGGTCGGTCAAGACCAGGTGCACGCGGGCGCTTTCGGCGCGAAACAGCTCGACCGCGGCTTGACCGTCGCTTGCCTCCAGGACCTGGTAGCCCTGCCCGCGTAGTACGCGCACCAGCAGGGCCCGGACCAGTTCGTCATCTTCGGCAACCAGGATGGTCTCACCGCCACCACCTCCGCCAACGGCCGCAGCACTCTGCCGTGGCGCCAAAGCGCCCGTCGCGAGAGGCAAGGAGATCGTGAACGTGCTCCCCCGCCCCGGCTCACTCTCGATCGAGACGACACCGCCGTGTAGATCGACGAGCGAGCGAACGGTGGCGAGCCCTAGTCCGCTGCCCCGGCCGACGATCTTCGTCGTGAAGAACGGCTCGAAAGCCTGCGCGCGCATGGCTTCGGGCATCCCGATCCCGCTATCGCGGACCGACACGCGCGCGCACGTGCCCACGAGCTTGCCCTCGTGGCGGGTCACGAAATCATCCGCGAGCTGCGTGGTCTGGACCTCGATGTCGATCGTGCCCGCGCCGACGATCGCATCGCGCGCATTGGTCACCAAATTGATGACGGCATGCTCGAGTTCCACCTCGTCGACGAAGACGGGGACCACTTCCGCGGCGGGCAAGAAGCGCAGCGCGATTTCAGCCCGTATCGCGGGAAGAATCAGCCGCTGCGCCCGGTCGACGATCTCGTTCAGATCGCACGCGCGCCGAGACAGCACGCGGCGGCGAGTGAACGAGAGCAGGTTGTGGGTCAAATGCGAGCCCCGCTTGGTCGCTTCCAAGATCACTTGGAGCGACTCCGCGACGGGCCCGGGCGGCAGCTCGGCCAGCGAGATCTCCGCATGACCCCCGATCGCCATCAGCAAGTTGTTGAAATCGTGAGCGATGCCGCTCGCTAGTTGGCCGGCGGACTCCAGCCGTTGCAGGTGTCGGAGCTGCTCTTCTAGCGCGCGGCCCTTCTCGGCCAGTGACTTCGCCTGTTCGTCGAGCGCGTTGCGCTGATCGAGCAGACGAACCCGATCGAAGGCCGCGGCCACCAACGACGCGACGATGGTGAGGTGTTCCACCTCCTCTTGCGTCGGCGGAATGACCCCTTCTGCGCCGAAGGTCCCGACGCACAGCATCCCGAGCGTCGAGCCGTCAATTCGCATCGGTATACTGATGCCCGTGCGATGGTCCGTCCGAGCAACGATCTCCTTGTCCGTTCGCGGATCGGTCCGCATGTCCTCTACGATCACGGGGTGATCGCCCTCGAGGATCTCCAGCAGGAAGGGGTCGGCCCCGACGGGGAACCGAGGTGCTCGCTCCCACACCAATTCGGACGAAGCGCCCTCCATGGCAAGGATCCGACACCACTGGCCCTCGGGTGTATTTTCGACCGCGATCAGCCACGTGGCCCGGTAGCGCGTGGTGTGCACCACCGCCGCACGCGCCGCCGCGAGGATATCGCCAAACGTCGACGAGCGCTGAAGAGCCCCAGAGAGCTCGAGCAAGGCCCGGACGTCGATGGTCACGGGAGAATCATTCCCCTAGCGCAAGTAGAGGTCAAATATCGCGGCGGCAGTGCCACAATTGGCTATTTTCGCGGCTACGAGCAGAGCCCAGACCGCGGGTGCCATGCCGCGCCATCGCAAACGAAGAGCTACAGTGCCGACACGTTTGCGCCGCCAATGCGACGATAGACGAGGCGCACTGCGCTGGCTTCCGCTTCGTTCCGCTTACCCACGCTCATCTCGATCGACTCTCCCCCTGCCCAGCGCCAAGTATAGCGTAGAGCGACCTGCTGCGACTCCAAGCAGCCCTTGAACGCGGTCTCGCTACGGCACCGTTCGGGCACGATCCCACTCGACTCATGCGCAGAGCCATACTTGGTCTCGAGCTTTGCTTTCAGCGAGACCAAGCTCCGACTCCAGTTGCTGGGCGGGATATGTTCGAGGGTGATCGAACAGGCACGCCCATCGCAAAATTCGAAATCGACGCTTGCGGGGATACCGAGCGCGGTTGCGGCTCCCGAGCAGCCGGGCCTGCCTCTGTCGCCACTATCGCCTGCGGTGGCGTTGCCCTCGCGCCAAGCTTGGCCAGCCGCTTCGCAGCGACGGGAGGTGTCTTCCGGCGTCTCGCCGAAGTCGAAACCGGCGGCACCCGTCGGTGGGGGCGTTGGCGGTCGATTGGCGCGCGCCACGAGCGCAGCTTCGCGCAGATGGCGGTTCTGCTCGGCGATGGGCGACTCCGGTGCTGGGTGGCAGCTCACCTGTTCGGCGGCGAACATCAAGTCCAAGAAGCTTTTGTCGTTACCGGATTGATTGATCTGCGAGCACACGAACGTTCGCCCCTGACACTCGGCCACCCAGGTTTCACCCGACTGAATCACGCCGAATTGACTCTGTTCGTTCGAGATCGTGATTTCGTCCGGGGTGCACCCGATCTGGCCCGCGCTCCTGCTCCCTCTGCTGACCGTGCAGGCGCCGACGAAAACAATCGCCAATAGCCCTACTGAGCGCAACCATTCCATGTCGTTTCTCAGCCCCCGCATTGCACCCCGCGTGCCAGACCGAAAAGTGCGTGCCCGGTGCCGATCCGATGCAGCGACCGTGATCGCGCGTGCACGCCCTGTGAATTCCGTGCGTCACCGGTCTGGTGGCGCCCGCCGCGTTTTTTTCTCACGCGGGAGTGATCGCAGGCGTAGCCTGGCGCCATTCATCGAATAGAGGAGCCTTTTTCACTGCCCGCCGCGCCGAGAATAAAGCTCGATTCGAGGTGCGATGCTGGACCGCGATCGCCAATGCTCGGCGTCGCAATGGCGGCCGCAGCGCTCGTCGCCTGTGGGCGTACGGAGCTGCGGCTACCGCCCTGGCATGACGGGATGAGCGAAACGCCGATCTCGACTGGCTCGTTCGCCGGCCGCGGCGGTGCTGCAGCAGCGGCGCGCGCGGGAGCTGCGGGAGTCGCACCGAGTGTGGATGCGGGGCGAGCGGGCTCGGGCGGGACGAGCAGCGCGAATCAGGGCGGCGGATCCGGGGGCAGTACTTTCGGCGGCGCGGCGGGTTTCGCGCTGGGCGGCGGTAGCGCAGGACTCGGCGGCGGTGCAGGCGGAGCAAATCCGTTGCAAGCATGCGCACGTGCCGAAACGCCAATTCTCGACGGGCTCCCGGCGACCCAAATGGAACATGAACCGATGATCTCGGTCGCGGGCGATTGGAACGGCGACGCGAAGTTGGATCTGGCCACCGTCAACCTCGGCGGCAGCATCAGCGTGCTGCTGGGCCATGGGGACGGGACGTTCGCGTCGCCAGTCAGCTACGGCGTAGAGCCCGCTGCCCAAGAATGGACGACCCGCTGGAGCACCCTCGCGGCACGGGACTTGGACGGAAACGGCAGCCTCGATCTCGTGGTCGCCCCCATGCACGCCCTTTGGGTCAGCGTCTTGTTGGGCGCGGGCGATGGCAGCTTCGCTTCGCCGATCACCTACCCGCTCCAGAGCGACTCGGTTGAGTTTGCCGTCGATGACTTCGACGGCGATGGCGCCCCTGACATCGCCATCGCCGGCAGTGCCGGACTGGCGTTGTTGCCGAACCTCGGTAACGGCAGGTTCGGGGCTGAAGTGACGGTCCCGATTGCCGCTGCGCGACTGGTCAGCGTCGCCAGCGGTGACCTGAACCACGACGGGCGCCTCGACCTCGTGACACTGAACGATACCGAATTAGCCGTGCTGATCGGCGACGGAAGCGGCGGTTTCTCCAAGATGCAGGGGTTCGAGGGCAGCATCTACGAAAGCCCGGTCCGGATCGCTGACATGAATGCCGATGGGCATTTGGATCTGCTCTATCCACAGGTCTGTGGGCCACGCTCATGGCGCGCGTCAACCACGGTCTTCTTCGGTCGCGGTGATGGCACGTTCGCGACCGGAGCGTCGAGCTCCTCGATCGCAAGTTGCTCCGGATCAGCCGACCTCGCCGACGTGAACGGCGATGGCGCGACCGACGTACTCATGAGTTCGCCGTTCGCGGTGCTGCTCGGCATGAAAGACGGCTCGCTGACGCCAGTCAAACCCTCTACCGCGAGCGGCGGCGCCCTGCTCGGCACGGGTGATTGGAACGGCGACGGCAAGCTGGACTTGGCAACGGCAGGTCGAGAGTGGCTCGCGATCCATCTCGGCAATGGCGACGGGAGTTTCGGCTCGAGCCCGGTGTATGAAACGGCATTCGGTTCAGGATCCCTGGGCCTCGCTGATCTCGATGCGGACGGCGTGCTCGATATCGCTGCCGCAACCAGCAGCCCGGGGGCACGCGGGTGGACCGCAAGCTCGCTGAGCGTGCTCCGCGGCTCGGGCACCGGCACCTTCCCTGATCATGTCGATTACCCCAGCACTCTGGGCTCCTCTGATCCGGCGATTGTAGACCTCGATGGCGATGGTTGGCTGGATCTGGTGACGTCCGTCGGCGACGCCATCGCAGCGCGCCTCAACGCTGGCACCGCGAGTTTCGGTTCGGAGCTCGCCTCGACGCTCGAAACTTACGTCTCAGCGCGGGCTCTCGGCGATCTGAATGGCGATGGTCACCCAGATATCGCGGCGGTCATTGGCTGGCCGTCGAAGCTGACATTGCTCTTTGGTTCGGGCGACGGCACATTCGTCGCGAACGGCGCATTTCAACTGCCCGATCTGCCGGTCGGTGTGGCGGTGGTGGATGTCAATGCAGACCAGAAGCAGGATCTCGTGCTCACGCTCTATGAAAGCGCGGCCGTGGGTGTACTGCTGGGTAACGGCGACGGCAGCTTTGCAGCGGCGGACCGCTTCTATCCTACCAACCATGCCTCGCACGTGACGCCCGCGGATCTGAACGCCGACGGCCACGTGGACCTAGTGACTTGGGGTCGTCGCTACACGAGCGACGAGTCCTTCAGCGTCCTTCTGGGCAACGGGAATGGCTCATTTGCTTCTCCCCTCGTTTACCCGGGCGACCCGAGCGAGCTCGGCGCCGTCGACTTCAACGGAGACGGGCGTCAAGATCTGGTACTTATCGACGAGGCCGGGATCACGATCCGGTTCGGCGCAGGGGATGGCACGTTCACTTGCCTGACGAGATACATCGGAGACTCGATGTCTGGCTTGGGCCTTGGTGATCTGAATCGCGACGGACGAGCCGACATCGTGACCACGACCCCCGCGGGTCTCAACGTGTTCCTAAACCACGCCCCTTGACGCTACGGCGCGAGAGTTCCGGTCGCCAAGCACTCATCGAAACGAGCCTTGCACACGGTGAGCGCAGGATCGCTCACCGTGACGTCGTGTCGAGAGAACTTGGTGAAGCACGAGCAATCGGCCGTGTGCTCCGCCGACTCATTGCACCACAGGGTATTGATCAGATTGTTCAAGCAATTCAGATCCTCCATGCACCCGGGCGTTCCGCCATCCGAGCTCGAGCGAGAGATGTGCACACACAGGATTGGCGCGAGCCCTGGGCTGCCGTTACTGGCCGCACAGGATCGGTAGGTCGCAATGCTCATCGCACAGCTTTGCTTGGCTGGAGAAAACCGCTCGGCGCAAAGCCTGCTCTTGTCCTGAAGCGCAGTGCTGAGACAGGACAACATGTCCACACCGGCGGGGGTACAGCCCTCGCCTCCAGCGGCAACTGCCGTCGAGCAGTCGGTCTTGCACGTCGGACTGAAGGCCCCTCCGCCCTCCGGGCAATCGCCCTGCGCGTCGCACAACGTGGAGCATGCAGCGGCGATCGCGGTTGGGCCGCCATTGTTCGGATCCGCCCCGGCCACGCCGGATGCACCCCCGGCCGCGCTGCCTACGCCCGCCGTGCCGGCTTGGGCGTTGCCGCCCGTACTCGTGCTACCCCCGCGCTCATTGCCGCCAACGCTCGCGCTCCCTGCTTGCGGGTTGCCGCCATTGCTCGCGCCACCCGCTGGGGCGCTGCCCCCAATGTTTGCGCTGCCTGCTTGCGAGGCTCCGTACCCGCCCGTCGCCGAAGCAGAACCGCCGACTGGTCCCCGACCCGCGCCGCCCGGAGTGGTGCCGCCGCTACTGACGTCTGCGTTGTTCGAGTGCGCTTGACCGCCACAGCCCACGAGCAATAGGAAGATCGCGACACGCGAACACCGACTCGAGAGCTGCCAGAGCATCCGAGTGCAGTGTAGCCCCATTTTAGAAACTCGCGCGCTGCTCGCCAGCTCGCCAGTGGGCAAAGAAATTTCCTGCGCAGCTGACGGTGCGAAGCGTGGCATCATGCCCCGCGTTTGGCTGGGAATTTCAGGTATTCTCGGTTGTAGCCAGTTGGCGAAAGGCTCGCCGCGGCATGAATATCAAACGTCGTCCACGGCCGAGTTCGTTGGCCTGGGCGCATGAGGTTGAGCCATGAAGTTCGTGCGATTCGCGTGTCGCTCTCTGCCCGTGGGCTGTGCCACCGTTCTCGTGCTCGTGGCTTGCAGCAGCGATCCGAAAGCGAGCACTGGCAACAGCGCCACTGGCGGGTCCAGCAGCGGGGGCAGCGCGAGCGGTGGGTCGAGCAGCAGCTCCGGAGGAAAGCCCAACAGCGCGGGCGCGGCGGGCGCCGTGACGGCGGCCAGTGGTGGCGGCTCGGGAGGTAGCGCGGGGTCAGGCAGCCCGGTGGGCGTCGCCGGTAGCGGCGCAGGCGGCGCGCTCGGCACTAGCGGTGGGCCTGCTGCCATGGGCGGTGCGAGCAGCGGCGGCGCAAGCCCTGCGGGCGGCGGCGATTGTTCGCGCGACTTCCTGAAGAGCGCGCTGGCCGCGTATTTCACCGCTCTGGCTGCACACTCCGCAGCTGGGTTGCCGCTCGCCGACACGCTGAAGGTCACCGAGAACGGCAAGACCATCATGGTGGGCATGGATGGTCTCTGGAAGACCGCCGGCATGGTCAAATATTACAAGAGCGCTCTCGACACTGACGGCTGCAATACCGCGAGCGAAGCCGTCGTGCCCGAAGGCAGCACGGATTTGCCAGTGGCCCTTCGTCTGAAATTCGTGGCTCAAAAGATCACCGAAATCGAGACGATTGCGGTGCGGGCGGGCGACTACAAGGTCTCCGGCTCGAATTACCCATCGAAACCCGACGCGATCGTCATGAGCGACACGAGCGTGATGTGGGAAGCGCCGGTCCCGGAGGCGATGCGCAACACGCCGAAGGAAATGAACGCCTGGATGAGTAAATACTTCAAGGCTTTCCCGGCCGGCGTTTGCAACCCGGACACGAACTGCAAACGCCTGGAAAATGGCAACTCTCCGGGAGGCTGTGGTTTGGGGGCGAGCTGCCAAGCCGGAGATCCCACGGGGAACGTGATCAAGTCCCACGCCATCTTCTCCGACGCCGAGACCGGCATCGGGGTCGGCTTCGATCTTTTCATGGGCAACACTGACATGCACATGTTCAAGATGTACGGGGGCAAGGTGTACGCGGTGCACGCGATCCTCGGAGCCGCCACCAGCACGGGCTGGAGCGATATGTAGAAGCGTAGCGATGCAGAGCCGATCGGGAGTCGTAGTCGACCCGCTACATCTGCATCGCCGCTTCCATCGACTCCAAGACCATCGGGTTCTCGATCGCCATCAGCTCGTCTAGTGCGGCCTGCTCGAGCGGGTATTCGCGAAAGAGCGTGAGCACCCAGCGCGTACTCACCGTCTTGCCACTGGGGAGTCCAACCTCTTCGCGCGCCAAGCCACACGCCTCGGCGATCGCGGCGCTGACCCGTCTGACGAGTTCGCGCTTTTTTGCCACTGGCAGCCCCGGTGGCACCTCGAACCCACAGACCGGCCGTAGCGGAGCCCCGAGCTGACCGTCCTGACTCGTCTGCTCCGCCGACCATTCGCGTAGGAAGACGCGCGTGTCGGGGATCCGGTAGGCATGTTCGAGAGCGTGGAAGACCTCCTTCACGAGCCGCCTTTTGGCGTCGATTTCGAGCTTTGGCGGCAGATCGATGATGGCGACAGGCATTTAAATCTCCTCGGTATCGGCGAGCGCTGTTTGCCTCGCCCTGATCACAAGACGATCGAGCCCGCGTGAACGATGCGGCCCCGGGACGCTTTCTCGAGCCGCTCAGAATCAATTAGCCTTGACTAATTAATTAGCGCACACTAATCACTCTTCATGACCCGCGCCGCTGCACTCGATTCCGTCATGCGTACGCTCGCCGATCCAACCCGGCGCGCGGTCTTCGAACGGATCGTGAAATCGGACGAGATCAGCGTCGTCGATCTGACGCAAGGCAGCGGCGTCACGCAGGGCGCGATCTCGCAACACCTGCGTTCCTTGAAGCTCGCAGGGCTGATCGTGGATCGCGCTCAAGGGCGCAATGTCTTTTATCGCGCAGAGCCCAAGGGGCTGGCACCGCTCGTTGATTGGATGGGCCACTACGGCGTGTTCTGGCGCGAGCGCTTCGCCAACCTCCGAACCGTACTGAAGGAAATCGACAAATGAAGGACACCGCAGCCGAGGCCCAAACTCGCGAGATCATCGTTGACGAGGTCTTCCCTCATGCGCCCGAGACGCTTTGGAAGACGCTGACCAACGGAGAACTCATGGCTCGCTGGCTCATGGCACCCACCGGGTTCGAAGCCGTGAAAGGCGCGCGCTTCACATTTCAGACCACGCCGGGCGGCGCTTGGGACGGTGTCATTCACTGCCACGTGTTGGAGGCGATCCCCAATCAGCGGCTCGTCTACGCTTGGCAGGGCGGGCACCCAGAGAACATCGGCTACGGCGCTCCGCTGGATACCGTGGTCACCTGGAGCTTGAGCCGGGTCGCGGGCGGCACGCGCCTTCGTCTCGTCCACTCCGGCTTCAGCAGCCCCAGCAACGATTCTGCATACAAAACCATGGGGGACGGCTGGAAGAAGGTGGTCGAAAAGGTCGCCGCCATCTCCGCCGAAGACAAAGAAGCACCGAGCGCGGGAGAGACGAAATGAGCGAGGCCTATTCTGGGGGCTGCGCCTGCGGCGCGATTCGTTACGAGATCGCCGATGAACCGCTGGCAATGAACGATTGCCAATGTCGCGATTGTCAGCGCAAGAGCGGGACGGGGCACGGTTCCTATCTGACCTTCCCCGACAAACAGCGCGTGAAGGTCGAAGGCGTGGCGACCCATTGGCAGATCATCGGCGACAGCGGAAACGTGAAGACGCGCGCCTTCTGTCCAACCTGTGGTTCACCGGTCTATCTCACGTTCGCGGCTGCCCCCGCCCTGTTCACGGTGCACGCTGCGAGCCTCGACGACCCGAGCAGGTACAAGCCGCAAGCCGTCACCTATCGAGTGCGCGGCTATGCCTGGGATCAAGTCGATCCAGCGCTGCAGCAATTCGACAAGATGCCGCCTCGCTAGCCGCGGCCTGTGACCGGTGGCGCGTTTTGCCCCAAGCGTTGGCTGCATGCATGCGCTTGGCCTTTGCATTTCTTCGCATTCGCAGCGTGTTCGCAGCGTTCCGGGGCGTGCTAGTCAGTGCCCCGCCGCATGAAGTTCACGCCCTATCAGAAGTTCGTCGTTGCCGTGCTCGCGTTTCTGCAATTCACGGTCGTGCTCGATTTCATGATTTTGTCGCCACTGGGCGCCATTCTCTTGAAAGAGCTGCACATCACCACGAAGCAATTCGGCGCCGTCGTCTCGGCGTATGCGTTCAGCGCGAGCGCGGCGGGCATTTTGGCCGCCGGCTTCGCCGACAAGTTCGACCGCAAGCGGCTCTTGCTCTTTTTCTACTCGGGGTTCGTGCTCGGCACGTTCTTGTGCGGCATCGCTCCGAGCTACGAGTTCTTGTTCGTGGCGCGCATGGTCACGGGCTTGTTCGGCGGGGTCATCGGCTCGATCAGCTTTGCGATCATCGCCGACCTGTTCCCGTTCGAGGCACGCGGGCGCGTGATGGGCTTCGTGATGACCGCCTTCTCCGCGAGCCAAGTGCTCGGCATTCCCCTCGGCCTGTATCTATCGAATCACTGGGGCTGGCACTCGCCGTTCTTGATGATCGTCGCAGTCAGTGCGGCGGTCGGCGTGCTGATTGCCATTCGACTGAAGCCAATCGACGAGCACTTGAAGACGCCATCCGATCGCAATGCGTTGCGTCACCTGTTCAAGACACTAGGCGAGCCGCGCTACACTTGGGCCTTCGCCGCGACCATGCTGCTGGCCGTAGGCGGCTTCATGCTGATGCCCTTCGGCAGCACGTTCTGCGTGGAGAATCTCGGTATTCCGCTGGAGAAGCTGCCCGCGATCTACGTGGCTACGGGCGTGGCTTCGTTCATCGCGGGCCCGGTGCTCGGGCGCGTGAGCGATTCGATCGGCAAGTACCCCATGTTCTGCATTGGTTCGAGCCTGGGCATGGCGCTCGTCATTTATTACTGCAGCCTGGGCGTCAGCCCGCTGGGCATCGTCATCGCGCTGAACATCGTGCTGTTCATTGCCATCACGGCCCGCATGGTGTCCGCGCAGGCTCTATCCTCGGCGGTGCCCGATCCAGGCGACCGCGGCGCATTCATGTCCATCAATTCGTCGCTGCAGCAGCTCGCGGGCGGCGTCGCATCCTGGACGGCGGGTCTGATCGTCGTACAAACGGCAGCGGGCCCGCTCCAGCACTACGACGAGCTCGGCTACGTCGTAGCCGGCGCGATGCTCATCACCATCATTCTGATGTTCAAAGTCAACGGACTGGTGCGCGCCAAGCAGGCGACCAAAGTGGCGGTCGCCAACGCCGCACCTGGTGCACACTAGGGTGAGAGAGTTCGTCTCGGCGGCCCGCGCCGGTGGGGATCCGCCTACCCTCATCTACCTCCGCCTACATTCGCACCAAACAAACGCGCCTCATTGCCTATGGGCACCCTTTGAAGCCGTAAGGTCGTGTTAGGGTTGTGACCTGATGGGCGCGGCGCGTCGTTTATGCGTCAGAGCCGTGGCGCTCACCGGGATGATCAGCGGCATCGTGAGCTTGGCGCTGCCAGCCTGCCAGTTTCCCGATTACGGCATAGCCAGCGGCGGCGTCGGTAGTGGGGGCACCGCCGTGGGCGGAGTTTCCGGCGATGCCGGCGGAGCTGCAGGCCCGGGCGAAGAAGGCGGTGAGGGTGGAGCGGGCGGTGCGAGCGGTGCGAGCGGTGCGGCCGGAACCGACGACGGCGGATCGGGCGGCGCTCCGGCACCCGTGCCGTGCCCGGTCGAGAGCTGTGTGCCCAAGGCGCCGACGGATTGGCAAGGACCGGTTGCGCTTTGGGACGACGTAGCGGGGTCACTCAACCCGCTGCCGGGCTGTCCCGAAGGCTACGCAAAACCGACCGACTTGCACCACGGCATCAATCAACCCATGGACGGCTGCAAGTGCTCGTGCGCCGCGAAGGGTCAGAGCTGCAGCACGAACACCACGCTGTTCCTGTACGAGGATCAGAAGTGCGAAGCGATGCCGCCATGCGCGACCGTGTCGGCGCCGTCGTCGCTGATGTGCAACGCCGTGTCGGGCTGTATCCACAGCGGAGGCTCGATGAAGGCTGGCATTCCGACGCCGAGCGGCGGCTCCTGTGAACCCACCGTCACTGCGAAGGCGCCCGCCTCGTGGCAGTACGACTCGCGGGTTTGCGAGGCCACTTTCGCCAATCTGTGCGAGGATCGCACACAGGTTTGTGCACCGCGCCCAACCTCCCCCTACTCATCGAAGCTGTGCGTGATGAATGTGTTTGGGGAGGGCGATCCGCTCCCCGCGTGCCCCGCTGAGTATCCCTCGCGCAAAGTCTTGAACAGGTCGTTCGCGGACAATCGTCAGTGCTCTGCCTGCACCTGCAGCGGCCTGAGCGGTGGCTCCTGCATGGGCAAACTCACGCTCAGCGCGGAGGCCGATTGCAGCGGCGACTTCGAGTACAAGCTTGGCGAGGGCTGTCTGCCGTTCGCGCTCGTTGGCAACAACGTTCGTCCGAGCAGCGTCAGCGCTCAGTACGACTTGACCCCGGGTACCTGCAGCGTCACGAGTCAGTCAACGACCACGGGCATGGCATCGACCAACGGCTCCACGACGGTGGTATGCTGTCGCTAGCCCGATCGTAGGCCCTCCCGAAACGAATCCGAAGCGGGAACACCGATGCTAAAACCCGGCGACGCTTTCGAGCGCTATACGATTGAGGCCCTGATCGGCCAAGGCGGCATGGGCGCTGTCTACCGCGCCTACGACCCGCGCCTCGGTCGTCGCGTCGCGCTCAAGGTGATCGCCGAGGGCTCTGCGCACGCGGCCGGCAATGCACGCCTGGTGCGCGAAGCCCGTGCGGCAGCGGCGTTCGACCACCCCAACGCGGTCGCGATCTTCGACGTGGGGGAGCTCGAAGGCGCGCCGTACATCGTCATGGAACTCGTGGAGGGGCGCACGTTGCGCCGGGCCCCCGGCGAGCCGCCACTGCCCCTCTCGACGCGCATCGCGCAGCTCGCGGGCGTGGCACGTGCGTTGGGAGCGGCGCACGAGCGCGGCCTGGTTCACCGCGATATCAAGCCAGAAAACGTGATGGTCCGCGACGACGGCATGGTCAAGGTGCTCGACTTCGGCATCGCCCGCCACACGGGCGGCACTGTCGATCCACGGAGCGCCACGCAGCCTGCCCTGCCGACGCTCACCGTGGAAGGCGTCAAGCTCGGCACACCGGTGTACATGGCCCCCGAGCAAATCCGCGGCGACGAGCTCGACGGGCGTACCGACCAATTCGCCTGGGGCGTGCTCGCGTACGAACTGCTGGCCGGCGAGCTCCCCTGGCGCGGCGCGAGCGACGCGCTCGCTGTAGTGGCGTCCGTGCTCACTGATCCCGTCGATCGCAGCGCGCTCGAACGAGCTGGAGTGACACCCGCGGTGGCGCGTGTCGTGCTGCGCGCGCTCGAGAAGAAACCCGCAGCTCGCTTCGCCTCGATGGACGACCTTCGCCACGCGCTCGAGTCTGCCGAGCGCGGCGAGGCGCCCGTCGAGCCGCAACGCTACGAACCGGCCGCAGGCGCGACGCTGGCGCAGCAGTTCTCGACATCGGAAGTGAACGAAGTGCTCGGAAAAGCCATCGAGCAGCAAGCAGCCCGGCAAAACTCGTCCAAGCTCAGCTTCGACGATTTGATCGCGATCGCCGCGGAAGTAGGCGTAGATGTCGAGACCCTGCGCGAGGCGAGCCGCGCGCTGCGCATCCGCGGGCAAGAAGCCGAGGCTACGCTCGCGAATACCAGCAAGCGCGACGCTTGGCTCCGCCAGCAACGGCTGAACTTCTATCGGCACGCGGGGATCTACGCCATCGTCAATGCCGCGCTCTTGGTGCTCGGCTTGGGTCTGCTCACCTTTACACCCTGGTGGCTTTGGTTCTTGCCCGCCCTGGGCTGGGGCGTGGGCCTGGCCATCCACGGGCTAGTCGCCTTCACCTCCAACGAGCACGACTGGACCGAGCACAACCAAGGCATGCAATGGTGGCTCGAAAACCAGCAGCGCAAGAACGAACTCGCCGCCGCGCATCCCGCGCATCCCGCGCATCGAGCCTCGAAACTGCGCGTCGCGGCCCTCCCGGATGCGAACCTCGCGCAGCAGGACGACGAGCTCGAAAGTGCGCCCGTCGAAAATCCGGCTCCAAAGCACCATAAACGCTGAACCTGCGTGCGATCGGTAGGGGCGATCTCAGGACCCACACCGCACCTCACCCACCGGCCGAGGTGCCCGCGAGCGGCCGCGATCGCCACGCGAAAGCAGGCTAAGAAGCCGACGGCAGCACGACGCCTCGCGCATCGCGTCGTTGGCAGAACTGCTCGCGCCCGTCGCTAGCTCGCGTAATCGAACTGGGTGCAGCTTCACTGCGCCAAGCAAAGTAGGCAAAAGGCCGACCGTGGAGATAGACGGTGCCCGTTCCTTCCGCTTCGGAGATCTCGAGCGAGCCAAACCAAATAGGCGCGTCGTCGTCCAGGAAACAGCGGGTCGTACTTCCGGAGGGCCAGCTGATCAGTAGCTGCGTCGGGTTCTCTCCAAGACCGCCCACCGATTGCTCCACCGAGAATCGAATCCCCGACTCGGTCGCAGCCGTTCCGCCGGAAAGCAAGACTGGGATCGGCCCCGGCGGGCCCATGGTTAAACCGAAGAGTAGCGCCAGCACGGTCAGAGCGATCGTCAGTGAGCTCGTGAGCGCACGAACCCAGCCGCGCGGGGAACCAGGATAAGAGCGCAGCATTGGCCACAGAAACGTCGCCGCCAGCGCGCCGAGCACCGCGCCATACGTGTATACGGATACGTGGGGCAGCGGCGTGGCGCGACGAGAAGCCCAGTGGCTGACGACCGGTAGAGCCAACGCGAGCAACAGACCCCCCGCGCACCCAAGCCGCCACGGCTGTTTCGTCACGCTCGACGTGTACCAGTACCGCGCACGCTTCGCAGCATTTACGGGCAGATTTTTAGCAACCGACGGCTCGTGCTTTGACGAAGCGCCGCTCAGCTCGCAAAATGCCGATGGTGTCCCGTAGGTTTCCGCCCCATCCGTCGCTCGCGCACTTGGTGCGTGGCTACGGCGTGTTGGATGACGTGCACACCGAGCTCACCGCCGAGCACCGTTTGTATCCCGCGTGCATGGTGCTGCTGACTTTCCTGCACGGTGAATGCTATCTCGGCGTGGGCAACGATCTGAAGCGGTTGCCGCCCGCGTATGTGCAACAATTCAGGGATTTTCCGCTGCGTTTGCGCTCCTGCGGGCGCATCCGCATGGTCGCGGTGGAGTTCTATCCGTGGGGCGCCATCCGCTTGCTCGGCCCGCAGCCAGCGGATGCCGAAAACCCGTGCGCGATGCCGGAGGCGGTGCCCCCTGCCCTCGCAGCTCGGATGCAGCGCCTGCTCGTAGCGGACCAACAAGACGAGGCGTTGAGTCTGCTCGAAGAGTGGCTCTTGGCGCGCGCTGCGCAAATCGATCTAGAGCCCACTGCCGCCGTGCGTGCCGCGACGCGCTTGGTCGAAACCCGAGGCCTGGGCACCGTCGCCGAGTTGGCCGACGGCGTAGGGCTGTCGGTGCGCCAATTGGAGCGGCAGTTTCGAGAGCAAGTGGGCATGTCGCCCAAGTCGCTGGCCCGCCTGACCCGCTTCGAAGCGGCCCAGCGTCGCATCTACGAGGGTCGTCAGCTCAGCTTCACGCGCTTGGCGCACGACCTCGGCTACGCCGATCAAGCGCATTTTACCCGTGAATTCCGAGCGTTTGCCGAGCAATCACCGGGCGGCGTGCAGGCCGAGGTGAAGGAATTTTTGCGCCGTCATCGCGATGTCGCATTCGTTCAAGCCGAACGCGCTCTGGCCCTCTAAAACGAGGGCATGAGTTCCGTTTCCGCCGGAGGCGTGCCACGCACGCTGCTCTGGTTCTTGGTGTGCACCACGTTCTTGGGTGCAATGGGCATCGGTTTGGTCAATCCCATCGTGCCCTACTTGGTCGAACACTTTGCGGCCCAGCGTGATCTCGCGTTCGTGCTCAGCGTTTTGGCGATTTCTTACTCGGGGGCGGCGTTCCTTTCGGCCCCTGCACTCGGCGCGCTCAGCGATCGCTTCGGCCGCAGACCCGTGCTGCTGATCAGCGTTCTGGGATCGGCAGTGGGCTATGCGCTGTTCGGTGCCGCGCAGGCAACGTGGGTGCTGATCGTCGGTCGCTTGATCGATGGCCTCACGGCGGGCAACTTCAGCGCGGCCTTCGCTGCGATGGCCGATAGCACGCGAGCCGAAGATCGCGGTCGAAACTTCGGCTACCTGGGCGCGAGTGCGGGCGCGGGCTTGATCGCCGGGCCCGCGATCGGCGGGCTATTGGCGCATTTCGGGCCGGCGACGCCGCTCTATTTCGCAGCCGCCCTGTGCCTTGCCAACGCGCTATTCGGCTTCTTCTTCATGCCCGAAACGCGAGCCCGCGATGCTTCTCCCGAGCCGCTTTCGCTGGTGCGCTTGAATCCGCTCAGCCAGCTGCGCGCGCTGCTCGGGTTGCCGGCGCTCAGGCCGCTGCTCGCAGCGAACGTGCTGTTCACGATCCCCTTCGCGATGATGACGACGCTGCTCGCGCTACTGAGCAAAGATCGCCTCGCGTGGACCGCAACGGGAGCGAGCACGGTGTTCATCGCGGTTGGCCTATGCGATGTCGCCGTGCAAGGCGCGCTGCTCGGCCGCGTGCTGAAGCGGTTCGGCGAACGCCGCGCGGCGCTGATCGGCCTCGCACTCGCGAGCGCAGGCTTGGCTGGCATGGCCCTGATCTGCGCGCTCCCCTCCAGCTATTTGATGTTCGCGGCCGTCGTGGCCTTCGCGGTCGGGGAAGGCATTTTCACGGCCTGCTTGAGCGCGCTCTTGTCGCTGGCCGCGGGTCCCACCGCCCAAGGCCGCGTTCAAGGCGGCAGCCAAGGGCTGCAATCCCTCACTCAAATCGCCGGGCCACTGACGGGCGGCTTCCTCTACGCTCGGGTCCACCCTGCCATGCCCTTCGCTTTGGGCGCTGCGCTCCTGCTCGGCGCGGCGGCGCTGTTTCCGCAGAGCGAGGTGCAGACCTCGACCTAGGATCGCCCCCTCCCTTTCCCAACTTCAAGCCTGTCCGTTGCATGACCGAAACCCAGAAGTATTGCCATGAAAGCTCCCCCCCACCACGAGGTCATCATTTCCGGCGCGGGGCCCGTGGGGCTTTTTCTCGCCTGTGAGTTGGCCTTGGCCAAGTGTTCGGTCCTGATCTTGGAAAAAGCCGAGGATCCGCACACGCCATTGAAGCAACTGCCGTTCGGGATCCGAGGCCTGTCCGCGCCTTCAATCGAAGCGCTCGATCGCCGCGGGCTGCTCGATCAACTGGAGCTCCACAAGCGACTCAAGAACCCGCACGTGAACGCGGGGACAGGAGCGCGCAGACAGGTCGGGCACTTTGCCGGCATTCCATTTCATGAAGGCGATATCGACCCCACGCACTGGCGATATCGACTTCCGAGCTCCACCGACACCAGCTTGGTGTCTGAAATGGCGGAGCTCGAAGCGGTGCTGACCCGCCGCGCACTCGCTCTAGGCGTCGAAATCAAACGCGGGCTCGCCGTCACGGATTTTCAGCAAACCGAACACGGGGTGACCGTGCACCATGGCCAGCAAGCGTTCGAAGCCCGATGGCTGGTCGGTTGCGATGGCAGCCGGAGTGTCGTTCGCAAACTCGGAGGTTTCGAGTTCGCAGGCACGGAGCCCGAGTTTACCGGCTACACCGCGCGGGTCGAGATCGCGGATCCGGAAAAGCTCAAGCCCGGCCGCAACCTGACCGCCACCGGCATGTACCTGCAGTCGCAGCCCGGTTACCTGATGATCCAAGACTTCGACGGCGGGGCATTTCATGGTTCGGACCAGCCCATCACCGTCGAGCACGTGCAAGCAGTGCTGCGCCGCATCTCGGAGACCGATGTGACGCTCAGCGCCTTGCATACCGCGGCCACGTGGACCGACCGAGCACGGCAGGCCACCGCCTACCGCAACGGACGGCTGCTCCTGGCTGGCGACGCTGCGCACATTCATTCGCCGCTGGGCGGCCAAGGGCTCAACCTGGGCCTGGGCGACGCCATGAATCTGGGCTGGAAGCTGGCCGCAACGATCAAAGAGCAGGCCCCGGCAGGCTTGTTGGACAGCTACCACGCGGAACGCTATCCGATCGGTGCACAGGTCTTGGATTGGTCACGCGCCCAAGTCGCGATCATGAAACCAGGGCCAACCGCGCGCGCGCTCAATGCCATCGTCCGTGATCTGATCAACACGCACGACGGTGCCACCTACTTCGCGGGACGCGTGTGGGGCGTTTCCATGCGCTACGATCTCGGAAGCGATCACCCCTTGGTCGGCCGCAGCGTGCCGAACTTCCAGCTCGCAGACGGCGCGACGATTGGCGAGTCGCTGCGCGATGGGCAAGGCATGCTGCTCGATTTCGGCGCGAGCTCCGCGCTCGAGCACTTGGCGAACGAGTTTGGTCGGCGCATCGCCTATCGCCCCGTCAAAGCGGCTCAATTCGGTTTGAGCGCGGCTCTGATCCGCCCCGATGGGGTCGTTGCCGGGGCTTGTGATGGCGACGCAGATCACCGCCCGCTTCGACAGGCCGCGGAGCGCTGGTTCGTCAGCGGCGCAGGCCCTGCTTCGCGCTGATGCCAGCCAAGATCAGGTCGATTCCGGCCAGAAATTCTAGGCGATCGTCGTGATCCACGAGAGGGCCTGCCATGGTGCGCGTAAAAGCGTACTCGTCCGCATCGAGCCCAAGCCAGGTGCTCGCGATCGCGCTCAGGAATTCGTGCCGGTTCGTACCGGACAGGTGCACGCGCGCGTAGGCACCATTGGCGGCGTTCTGGCTCCCCGCGCCGAGGATGTAGTTGACTAGAGTCGTCGCCGCGCTGAATTGGGCGGCGCGCGGGACATCGAGCGCTTGGAGCGCGCGTCCGATGCGTTCGAAGATGCTCAACATCGCCGACGGCCAGGGTGCGCCAGCCAGCTGCGTGCCGACCCAAGGATGCGCGTCGATGGCGTCGAACAAACCGATCGCGAGCGCGCGGATCGTTTCGCGCGGACTCGCATCGCACCCGTCGCTCACGGTGACCCCAGAAACGACCACGCCGGTCGCAGCGACGAGCAACTCGTCCTTGTTCGCCACGTGCCAGTAGATCGCACCGGCTCCGGTCGACAGCCGCTCAGCGAGCCCACGGAAGGTCAGCCCTCCTTCACCCTCGACGTCGAGCAGCGCGATCGCGGCATGGACGATGCTCTCCTTGCTGAGGGCCTCCTCGCGCCGCTCGGCTCGCCGCGTCTTAGTCGCCATGGCCCCACCTTGACAGCTCTGGAACGACGTTCCAATATAAATCTTGGAACATTGTTCCAGCGACTATTTTCCAAAAATACATAAGATGACCACCCAGATCGCAATCATCGGCGCGGGGCTCGGCGGGTTGCTGCTCGCCCGCGTCCTGCACGTCCATGGCATCCCCTCGACCGTCTATGAGGCCGATGGCTCGCCCAGCGCTCGTAGCCAGGGCGGCATGCTCGACATTCACGACTACAACGGGCAGCTCGCGCTCAAGGACGCCGGACTCTTCGAGCAGTTCCTCGGCCTCGTCCACGCCGGCGGCCAAGCGTCGCGGCTGCTCGACCAACACGGCACCGTGCTGCTCGACGAGCCGGACACAGGCGAAGGGGGTCGCCCCGAGGTGCTCCGAGGCCAGCTGCGGCAGCTCCTCCTCGACTCGCTGCCCGCCGATAGCGTCCGTTGGGGGCACAAGGTCAGCGCGGTTCGCACGCTCGGCAGCGGTCGACATGAGTTGACGTTTGCCAATGGGTCGACCCTCACGACGGAGCTATTGGTCGGTGCTGACGGTGCATGGTCCAAGGTCCGGCCCTTGGTGTCGGAAGCGAAGCCGCAGTACGTCGGCATCTCCTTCGTCGAAACTTTTTTGTTCGATTGCGACGCCCGTCACGCGGCCAGCGCACAGGTCGTCGGCAGCGGGGCACTCTATGCGCTGGCTCCGGGGCGCGGAATCATTGCTCACCGTGAGCCGCACGGCACCCTGCACACCTACGTCTTGCTCGAAAAGCCCGCAGAGTGGATCGCCGGGATCGACTTTGGCAACGTGGACGCGGCCGTGGCTCAGGTGGCTGCGGAATTCGAGGGCTGGACGCCTGAGCTCAGAGCCCTGATCACGGACGGCGAAAGCGCGCCGGTTCCGCGGCCCATCAATGCCCTACCGGCCGCGCACCGCTGGGATCGCGTACCGGGCGTGACCCTCTTGGGCGACGCGGCGCACCTGATGGCGCCGGACGGCGAGGGCGCCAACTTGGCCATGCTCGACGGGGCCGAGCTCGCCAAGGCCATCGCCGCCCATCCCGGCGAGATCGAGAGCGCTCTCGCCGTATACGAGCACGCGCTCTTCCAACGAGCTGCCAGCGCTGCCGCCGAACCTACCCCGATCCTGCGGCTGTGCATCGACGACGACGCCCCGCGCAGCCTGCTCAAATTCCTGACCGCTCAGACTCCGGCCGCCCAGGCGACCGTCAGCTAAACGAATCAGGACTTGCGGGCTTTTTTCGGTCTGGCCAGACCGGCAGCAACGCAATCGCCAGAAATGAAGCAAAAATAGGGAAGCTTTGTAAGCTGCGAAGCGAAGAAAGTGCGGGCCGCGCGGGGAGTGCTTCCGGCGGGATCAAACAGGAGGAATAAAGCATGAAGAGCAAATGGGTCGGGGTCGTGGTGCTGTTGTTGGCAATCTCCAGCGCGGTGGGGTGTAGCAGTAGTGACGAGAGCAATGGCACCGGGGGTGCGGCCCTGGCCGCTTGCAATTCCTACTGTGATGCGGCAATCGCCAAAAGCTGTGCGGACTCCGCGGACTGCAAGGTCAACGAGTGCGCCGAGCTCGACAAAGCGACGGGCGCCTGCGGCACCGCATTCAAGACTTACTACGATTGCCTCAAGGCTCAGAGCGACGTCTGCGGCATGACGTGCACGCTCAATACTTCGAGCTGTCAGTGACTCGCCGGGTCGCAGACGCCGAATAGGGCCGAACCCTTGGCGACGGGGCCGTCGAACGGTGCGGCCCCGTCGCGCGTCGTGCGCTTGCCTGAAGCGCGGTTTTGCCGTGGAAAACAGCGGCGTGTGTGCGTGTGGCACCTTGGCCGCCGAGCGACCCACAGCGGCTCTGGCGAGCGCACCTATTTGACATCGGACACCGCCATTTGGCTTCTGATAGTGCCCGAAGCGTTCGCATACTATCGGTATGTTCCGCAATGCGCCGCTCGTGCTTCTACTCCTCGGTTCAGCTGCTCTCGTCAGCGCATGCGGTGGCAATCCCGCGGTCAACAATCAGGGTCAATCATTCGACACTGGCGGCAAGGGCGGTAGCGACGGCAACGACGGAAATGCCGGCTCGAAAGACGACGACCCCGGACTGATCGTCGGTAGCGCGGGTGCCGATGACGGCGTCAACGACACCCTCACCGTGAAAGCGGAGAGCGACACCGTGACGGTGAACATCGGCAAAGCTCCGCCGAAGGTTGCGGTCTCGGCATTCCTCGGAGACAAGCCGGCCCAGGTGGCCTGGAGCATCGACCGCGGCGATCTCGCCGGCGTGAGCCCGGGTGTCGGCTCGAAGACGTCGCTCGTTCCCACCGGCAATGCCGGCGGTCCGGTTACGGTCACCGCGGTGGTGGGCAAGCAGCAAGCGCACGTCGAGATCACGATTCAGATCGAGGGTTCGCAGAATGGCGCGGACAGCAGCATCCCCGGGCAGGCATTGCAGATCCCGACCAGCGTCGGCAAGCTGACCGAAGGCGGCGGCCCGGGTGGAGTCGGCGGGCAAGGGCTCGGCATTGCCGTCGACGATGACGACCTGCTCGAGGCGCTCGACGACCCAGGATCGGATGGCAGCGACTCGAACCTGAAGCTCGTCTATCCGTACGATGGCACGGTGTTCCCGCGCGGAGTGCTCGCTCCGCTAGTCGCCTGGGACTGGAGCAAGGGCGACGCAGACGCGGTCAAGATCGAGCTCTCGACCGAAAACGGTTCGTTTCATTGGTCGGGTAGCTTTGGTCGGCCTGCGATCCTGGCGGACACGAATGGCCCGTTCGTTCAACATCCGATCCCCCAAGATGTTTGGGAGAGGGCTTCGAATAGTGCCTCCGGGAAGGCAAATCCCCTGCACGTGGCCGTGACCGTGGCGAGCGGCGGCGAAGCTTACGGGCCGATCGAGCAACAGTGGGTGATCGCCGACGCGCGGCTGTCCGGAATCATCTACTACAACTCTTACGGCACGCAGCTGGCCAAGAACTACACGGGCGCGCTGGCCGGCGACGGCAAGTTTGGCGGAGCAACACTCGGCATTCGCGTGGGCGACGCTGACCCGAAACTCGTAGCAGGCAGTACCGGCGGCTCCGGCAACTGCCGGGTCTGTCACTCGGTTTCCGCCGATGGCTCGCGGCTGGTCAGTCCGAACCAAGATGGCGGCACCTGGTCGTATGCGCTCAACGTGAATGGCGACGTCGACGAGACCAAGATGGGCACGTATGCCGAGTTCCCCGCGATGTATCCGGATGGCAGTTTGGCCCTGACCTCACAGGGCGGCATCCTGGAATTGCCGGACGCGGCCGCCTCCATGGCCACGACCGGCCTGAGCGAAATCGCGACCAACATCGGCACACCGATGTTTTCGCCCGACGGCAAGAGAGTCGTCTTCAATCCTCTGAGCGGCGGCTCCACCGTCAATCCGAAGCAAAAGCTCGTGGTCGTGGACTTCGACCGTCAAACTCTGGCCTTCTCGAACCCGCTCACCGCCGTGGACTACACGGGTTCACCCGATGAGACGCGCCCCGGTTGGCCAGCGTTCTTCCCGGACGGCAAGTCGATCGTCTACCACCATCAGACGAAGGCGGGCTTCGACGGAAACGGTCAAGCCGATCTGCGCACTCGCAAGGGCGCTCTGGCGCGGATCTATTGGAACGGCCTGAGCGGCACCGAGACCTCCACTGCTTTGGATCGTCTCAACGGCCTCGACGAGAAAGGCAATTCCTATCTCGCTCCGCTCAACGCTCCCGTCACCTTGACCTGCAAAGGCGACGGCTCGACCGTCGGCGACATCCAAACCAGCCACGAAAGCGACGTCGATCTGAATTACGAGCCGACCGTGAATCCGGTCGCAGGCGGCGGCTACGCTTGGGTCGTGTTCACGAGTCGTCGGCGCTACGCGAACGTAGCGACCATTCCCCCGTTCTGTAGCGATCCGCGCGGCATCGATCTGCTCGCGAACATCACGCCCAAGAAGCTTTGGGTCGCCGCGATTGATCTCGACGCCAAGCCAGGCAAAGACGCCAGCCATCCGGCCTTCTACCTGCCCGGACAGGAGCTCTTGGCTGGTAACTCCCGAGGCTTCTGGGTGCTCGACCCGTGCCACGCCGACGGCGATTCCTGCGCGACGGGTGACCAGTGCTGCAACGGCTTCTGTCAGCCAGACGCCGACACGGGCGCGCTCGTCTGCGGAGCGAAGCCGCCCGAGTACTCGTGCTCGGGGCTACAAGAGAAGTGCTCGACGAGCGTCGATTGTTGCGACCCGGGCCACGCCTGCATCGGCGGCTTCTGCGGGCAGGAAGTGCCGAAGTGAGTTTAGGCGAGATCCGCGAATTTCGGATTTTCGCGCGCGATCAGGCGCCCCAATTCTGCGCACATGACCGCGGCTTCGTCGCGACCGGGCAAGCCCAAGCGGGTGCGCTCGGTCGCGGGCAGCTCCAACCTGAGTTCGCTCGCGAGCTCGGCGAGGGCGGCCCGGCGCGCACGCCGTACCTCTCGCCGTTGCTCGGCGTTTAGGCGGGGACTCAGCCAGCGGTCGATCGCCCAAGCCAGCTCGGCGTGACGAGCTTCATCCGGCGCGATTCGCCTCATCGCCGTTCGCACGCCCGAGTCCGATGCGCGCGAGGCCTGTCGCAGCGCGATGAGCGCACCCCACGTCTCGCGCACGCAGCCTTCTACGGCGTTCTCGAGGGCCAACTCGGCCAGTGAGCGGCGCGGCGCGGCGTCAGTCTCCACCACCGGCACAGTGACACCGAACCTGCGGGCCAAGGCACCCGCAATGCGAGCATGCCGACGCTCGTCGCGGGCGCTGCGCGACGCGGCGCGCAGGAGCCGCCGCGGCGCGCCCGCCGCGCGCAGCTCGCGCCGCAAGATACGAAAGGCATCGACGCTGGCCGCCTCGAGCCAGGCAGACTCGGCGAGGTGGCAGTCGAACCCAGTGCGAGCTCCGTGCACCGCCCGCTTCAGACCGATCGGGCGACGCCCCTCACACGCGGCGGGCTGCGTCAGGCACAGCACGCTCTCGGCCGATTCCCGGACGCAGGTGACCACCGGACCTTCGAAATCGAGACGGCAAACCTGCTCGCACTGCTGTGCGTCGAGCGGCCCGCCGCCAGCGAGGTCCGGGGAGACGGCGTGAGACTTCGAAACTGGAGGGCTCGCCCCGTTGTCCGGGCAACTACTGCAATCGGCGAGCGCGAAGGGCGTGCCGACGAGCAGCACGGCCTGAAGCACGCGCTGAAGCGACGCGGCCCTCACGGTGCGCAACCTTCGTAAGCGCTGTCATCGAGCACGGCCTGACAGGCATCCGAGTTGCCGTCCTGCGCGAGGCCGGTCGCGTCCTTCTCGCAGCTCTCGCGCAACTCTGCTGGGCCCTTGGCGCAGCACTGCCGCAACTGGTTGGCGACGACCCCGCAGGTGTCGTTGCTGCAACCCGCGCTCGCGAGGGCCAGCCCGATGGTGATACGGCCCCACATTGCGACTTTCCCCCGGCTCCACATGCGCGCATTCTAACCGACGAGATCCGTCCTGCAAAGCTTTCTCGATGCACAGCGCAGCCAATAGGCAGCTATGCTCGGAGGCTCCCCAACCTTTGACCCCGAGCGGAGGCCATGACGCGAAGCGAGACCGAGGACGAAGAGCTGAGCGAGCTTCGCGCGCGCGTGGAACAGCTGACGGAACGCGCGGCTTTCGCCGAGCGCTACCGGCTTTTGCTCGAGCATCTGAACGTGGGCGTGTTCGTTTCCAGCTTGGATGGTCGGATGCTGGAGTGCAACGACCGCACCGTGCAGATGTCCGGCGAGACCCGCGAGTCGCTGCTCAATAAGGAGCTCGCCACGCACTACGAAAATCCGAACGACCGGGCGCGGCTCGTGGCGGAGCTACGCAGCACTGGTTCCGTCCGCAATTTCGAGACTTGGACGCGCCAACGCGGCGGCCAACGCTTGGCCTCTTCGATGAACGCGGTGCTGGCTCCGATCGGGCCCGACGGCAGCACGTTGATCCTGGGGATGCTGGAAGACATCACCGAGCGCAAGCTCGCCGAAGAACGCGCTGGCGAAGGCGAGGAACGCTTTCGCGTGATCGCCGAGCAATCGATGCTGGGCATCCTCATTTTTCAGGACGACGCGATCCCCTTCGTCAACCAGGCCGTCTCTGACATCAACGGGTACACCGTCGACGAGATGATGACCTGGAACGGCATCGACTTCGTGCGCGTGATTCATCCGGATGACGCCGGGTTCGTCACCGAGCAAGGGCGAAAGAAGCAGGCCGGCGATCACAGCGCGCTGCCCCATTACAGCTACCGAATCGTCAGCAAATCCGGGGAGATCCACTGGGTGGAGCAATACTCGCGCAGCGTCGAGTACGGCGGACGCTCGGCCGTCTTCGTGACCCTGATCGATATCACCGCACGCAAGCAAGCCGAAGCCTCGCTCGGTCAGCTGGCGCTGAGCATGGAACGCACGGCCAAGCTGGAGTCGCTCGGCGTACTGGCCGCGGGCATCGCACACGATTTCAACAACCTGCTGGGGGGGTTGTTCGGACATCTAGACTTGGCGCGCACGCTGCTGGAAAGGTCGAGCGCGGCGCACGCGCATTTGGACTTGGCGCACCAAGCTTTCGAGCGAGCCAAGGCGCTCACCGGCCAGCTCTTGGCATTCGCCAAAGGCGGCGCGCCGGTGCGCAAGCTGGGCTCGCTCGCCGAAAGCGTCAGACAGTGCGCGGAGTTCGCGCTGAGCGGCAGCAACGTGAAGGTCGAGCTCGAGCTGCAAGAAGGCCTGTGGCACGCGGAGTACGACAGCAATCAGCTGGCCCAAGCGTTCGACAACATCTTGATCAACGCCAAGCAAGCCATGCCCTCGGGCGGTACGCTACGGATTTTGGGCCGCAACCTCGTCACCAAGACGGGGCCAGCGCCGCAACTTGCCGCAGGCCGATACGTGAAGCTCAGCTTCGTCGATGCGGGACCGGGCATTTCTGCGGCGATCGTGGAGCGCATTTTCGACCCCTTCTTCACCACCAAGAGCGAAGGCAGCGGTGTGGGGCTGACCGCGACGTACGCGATCCTGAGGAAGCACGACGGGCACATCGAGGTCGAATCGCAGCCGGGCGCCGGTGCTACGTTTCACGTCTTTCTACCCGCAGTCGTCGCGCAAGCCCAGAGTGTGCGCCCTGCCCCCCGCGCGCTCGAGGATGGGCGCGGCCTGGTGCTGGTCATGGATGACGACGACATCGTGCGCCACGTTGCCAGTAGCATGCTGACTCGCCTCGGCTACGAGCCGATTGCAACCTGCGACGGCTCGGAGGCGCTCGAGCGAACACGCACGTTGATCGCGCAGGGCAAGCACCTGAGCGCAGCCATGTTGGACCTTACGGTGCGCTCCGGAAAAGGCGGACGCGACACCGTAGGTCCTTTGCGAATGCTCTTGCCCGAGTTGCCAATCATCGCGTCGAGCGGCTACTCCGATGATCCGGTGATGGCCGAGCCCACACATTTTGGCTTCACTGCCAGTTTGCACAAACCCTTCCGACTCATCGAGTTGGCAGATTTACTGGCCCGCTTGGTGACACGAAGCTGACTGCAATTTTCCGGCAAAGGGCCGATTTCGTTCGAGCAAGCGCCGTTTAGTCGACGCGACGCCCGTGCTATGCGTCGGGCCGCGCCATGGCACTTCGACTCTCGTTCGTAGCAGTTGTCGTCCCCGTCATTTTTTTAGGATGCGGTGACACTACGAAGTCTGCGGCGAGCTCGGGTGGCGCGTCATCCGGCGGAGCGATCGCGGACTCTCTGGGCTCAGGCGGCAACGCCAAGGGCTCGATCGGAGGTGCGGGCGGCGGAGTAGTCGCCGGCGCGAGCGCGGGCGCATCCCCTGCGAGCAGCGGTGGGTACTCCGCGAGTGGGGCTGGCGGAAGCATCGGCTTCGGGGGAGCTGGTACGGGTGGCAGCGAAATCGCCAACGGCGGTACGAATGAAGCTGCGAATGGCGGCGCCGGGATCGGCGGCGGTGCAGGTGACGGCGCGAACGCGGCGGGCACGGCGGGCACGGTGGGTGGGATCCCCCCGAATTGGCTGATGGTTACGGACGTGGACTACTCGGTGATCCCAGGTCCGAACTTCGAGACGGTCAGACTCATGTTCGAAGCTGCTCAATGCTCTGGGTCCAACTGTCACTACGGCGGGAAAAATCACTTCCAGATGGGCAAGAGCGCAGACCAGCTCTACACCTACATGATGAGCTTCAAGACGCTGCAATGCGGGAAGCTCATCGACACTGCCAATCCAGCGCAGAGCGCGCTCGTGAAATACTTGCGCGGCCCCTGCGGCGAAATCGAGCGCATGCCCTCGTACAAGTGCTTCGATGATGGAGACGAGCTGTGCGTGCCCGAGTACTACATCCAAGCCGTCGAAGCGTGGATCGCCAAGGGCGCGCCACGCTGAGTCTGCTGCTGATCATCGAAATCGACCCGGCAAGCCGAGTCGCGGGTGCGTCGCGCGATCGCTCCCGCTTTCAGCGCGGTTGAATGTCGATCAAGCAGAAGTTGAACGGCACATCGGCGTTGCTGTTGCCCGGGATGTTGATCGTGACCTCATGCACCTTGGTGCCGATGGCAAACGCCTTGGAGGGATGAGCCGCATCCCCCCAACAGAACGTCTTGAAGTCACTGAACGGAATCAGCCCCGTGCCGCCCGCGGGCAAGGTCGCGCAATAGCGCGTGTCGTCGCTGGCCACTTCTTCTTGTAGCTGCACGCGAGCTAGCGCGGGCGGAGTCGAGACGCTGACGTAAATGCCGGCGCCGGTAGACGTCCACGTGCCCCGAGGGCCGCCCACGGGATCGTTGGCGTGAAACGCTAGCCCGGCAAAGCCGCTGCTGGTCGCATTCTTCACGACGTTGCCCATGGCGCATGCTTGCGTGCCCCATGCGGGCGTGCAGCCGACGGTGTCGCACAGCGGGGAGACGGTCGAGCCGACGGCGTCGACGATGGTGAACACGTAGCCCAGCCACGGATCGCGCTTCAGGTAGCCATCGACGAAGAAACCGGGAGGACTGGTCACGGGTCCAGCACCGCCCGCGGCGCTTCCGGCAGTACCGGTGCCGGCCGTGCCAGATCCAGCGACGCCAATAGCTCCACCCGTAGACGGCGTGCCACCCGCGGCAGGAGCCCCGCCACTCGTCGTAGCGCCGCCCGCGCCGCTGACCGCCGCTCCGGCGGCGCCATTGATGGATCCCCCCGCGGATGTGCCCGCACTCGATGCTCCGGCGCTGCTTGCTCCGGCATTGCTCGACCCAGCGCGCGCGGGAGGCGGCGTTGCCTCCGTATCGGACGCGCAGGCAGCGAGCCAAACCGCTGCCGCACCGAGACACAGGGAACAGACGAGAGCGCGCGAAGAATGTTGGGAGTGCATGGTAGGGGTGCCGAGAACTCCCCTACAGCAAGCGACCTTCTCCTGCAATGGGGCGCGCTTGCGGGCTGCATTCAGCAAGCACGCTTACTTTCGGGTGCGCGCCCGTCAGCTGCCGGTGTCGGGAGCTTTGGGTGGGCGCGGCCTGGCTTTGGGCGGCGCGTAGCGGGCTTTGGGCGGAATGATTTTGGCGTCGCGGACGCGCTGAACCAAAGTGCGAAAGACGCGCGACAGACCGGCTTCGATCTCCGGGGATTCACCGCACAAGGTGAGCGCGGCGGTAACCGACTCGAGGGTGGATACGAATTCACGCCGGGGCTCGGCGCGCAAGTGGCCGTAAATAGAAGGTTGCTTGGGTTTTAGGGCGAGGCGGTTCAGCTTGCTCAACCAGGGATTGCGCCACCACAAGGTCTTGGCCTTGGACCAGGTGCCATCCAGCACCACGATGCCTTCGAGCGCGCTGGGCGAAGTGATCCCGCTGCGACCGCTGACCTGCTCGCCTTGGGCTTCGCGATCGGGGAACAGGACGGCCCACCGCCGCGGATCGACCCCCTCCTCTCCCAATGCCTTGGCGAAATTGGGCCAGCTGAGGCCGATCACGATTTTGGCCTTCGGCAGGCTGGCGGTCAGAATTTGCGCGGAGCCGAGCACGGCGTCTTGCTCTTGGGGGTGCTGCAAGATGAGCACGCGCCGCTCCGTGGCATAGGAAACGATGCGATCGCACACGCACGCCACGCTGGGGCGTTTGCAGGTGGCACAAGTAGAGTCAGGCACGATTTGTGCGGACTATACGCTACCCCGGGCGCCCGTGCACACGCTCAGCGGCGGCACGAACACGCTGCTCACTTCGCCGCACTCGCACGGCAAATACACGCTGCCCACGAACGAACGCAAGTTTCGCGACACCTGGAGCTGCTCGTGATTGGGAAGGGTCAGCACCAGGTTGCGCTTGCTGAACGTCAAGGTGAGCTCTTCGCCGACGTGCTTGCCGGTGAACGATTCGTGATCGAAGGCGCCCAGCAGCGTGAACAAGCCATCTACTTGCAACTTCTTACGCGCGGGCGAGCGCAGATCACGCGACAGTTGCAGCATGGGATCGAGCTGCGGCACGTCCCCCGCGAGCGGTAGCCGGGCGATCTGGCCGAGCGTTGCGTCAGCGTAGTAGTGAATCCCGGGACGACCATAGAGTCGGAAAAAATACGGGATGTCCCCGCGCGCCAATTGCTCGCTCTCTGCCTCGAGTAGTGGCGGCCAGAGCGCGCTACGGGAAGCTTGAACGTAGTCGCCGGTGCCGCGCAACAGCACGCGCAGCGGTGCCTCGTGAAGCTCGGGAAGAGCTTTGAATATCGCCGCTATTTCAGGCGAGTGACGATTCAGAAAGGTCAGCGTACTGCGGTAGGTGCCCGCCATCGTGAGCAAGTCGGCGACGGCGATCGGCTTACCGAGGTAGGGCAGCACGCGGCGCACGCCGCTCGCGTGCCGACAAATGGCAGCGTATTCGGGATCGGCATCGGGCAGCAGCTTGGTTTCGGTCGGCAGGGAGAGCTCGGCCAAGATCATCTCGATATCGAGCGGACCAAACACGAGCTGCCCCCGTGGATCGACGCCCAACACCAGATTTTCCCAGTGGAGATCGGCGACGCCGAGCCAGCTCCAAAGCGCCAGCGAGCGGCCGACGATGCTCGAAAGGGTGCGCCGCGTTTCGGCGTCGCTAGCACGCAAGGGCTCGAGCTGAAGTCGCTCTACTTCACCCCCCTCGGGGCCGCGTGAGCCGAAGAACTCGAGCGTGGGCAAGAAGCCGAAAGCCTCTGTGCCGAGCGCGTCTTGTGCGGCCGCTTCGTTCAGCAGCTTTCGCAGCGGGCTCTCGTTCGACAAGAGGAGCCATTCCCAGAGCAGCGTGCGCGGCTTGGCGATGCGCTCAGCGCGCAACTCGACGCGCCTTCCGAAGTTGTGCGAATCACCGAGCTGCTGGGAAACGGTCATGACCCGCGCACTTTACTCAGATTCACGGAGCAAGGCCCCGAGTGAAACGCTCATTAAAAATAGGGCCACATCCGGCTGGATTCGGACGAACGTGACGAGGGGCCGATGAGCGCATCGACCACGACGAAGGCGGTCTCGTTACACGAGGCGCCGCATGGCGGTGCTCCTCGGCTCCACATCAACGCGTTGTTTTTACCGGAGGGTCATGCTCGAGCCACGAGCCGCGCGTAGCGTCGCCGTCGCAACGTAGAACGACCTGATCGTCACAATCGAGGGTAAACGCATGTCCGTCGTATCACGCCGAAAGTTCATCGGTGCCGGCGCAGCCGTCGCCGCCACTACCGCCCTGCCCGCCGCCGCGAGGCCAAAGCCCAGGCCCTACGGAGATCTCCGCGACATCAAGCATGTCGTGGTGGTGATGCAGGAAAACCGCAGCTTCGATCACTACTTCGGTTCCATGAAGGGCGTGCGCGGCTTCGGTGACCGCGCAACCATTCTGCTGCCGGGAGGAAAAACGGTTTGGGAGCAGCCGCAAGCGCCCGTTGCCGGCTCGCCCACGCAGTATCCGTGGCCGTTGAGCGGCACGAACAAGTACGAAGGGCAGGTCCCTCCGACGGCCGAGCTCGGCGCGGCCAACTACCCCGGCACCAGCCACAGCTGGGAGGATCAGCACGGCGCCTGGTATGGCGGCCTGATGAATGGCTGGGTGTTCTCCAAGGGAGGGCCGACCACGCTCGGCTTCTTGAAGCGCCACGACCTGCCGTATCACTACGCCCTCGCGGAAGCGTACACCATCGGCGACGCCTATCACTGCTCGGTGATGAGCGCGACTGGCCCGAACCGCACCTATCATTGGAGCGGGACGATCAACGCCAACAAGCAGCACGGCTCCTTCATCGCGTACAGCGGCGGCGACGAGATGGGGCGCTTTCTGCCCTGGGAATCCTATGGCGAAACGCTGCAAAAGGTCGGGGTGACTTGGCACGTGTACCAATGCGCCGATGACTACGGCGACAACGGCATGGAGTACTTTGCCTCTTGCGCAGTCTTCGACCCAGATCAGGGTGGCACGCCGGCCCCCGGCAACCCCTTCTACGATCACGGCGTCGCCAACGTTGCCACCGACCAGCGCCAGGAGCTGACCAACGCCGACGACCTAGCGGCAGCGATCCGCAGCGATGTGCTCAATGGCACTTTGGCGCAGATCAGTTGGGTCGTGAACAACCAGTTCTTCTCCGAGCATCCGGTGACCTCGCCTGCGAACGGAGCGTATTTCCTGAATGCTCTGCTGAATGCGCTGAACGCCGATCCGGACGTATTCAACTCGACCCTCGTGATCATCAACTACGACGAGAACGACGGCCAGTTCGACCATGTTCCGCCGCCCGTGCCCCCGCAAGGAGAACACGACGAGTTCGTGGACTCCGGTACTTTGGCGGCATATGGCGTGAAAGGGCCGCTGCCGGTCGGCTTTGGCTTCCGCGTGCCGTTGATCTTGGTCTCGCCCTGGACGCGCGGCGGTTGGGTTACTTCGGAAGTTTCGGACCACACCTCCGTGCTGCAGTTTCTCGAGAAATGGACGGCGGCGATCGGCAAGCCTGCGCACTGCCCGAACATCAGCGCGTGGCGTCGCCAAGTGGCGGGTGACCTGTTGAACGCTTTCGACTTCCGTTCGCCCGTGTACGGTCTGCCGAGATTGCCTAACCCGGGCGCGTTGATCCCCGAGGTGGAGTACGTGCCGCTGCCCGGTAACAACGTGATGCCGACTCAGGAACCGGGACGAAAGCCGGCACGCCCGCTGCCCTACCAGCCCAACGCCAACCTGGTCGACGCGAGCGCCGACGCGAGCGGCGTGCTCGTCGCTTACCTCGAGCTCAGCAATGTCGCGCCGTTTGCCACGAAGGCCAGCCACTTCTCGGTCTACAACAACCTATCGGGCGTGCCGTCACTCGCCGCGTATCCGAGCGCGTTCCCGAGCCAATACACGGTCGGTGCGGGTGAAGTGAGCGTCGGAACGGGCGCCATCGGCGCTACTGTCGATGACACCGCTTACGACATCACGGTCGTGGGCCCGAACCGCTTCCTTCGCCGCTACATCGGCAACACGGAGCGGCCCGGCGCAGACGCCCGCGTCAAGGTGACCTACTACGACGCGGAGCAACATGGCCGCGACTGCCATGACCGCAATGATTCGCCCAAGCTCAGGCTCCTGCTGAACAACGACGCGAAAAAGAGCGTGACTTTCACGATCACGTTCAACAACTACTCATCGCGTTCGCGCCAAACCGTGAGGGTCGGCGCTCACGATCGTGAAGAATGGGTACTCAACGCCTGCGGCGACTCCGATGGCTGGTACGACCTGACCATCACCGTGAGCAGCGACTCGAGTTGGTCGCAGCGGTTGACGGGCCACTTGGAAACCGGGCAACCGAGCATCAGCGGCTAACTTCTTGGGGCAACGCATCGGGGCCGGCGCAAATCCGGCCTCGATGTCCCCTCACCCGCCGCCCCGTCAGTAGAAGTCCGCGCCAAAGCCGAGCGCGCCGAATGGCTCACCTTGCCGGTTGGGGTCGGTCAAGTTGATGCCGGCTTGGGCGTAGAAGCGTGGTTGATGCAAGTTTCCCCAACGTTCGCTGGGGACGTACCAGAGGGCGGCGCCCACGCGCGAGCGCGACAGGGCACTGTCGAGCGTACGCCGGACCTCCACGCTCGGGCCGAGCAACAACGTCTCGGCGCCGGGCCCGCGATGGAGCTCGAAGAGAATGTCACTGCGATTGGTCAAGACGAGATCAGTGGTGCCGAGCAGCGTATCGAGATCGGCGTCGTACACGTAAGGGCCTGGCTGATCGAAACGATATGCAGTCGCGCTCAGCTTCGACCGAAGCAGCACGCGGCCGAACTTGACGCGAGGGGTAACCGAGACCCCTCCCCGCATGCCCCATGCCGTTTGCTCATCGCCCTTTCGCGCAGAGAGCGCGGCGCTGCCGAAGTCGGCCTGGGCCGAGTCGAAGTTCAATAGGCCGTAGTTGATCCCGAGGTAACGAACCGCCGCAAATTCCGCACGCAAGACCAGAAACGGCACCGGCAAGTATTCGAGGTGCGCTTGCGGCTCGAGGGTTGCCGGGGTGGCCACGACGGCCAGGCCCCCCTCGAGATAGGAATTTTCTTGGCCGCCGCTCGCGTCGACTTCGTAGCTGTGGTGAAGGACGAGCCCGACCCGCAGCGCCGCTCCCGGAGGCCCGATGCGCGCGGCAACGTCGGCGGTCGCGAGGACGCGAGTTCCGGGTTGTAGCTCGCCTGATTGATCGCGCGGCGCGCGCTCGCGCTTGGTTGGCGCGCCGAAGCTGGGTTCGGCCGCGGCCACGCTGCTCACGAGCAGCGTGGCCAGCCCGATGGCGATGGTGTTCACGGCTCGCCCTTCAAGCCGCGCTGTCGGCGCGAGCGCTCGCGACCGGTGGCAGAAACACATTTTCCCATTGCTCCTGGAGGGTGCTCGCCAGCTCGGCGTCGTCGCTCATCACAGGGCCGAGCGTGGAGAACAGCGCTTCACCATGTAGGGGGAGGGTGTCCCAACCGGCGGCGAGCGCGCGCCCTTGTTGCTCGCCGAAGAGCTCGGTCACGAGCGCGATTGTACCGGGGTGCACGGTAGCGGCCCCACCGGACGTAAAGATCTTGCGTTCGCGATCGACCAACCATGCCCGTCGCGGGCTCTCGAGCGGGGTGCCCTGCGCCGGTAGACGGCGCGCGAGCGTGGCAGGCGACGTGACCTTCGCGCCCGCGAGGATGCCGGCGCGATGCAGCACGCCGACACCGGCGCAGTTCGCCGCGACCCAGCGGCCTTCGCGCTGATGTGCACGCAGGAACTCGAGCACTTCGGCGTTCAGGGAGAGTTGTCCAGCACCGATGCCGCCCGGGACGTATACGAGATCGAAGCGATCGCTCGGCTCGAGCTTGCGATCCATCTGGAGCTTAGCGCCCATCTGGGTGGTCACGATCCCACCCTCGAAGCTTCCCAGGGTCACTTCGAGCTGTTCGCCCTGCGCGCCGAGCGACCAAGCGACCGACTTGAGGAGCTCCCAGGGAGCCAACAGGTCTTGCTCGCCAGCGTTCGGGAAGGCCAAGAAAAGAATGCTTCGGATTCGAGTCATGATGATTTTCCTTTTGTGGTTGGCGGCGATTCGGGGTTTCGCCTCGCCGCGTCTTTCGTGCGCTGAATCTGACGATTTCGAGCTCGAATCGCAATGTGCATGACTGCACACTTGGTGTACGTTTTTGCACATGAACTGGGACGCCATCGCCACGGTTGCCGCCGTCGTTCGCAACAAAAGCCTGCTTGGTGCCGCGAAAGAATTGGGGGTCCAACACTCGTCCGTGTCGCGGCGCATCGCCGCGATCGAGGCCGAACTAGGAGAGATGTTGTTCCTGCGCGGGCGCCGCCTGACTCCGACGCGGTTGGCGCTCGAGATCGAAGCACACGCAGAATCGATGGCCGCTGCCGCGCAGCGCCTGACGGCCACGTTGGCGGCGCGCAAAGCCCGGCGCGACAGCGAGCTGACGATCACGACCAGTGACGCGCTAGCGCCGCTCTTGCTGCGCGCGATCGCGCGTTCTGAGGCGGCGCCCCGGGTGCGGCTAGTGATCAGCGACGAGGAGCACGAACTGGAGGCCGGCAGTGTGGATGTCGCGCTGCGCCCGACGGGTACGCCCCGCCGGACACTGCGCGGGCGCCGACTGGGTGTGCTCTCCGCGGGGGTTTATCGAAAGCGGGGCGCGCCGTACGCGGACGACCACTGGCTCGTCGCCTCGCAGGAAATGCAGCGCCGGGCCTCATTGCGTTGGCTGCGGCGCATCCCCGAAGGCGCGCACATCGCGCTCGAATGCGACCGGCTGTTGGCGCTGCGCGATGCTTGCGTGGCGGGCCTGGGCCGAGCCATTTTGCCGTGCTTTCTCGCGACGGACGATGCGCGCCTGGAGCGCGTGTCGTTGCTCGAAGAAGGCACGCCCCTGTGGCTGTTCGTCGCCACCAGCGCGCGCGCCGATGCCGCGCAGCGTGCATTCCTCGAGCAGCTGGCTCGCGCGCTCAAGGCCGAAAGAGCGGCCTGGCAATCCGGAAGTTGAGCACGAACAACTAGCGATCCTGATATCGATTCAGGTCCAGGATGCCGGCGCGTTCCGGTTGCTCTCGCAGCGCCTGCGCGTTGAACCAATCAGCGGCCTTCCAAAACGCGGGGTTGGTCCGGCGGATACCGAAGCGCGCGGTAAAGCGCTCGTAGTCGTTGCGATTCGAAATCCCCTCGTAGCGCGAAGCGAAGCTCTCGACATCCCCGAGCGGCACGACGAAGAAGAACTCTGGGTAGGAACCCTCGAGCCAGGGTAAGACGGTCTGTTTATCGCCGCTCGCGTCACGCCGCTCCCCCGGCTTGTGCTCCGCGAACATCGACGACACATTGTCGTAGGACTTGTCGCTGAGCAGCGTGTAGGCAAGATCGGCCTCGGGCGCGCCACCCAACTCGACGCGAACGAAGGCCACGTCCGGTAAGAATTCGACCATCTTGCCGTGCATGCGAGACAATTTGGCGATGGCTTGGTTGGCGCGCACAATGGCGGCTTGACGCGTCTCCGAGTCGCACTCTTGGCCCGGGCAGGGGCGCGGAATATTTGGTTTCGATAGCGGGCCGAGCCGCGTTGCCATGTGGTCGTACAGCTCTTGCAGCGGCGTTTCGGTCTGATAGCCGGTGACGAGATCGACATCCATCCACCAAGGCACGATGTCGTCTCCATCACCGCTGCGGATCCCTTTGTACCAACTATCGTGAATCGTCTTCCGGGCCTTGGCTGGCAAGTAGGCGAGCAGATTGTCTTCTGCCTCCATGCGCAACACGTCCATATGCAGCCGCGTATTGAGCTGGTGGCCGACGTTGCCGTAAACGTCGAAGCCGGCCACGAGCAGGTAGTGAATGCGCTCGAGCAGCGGGTAGTCCAAGATCCAGGCGGTCTTGGGCGGCTCACCGACGAACCCTTGGTCGACCGAAGCGCTGTCGCTGTGACGATACACGGTCAGCGCGGCGTTGGGGTTGGTGCCGCCGCCATTCCAGAGCAAGCCGAGCGCGCGCTCGAGGGGCAGCGGAAGCGCCTGATGCGCGGCTTTGCGGCGCGCCTCGAGATAGCGATTCTCGAGTTTCAGATAGTGCCCGTAGCTCGTGATGAGGCGGAGGTTATCCTCCATCTCGTTGGGCTGGGCGAGGTTTTCCGCGAGCTGGTTGATGTATGCACTATTGGAGGCGAGCGGCGCGTCGGGATCGAAAAATCCGATCCAGAAGCGGTCCTCGATCACGTTCAGCGCCACTTGGCCGCGGCAGACGGGGCCCTTGATGAAGCCCTCGATGTAGAAGCGCGCATCCTCGAGCAAGAAGCGATAGCGAGAGCGCAGCGGCAACGCGGCAAAGGTGCGGAACGGATTGGCAGCAACCTCCGTTTCGTAGCCCGGCAGCGCCTTTACTTCGTAGTCGGACGCCAAGAACAGCTCGTGCAGCCACTGCAGTCTTGCCGCGGACAGCTCATACGGGACGTGGGTCTTGGCGACTACGCTGCCCTGCTGCAGGCGCAAGCGATAGAAGAATGGCCCGCCCGGATCGCCATAAGGGCGCCGCGTCGCGATCGGCACGATGGGCTGGCCGGGCGGTGTCTTCGAACGCACCAGTTGCAGGAAGTTGCGCGAGTCCTGGCCCTCGAAGTGAAGGCTACCGACGAACAAGTGCTCGTACAGGTAGCGGGCAACTAGACGCTCCTTCGGACTCGGACCGTTGAGGAATTGCTCCCAAGTGGCAATCTGCTCTGCCAGCGAAGCATCCACCGTGGGAGCTGGCTTGCGCGGTGCGCCCTGCGCGAGCCAATGAACCAGGGTCTGGTATTGCTGGGCGTCGAGGTTGGGCAGGGCGAAGGGCATGCCTTGATCCGGGTGCTTGCTCGCGTAGTCGTCGAACTCCTTCGACGTCGGACACGTGGCCTTGCGATCGAGGCCGATGTCCACGCCGGCCGGGATCCTGCCGGTCAGTGGTTGAGGATGTAGCTGCTTGAGCCGCAGCATGCGATACATCACGGAGCCATCCAGCTCTCCGTACGTGTCAGTCCCGCTCAGGCCCTCCGCGAGCACGGGATGAAAGCCTTTTTTACGCCATTCGGCGGTGGTCAGCGCGTCGATGTACAGCCGCGTCGGATCTGCTGCAGTGATACGAGCGCCATCGTACACGACCTCCTTGCTGCCCCCTCGCGCGATGCCTTCGAACGACGATAGCTTGAGCTGACAGGGCGCATCGTAGCAGCCGTGGCATACGACACAGCGGCCCTCCAAGATGGGCCGAACCTGTGACTCGTAGTCGACCGGCACGGCGGGTACCGTGTCCAACAGATCATAGTCGACTCGTAGCGGCATCGACAATGTCGCCGCCGAAGGCACACCGCAGGCGGCAACTACGGCGAACGCGCAAGCGATCAGCAGGCGAGCTACCGGCGGGATAGGCGCAGGGAGGGTCGTTCGAAGCATCTGAGCGCGCAGGCTACGACGAACTCGGCTCGGTTTCTTCCTCCAATTCGAAGTAGGTTCGCCGCAGCGCACCGCACGATGAACACTCGGCTCGGGCCGCGTGCAGCGTGCGCTCTTGGAACGATAGCTCGATGATTTCTACCTCGTCACCAGACAAGCCGGCGCCACAAGCGCACGCCGTGCGCGTAAAGCTCGACAGGGCAGCGGTCAGCGAAGACGCCGATTGCGGATTGTGAGGGAGCTCGCCGGGTTTTGCCCGATGGCGGCTGCGCGAATCGCGGGCGGGCAATCGGCGCAGTGCCAATCGCCAAAACCCAATCACCAGCGCCGCGATGAACGTGACGAGCAGCGTGGTCGGCCACCAATTGGCTTCCGCGCTCGGAAGGCGAGCACTCGATGCCGCAATGGCCTCTTCGCGGCGTGACTCGCGGATATCATCGCGCCTTTCGAGATCCAGGCCGACCTCCGAGCGCGCTTGGCTCAAGAACTGCAAGTGTTGCGACAATCCAGAAAGCGGAACCACGCTCGCCAGGCTGCGATACTCGTGCGTCGAGCTGACGGTTCGTCCGTCGTAATCGACCACGCGCGTCAGACGGGCGGCCGGGTCCACCAAGACTCGATCACTCGGAGCGCGTTCCGGCTCGAAGGGCAACGAGACCCGCTGGATTTCACGGATCCAAACGCGGTCCGCGAGGTACAGCGGCGTTTCGCGGCGCATCGCCTCGGGTGCAAGGAGATAGTCCCAAATCACGTCCGGCAGCAGGTGGCGTTCGCCGTTTCGCCAGAACTCGGGAATGCGATACGACTCGACCACGGTGATGACGTCTTCGTCTCGAAGATCTCGAATCTGTAGCGCGCTTTCCAGGGTAACACCCGAAAATGCCTTCTCGTAGAAATTGAGATACTCCCGGCTCACGTCCGTCTGCGACTTGGACGCGAGCCGGGAGCGCAAGAGGTCGGCATCGTCGCTCAGGAAGGTGGTCGTCACCTTCAGCGTTGCACTTCCGGATGCGCTCACCTGGAAATGAGACTCGGACGAGACGGTTGCGGCAGAGGGCACCGGCATCGGCACTTCGGACAGCTCGCTGCTCTCCGCGGCGATGACCAATACCGCTCCGAGGTCCGGGGGCATGATGGTGTCGAGTGTTCCTCCCTGGGAGGACCAAGTTGCATCCACGTAGTGCTGCTTGCCGTTCAGCTCGATGACCGCGATGACGTGATCGAAAGCGAACGGCGAAGGCAGGGATTCGCGCAGATGCTCGCGAAGATCGCTGTCCGCGAGCGCCACGTGCGCCTGAACGCCCAATGCGCGCAACAACTCGACCAGCAAGTAAGATTTATCTTTGCAATCCCCAAAGCGTTGTCCGAAAATCGCTTTCGGGTCGTGGGGCTTCACCGAATGCGGTCCGAGAGAGATACTGAGATAGCGCACGTCGTCTTGCACGAAGCGAATCGCGCGCAAAACGGCCGTTTCCAGATCCGGAGCCGCTGCCCGCAACTCGCTCGCCTTGGCGGTGAGCGTTGGATGTGGCGCTTGCGGGTACAACCCGTTTGCCCAGATGGCCACTTCGCGCCAATTGGCGAACTCACTCAGCTCGAGTCGCGCGGGGGCAGTAAAGTCAGCCGGTATCCGATCCTCCTCGGGGCGAGGCGCGACGTCCCTGAGATCCCAAGTCAGGAAGCGCTCACCGCCAATCACGGTGTCCTGCGGTGCGGGCGCCGAGCCGCGCACTGCCCAATGGAGCGCGGGCCGGCTAACGGCGCTTTCGACCAGCACGTGGATCCGACGCGCCGTCGAGTCCGCGCCCAGGCGCACGTGCCCCGCATATCGTCCCCCCAAGATCGGGTTCGAACCAATGACCGAGTAAGAGACGTCGACCGCGTCACCCGGTCTCACGTCGCTAAGCACCAGTAGTGCCGTCAGCGTACCGCTGTAGACCCGGTCCGCGCTGCCCAGCTCCTGTTCGATCATTCGAACAGAGGCAAGCTTCGTCTGATCGATGACCCGCCCATCGCGCACCAGCGAGGCGCGATGCAAGCGGAGCTGCTGGTAATCCGGAGAGAATTCGATTTGCACTTCACCGAGCGCGCCAACACCCGCTTGGGTCACTGCCACGTCGACGTGTCTGGAATAGCGCTCGACCCTGGCCGCGCTCAGACGAATGCGCGTGTCTTCCAACAGAGTGTAAGTGCCGCCGCGAGTCGCTTGCGGATCCACGGGCGTCGCGTAGTCCGGCGCGATCTCCTGGACCCAGGTCGGTGTAGGCGCCCATTGTGCGGTTCCGCGCGGCGCTGCACTGGCCGTTGCCGACCACGAAAGCAACCAGCAGAAACCAACGAACGCGCGTAGGGCTCTAATCAGAAAACTTCCGAGCCATTCGTTCACCCCACTGCTTCGCCCGAACGCTGTCACCTGACGCACCTACGTATCTTAGCGGAGCGAGCTCCACCGGACCACGGGCACTTGGCGCCGTTTCGTGGCCGGCCTCCTGCTACTGCTGGACGCAGGCGAAAACCGCGCCGGCAAGCGTCGCACAGCTCTCACTCACGCCGACGATGGCCTGGCTGTCCGTGGTATCGGCGAGGCCCTCGGTGGCGAAAAAGCCACTCGTTTGCGTCCACCCGGAGCAGGAGTCGGGGCTGGTCGTCCAATCGGCGCTCAAGCCTGTCCAATAACTGAATGCGTTCGTGCCGATACTCGCGGCGAGTGGGAAAGAAAAGATCGCCGCAATGGTGGTGGTGCCGATCACCGTCGTGCCGTCCGCGCGAACGTACTTGGTATTGGGGGCCAGAACCCAGCCCACGCCTTCGGCAGCTCCGCTCGTCACGCATTGGGCGCTCGTGCATGCAACGCGAGTCGTACCGTCTACGAGCAGCGCCTTGTAAGTGCCTGCGATCGGCGGGCTAGCGTTACACTGCGCGTCAGCGCCAGTGACGCCACCGAAGTTTGCCTTCTTCGGCGTGCTCGTCAGGTAGATGATCTTGCCGGAGATCCCGCCCGATCCGCCTCCGCCGAGGTTCGAGCTGCCGCCGACGTCCGAGCTCCCGCCGACGTTCGAGCTGCCACCAACGTTCGAGCTGCCGCCGAGGTTCGAGCTGCCGCCGAGGTTCGAGCTGCCGCCGAGGTTCGAGCTGCCGCCGACATTCGAGCTTCCGCCGAGGTTCGAGCTGCCGCCGACATTCGAACTGCCCCCATGTCCCGAACTACCGCCAAGGCCGGAACTCCCCGCGGAGCCCGAACTGCCACTGTGTCCGGAAACGCCGGCGAAGCCGCCCATGTTGTCGGTCGAGCCACCAGTCGACGTTTCGCCACTCGCTCCGGAATCGCCACCAGCTCCGGAGTCACCCGCTTCTGCCTTTCCCCCTGATGCCGGTGAATCGCCACCCGTTCCCGGAGATTGACCGCCCGATGCCGCGGAGTCACCACCCGCTGCCGGGGATTCACCGCCCGTGCCTGAAGAGCCGCCGAACTCGGTCTGTCCGCCAATTTGGCTGCGATCAACGCTTGCAATCAGCTCACAGGCAGAAGCGCTGAGTGCGATCGGAAGTACGATGAAAGCAGCGAGTGTGATGGCGTTGGACTGCGAAGCGGTTGGGTTTCGGCGCGTCATCTTAGCCCTCGACTATGAGTGACCGCTGTTTCGTGGTCAATCGCCAACCCAGGCTCATGGCGCGCCGAAAGCGCGAATTTTATCCCGCAAATTTCATGATCCAGGGCCTAAAATTGCAGCTCGCTTGGCCGTGTGCGCAGCACATCGCGTAGCGCGGCCGGCCCATCAAACACTGCTCGGTGAGCACGAACCGGGGACGGTCGGGACGCGTTCATCAGCGGGTCGGGAGCGAGCGAGGCCGCCGAGTTCTCGGGAGGTGCGCTGTGTGCGCGGCCAACGCCATCGATCACTTCAGTCGCAAAAGCTCTGCGCGCTTCGAACCGCGAGCGTTCGACGGCTCCGTGACATCGGTGCGCGAAATCCAGGCCGATCTCCGCGGAGCATGACACGGTATCGGGGCGACTCTCGTAGTCACAATGTCGAACGAAGCCTTCCCGAAACCAGATCTGAAGCAGCGTTCGTCAGCCAACCAAAGGGCGACGAAGTGGCGCCGCTAGCTTTGGTTTTGGAGAGGATCCACCAATGATGAGAACTGCATTTGCAATTGCTTACTTCTCTACCGTCGCGGCCGGAGGTGCATTGCTCGGGGCGACGGCCATAGTCGGTTGCTCGTCCGACAGCCCAACGGGCACCGGTAGCGGCGGCACTAGCGCGGCCGGTACCAGCTCCAGCGCAGGTGCCGGGGGTAGCACAGCGGGCAGCAGCGGTAGCGCGGGAACGGGCGGCGCGGCGTGCGTCGGCGATCCGCCCGTGACCCCCAACAAAGTATGCGCAGATATCCCGTCGCAAAAGAAGGGTGAGGCATCGTTCACAGTCAGCAGCCCAGACTTCACCTCGTGTGGTGAGATCCCGAAAACCATGACCTGCGATGGTCATGACTTCGGAACTGGCGCCTCGCCCCAATTCACATGGTCGACCGCGCCAGCCGGCACGTTGAGCTTCGCCGTCGTCTTCAAGGACATTTCACTCTCGAATGATCTGGCCACCGAGCGGTTTGGCTACCACTGGGTGATGTGGGACATCCCGCCCACCGTAACAGGGCTGCCCACAGGCATGACTGGTGGCTACGCTTCGACCGAAGTGCCTGGCGCACATCAGTGGTCCACACTCGGTTCGTACGGTTTCTTCACGCCGTGCCCGAACCCGTTCCCCAACGGCGCCCCGCAGTTCATGTGCAGCCTGACGCAGGACAGCTATGCACTCACGGTCTACGCGTTGAAGGTGGCAAAGATCGACAATCTGCCGGCAGCCGTCAACACCACGACCAGCATGCCCGCCGTGGCGGGCTGGAACTGGGTCGTGAACATGGGTCACTACATCGAGTCCCTCGACGCCGTCGCGGTCGCAGAATATCGCGGCACATCCAAAGCTTGGGCCGCGCAGTTCGTTTCCCCCAATGCGGCAGCATTCCCGTGCTCAGGCGCTGCTGGCGGGGCGGGTGGCGCTGCTGGCGGGGCGGGTGGCGCTGCTGGCGGGGCGGGT